>JAEEGK010011249.1_pt1 | contig 20489 bp, 15 predicted proteins | sample 8958771 | NCBI WGS metagenome assembly JAEEGK01 (sample SAMN16246547, study PRJNA631951) | gut metagenome | biome: gut microbiome; feature: rumen; material: SC-attached | host: Bos | place: Iran: Karaj | collected 2018-10
AATCAAGGAGATTGGCCTCCGTCCGGGCGAGAAACTCTACGAGGAACTTCTGGCTACCAAGGAGAACACCATTCCCACTTATCACCCCAAGATTATGCATGCGCAGGTGCGTCGCTATCCAGTTGACGAGGTCAACCGTGAGTATGACGAGCTTTGGAACATCCTGGAGACGATGGATGACATGAAGATTGTCGCCAAGATGAAGAGCATCGTGCCCGAGTTCCATTCCAACAACTCGGTATACTGCCAGTTGGATGCACAGAATACCCCAGTTGAGAATAAGTAAAAACATTTCGTCATATCCTACTGTCTGTCATACGATTAACCTCTGTTCTTTTGTAATTCTAAAAGAACAGTAAAAGAACAGCAATAAAACAGCTATAGAAATACCTGACAATCAGGCGTCGGCAAACTGCCTGCCGTCCTTCAGCATCACCTGCAGCTTGGTGTACTCGCAGTGGAAGTCGTTGCGCAGGCGGTCGAGGTAGCGGCGGCTCTCCCAATGGCACATGGGCAGGTCGTGCAGCAGACAGTTGCCGCAGGTTTCGTGCGTGGTGGCGGGCACCTCGGTCTGTGTGAGTATCCACTCGAGGCACTCGATGGTGAGGCGGCGCATGTCCTCGACCGTGTAGCTACCGGTCATGATGACATACATGCCCGTGAGGCAACCCATGGGTCCTACATAGACGACGTCGTCCTTGGCCTCCGAATTGCGGAACCAGGTGGCCATCAGATGCTCCATGCTGTGCATCGCCGACGGAGCCACCGCGGGCTCTTGGTTGGGCTCGGTGATGCGGAGGTCGAAAGTGGTGAAACCTTTATCTATGCGCGAGACGTAGATGCCGGGCTTGAGGTGTGTATGGTCAATGGTAAAGCTTTGAATTACTTCCATAGTTTCAGAGTGTTTCAAGGTATTTCTTGACAAAACGGAAGGACTGGTCGCACATGGATGCGAGGAAATCCTCCCACTGCATCTGGTGGTTGTCGGTTCGGCCGGGAGTGTCGCTGATGACACGGATGCTGAGGAAAGGCACCTTCTCCAGATAGCACGTCTGGGCGATGGCGGCGCTCTCCATATCGCAGGCAAGACCGTCGACAAAATGGCGTTTGATGTCGTTCTGCCGCTCACGGTCGGTGATGAATTGGTCGCCGGTGCAAATGAGTCCAGACATGAGGCGCTCGCCGTCGGCCAGCGAGACATTTTTGGTGTGGTCGAGCAGGCGCGTGTCGGCGTCGTAGCGAGCCGGCAGTCCCTGCACCTGACCACGGATGCAGTTGAGAGTGCTGCCACAATCGACGTCATGATAGACACACTGGGTGACGACCAGCACATCCATGACCTGCATCAGCGGGTCGATACCACCGGCAAGGCCGGTGGATATAATGGCATCAGGATGATGTTCCTGAATGAGGCGCATAGTACCTACGGCAGCATTGACCTTGCCAATGCCGCACTGCCAGAGGACTATCTCGTTATTTCCCAGACGACCGCTGTCGCCACCGATGGCGTCGTGCATCTGACGATACTCGATGTCCATCGCAATGATAATACCTATCTTCATTGTCGTTTTGCTTTTTGCTGCAAAGATACGCTTTTTTTCACGATTTGCAGCGAATAGCATAATATTATTTTTTAACGGGCGTTATAATAAGCAATTACAATAACGGCAAGTAAGATGAAACGTTGGTTCAGAGTCATAGTAATCTCCATTTTTGCACTGGCGGCCGTCAGCCTGGTGGTCATCCAGTTCGTGCAGACACGCCGCACCTTCTCCATCAGCGACAACATGTTCAACGTGAGCGTCACCACCGCCATGGACGAAGTGGTGAAGCAGCTGGGCGGCGAAGTGTTCCAGACAAGCGCCCATCCCGCCACATCGTTCAACTACCAGGAGCTCGACTCGCTCATCTGCGAGGAACTGCTGCTGGTGGGCATCGACCAACACCCGGTGGTGGGCCTTTACGACGGCTCGCAGGGCTCCTTTCTCTACAGTTCCGATTCGCAGCACGAGGACATGCTCGAGGAGTCGCCCTACCGCTACAGCTTCCAGCCCATCGGTGTCGTCTCGTCCAACCAATTCTTCATCATCCTGGCCTTCCCCGACAGCCTCTTGCCCCACATCGACAGCAGCCTCTACATGTACATGAGCATCTTCCTCGTGGTGGTCATCGCCGTGCTCTTTCTCATCTCCCTGCGCACCATCGCCAACCAGCGCCGGCTCGACCAGATGAAGAACGAATTCATCAGCAACATGACCCACGAAGTGAAGACCCCCATAGCGACCATCTCGCTGGCCTGCGAGATGCTGCAGGACGAAAGTGTAGCGCAGGACGCCGCTTCGCGGTCCAACTTCGTGGCCATCATCGCCGACGAGAACCAACGCATGCGCATATTGGTGGAGACCATCCTGCAGAGCTCCAAGATGTCCAACCGCAATGTCAGCCTCAACCTGACCGAGGTGAATATCAACGACATCATCAACAAAGTGGCGCAGAGTTTCCGCCTGTCGCTCACCAATCGCGGCGGACGTCTGGAGACCCACCTCGACGCCGTACCTCCTATCTTGGTGGCCGACGAACTGCATCTCTCCAACATGATCTACAACCTCGTCGACAACGGCATCAAATACTCCACCGAAGCCCCCCACATCATCGTCTCCACACGTCGCGAGGGCGACAACTTGCTCATCAGCGTGCAGGACCACGGAGTCGGCATCGCGAAGGCCGACCAGAAGCACGTGTTCGAGAAGTTCTACCGCGTGTCGACCGGCAACGTACACAACGTGAAGGGCTTCGGCATCGGACTCAACTACGTTGCCCAGGTGGTAAAACTGCACCACGGCACGATTGCTCTGGAGAGCGAACCGGGCCGTGGCGCCACATTCACAGTTACCCTCAAGGGGTAATCTTCTTTTTTATCTCACCACGAACTTGCCGTGGGCATTGCCCATGCGGTAGATATAGATGCCGGCAGGCAGGGAGTCTACACGCAGGGTGATTTCGCCGTCGCCGGCCATCACATGGCGGCTCTCGACCAGGCGTCCGCTGATGCTGTATACCTGCAGGTCGGCAGCCTCGCGGGTGCTGTAGGGCAGCACGACGCTGAGGGTGGCAGGATTGGGATAGGCCACACCGAGGGCAACCATGTCCTCCACCTCGGCCACGCCAATCTGGATGTCGGTCGAATCCTGCGGCGGCACCATATTGAGGATGACGCTCTGGTACATTCTGAAGTTATAGCCCAATCCCGAGATGGACAAGTCGTTGATGACAAGGTTGTAGAAAGCGTTGCCGGTTCCGCCCCAACCCCAGTTCATGTGGTACTTGGTGCTGTCGTTGTCCTGATAGCCGTCGCAAACCCAGGCGTGACCGCCAGCGTGGGCGCCACTGCCGCCCGACGAACCGGACATATAAAGAGGACGGTTACTCTTCAGTTCACGTCTGATACTGTTGATAAAGTTCGTATCGTTACCGGTGCTGCGACGATCCAGAAGGGTGCCGCGAGTGTACTTCATATTGTTTCTCATGCCAGAAACGGCTCTCTGGTCGGTGGTACCGCTAAGAGAACCACCGTACTGCATATAAGCGCTCATACCGATATAGTAAGCCAGACGCGACACTTCGCGACGACGCTCCATCGAGGTGGAAGGCTTGACCTCAAGCGGCATAAGGGAATAGTCAAGCGGCGGCACAGTATCCAGGTTAATCTCCATTCTGACAGCCTCTCCACCAGTCTCCATAGGACGATTGTTAGTATAAACAATCCTCCCCTTCGGCTGTTTCGGGAACTTATAATAGTTGCATATCTGTGCCAGCGCCGTAGCCACACATCCGGTGGGGGCCACCGAGTCGTTCACCACAGGGCTGAACATATTGTAGTCGGTGCCGCTTGGGCCGCCTTGGTCCCAACGGGTTTTCAGCAGGGTGACTGAGGCCTTGGTGCCATAGAGCGAATGGTTGGCCAGCTCCGTCCATTCGGGGCTGTCGCCGAGACTCTTTTCGTTGTCAAGATTCTGTACGGCGCACACCATATCGCTATAGCTGTCCAGCCACTCCGCCTGGGCGGGAGCCATACGGCCGTCGAACACACCTTCGTCGGTGAAGGCTACCACAGGGTCCATAGCCGTAGTGGCGGCCATGATGATCCAACCCTCTTCGGGAGCGGTGAAAAGATACATCGACGCCACACCGAGCTCGTCGTTGTTCCATTGGTGAGCCAATGTGAGCTGTTCGGGCGTGATGCGCGTGAGCGAGGTGTTGTGCTGCAGATAGTGGGCGGCGGCGTCCTTGGCCTGCTCGACCGTCACGTTCTCAGCCCGCACCAACGGTGCGGCAAGCATTGCAATTGCTGCAAACAATGAGCAAACGATTCGTTTCATTATCATTCTGTTTTTATTATGTTTTCTTTCCTTTATTTAGTATCCCCGGCAGGGGCATTCTTGCATTCTCACTTGGAGCGGAGCAACACGCGGTCGGTCTCCTGCCAGAGGGCTATCAGCTGGCGGTAGCGGTTGTAGTCGCTCACCGGCACCACCGTCTGCTCCAGCTTCAGCTTGCGCACCACGCGCAGCTTCTTGCCGCTTTGCTTGACTGACACCTGCACACTTCCCACACCGTCGAACGACAAACTGCGGTTGCTGGCGGCACCCACCATCTTGACTCCCTTGGGCAGCAGGTAGGTGACGTCGCTGTTGATGTCGCACGGGACAGCCTGCAGGGGAGCGGTGCGCACCAATGCCAGGTTGGAAGCCCGCACGGCGGGACCACCGTCGGCGACCGGCAGTTGGAAGAATCCGTCGCACAAGGTGTCGAGTTTGGCGTCGCAGGTGGTTTTCCGGGCAACCGTCAGCACCTCGTCCTTAGCCTCTCCGTAGAGGGTCATCGGGCCTTTGTGGCGCACCCCGAGGCGGTACTCCAGCGTGTCGACCATCACACCCACCTCGTCGTAGTTGTCGCCGATGACGCGGGCGGTAAAACCGGCGCGGTTAAGCATGGCGGCCAGCAGCACGGCCTTGTCGGTGGCGGTGCCGCATCCCGTACGCCACACCTCGGCAGCGGTCGAATGCACATAACCCAGCTGGGCGGGTTCGATATCGTTGAGGTGGATGTTGTCAATCACATAGTTCTGGATGGCGGTGATGTTCGCACGGGCGTCGTTGCCGTCGATAAGTTTGTATGCCACATCGGCAGCCTCCTCCAACCCCTGACGGTCGAAGGCGGGCGTGAACTCGGGCACACCGTTATAGAAATGCAGCATCGGGTAGAGCTGCTCCTTGGCGGGCAGGTAGCTGTCCACAAAACCCTGCGGCACAGAATAGGCCTTGAGCGAATAGCCGGTGGACGACTGCTCGACGGTGGGTTTGAACACCAACACCTCGGGGTCGCTGAGGCGCACGTTCAGCTCCTGTCCTTCGGGCACCGCGACGCTCACTTCCAACCGCTCCACCGGGCACTCGCGCACCAGCTGCAACGTCTGGTTCAGGAGGCTGTAGCGGCGATGGATGGTGTAGTCGACCACGATGGTGCAACCCAGCTCCATACCGGTGTGCACCATAGCCAGCTCGCGCAGGTGATTGAAGCGTCCGCAGTCGGCACACTCCGACGGCAGCTGGTAGACGAAAGCGTTTTGCGGCATCTCCACCCGGGTGCCATCCTTCTGCAGGGTGTACACCTCGTTGACGGTGAGCTCCTCCAGGTCGGGGTTGTACACCACAAAGGTCTCACCCAGCCACGCATAGGCCGTCAGGGCGCGGTTGCGCAGAATCTGCACCTCGTGGCGGTAGTGGTAGTCGCTGGTGCCGTCGGCATTGACGGTCCACTCTTGCCTGAGCAGCTTGTACACGGCGTCCTGTGCCTGGCAAATTGAAAATTGATAATTGATAATTGAAATTATTGCTGCTATAAAGAATATCTTTTTCATAATCCTTTAACTTTAAACCTTACTTAGTCAATATCACCGGCGTCTCGGCCACCTTCAACTGGGCCATGGCCGAAGCGCGGAAGGGCATCCAGTCGCCGGCCTCATAGACGCGCTTGCCGAAGTAGGCGGTCTCGCCGAAGGTGAGTTTGTTGCCGTCAAGCTGGAAACCGCAGCCGAACGAGGCGGCGGGGTCGGACACACCGTCCACCATCGGGTAGTGCAGCTTCGCCGGAGCGAAGGGCAGTTCCACAGTCTCGCGGATGTCCACCAGGCGCGAGCAGCGGTCGGCGAAGGGCTGCCGGCGGGTCTCCTGACTGAAGTCGAAGTTCAGGTGTCCCATGGCGCGGCGATAGAACCCGCGGGCCGACAGGGGGATAAACTCAACCACATCCTTGCCGACGACAGCATAGTTGGGAATGCGGTATTTGTAGGTGATACTCACCGGCTGCTCCAGGTAGCGGTCGGGGTCGGTATACTGTATGTCGGTAATCTCGGCGTTGGGGGCGATGCGGAGCAGCTCCAGCTCAAGGTTGCGGCGCCACTCGCTCTGACGGCCGCCGAACACCCGGCGCACGGCGGCGTCGCTCTGGCCCTCGGCGGTGATGGTGATGGAACCCACCAAGGTGCCTTCACCGTCGATGCCGTTGGTAGCCCTGATGCGGATGTAGTGGTTCTCGGCCGGCGAAATGGGGGTCTCCATCAGGTCGCATCCCTCTGCGGTGCCAATGAGGTAACCCTGCTGCTGCTCGGCGCTGCTCCAGAGCTCACGCACGTTGGGCACCCACGTGGGGTCGAGCATGCGGAACGAGCCGTCGCGTAGCTGCACGGCGCACACCGAGTGGTTGAACTGGTCGGCGGGTATGCGGTCGATGCGCTCGCCGGCCATCGTCATAGCGGCATAGGCCTTGAATCCGGCGGCACGCAGGAAACCGATGAGCGTCGAAGCCTTGTCCTTGCACACGCCGCAGCGGTCGGTGAAGTTCATCTCCTGGTTGTGCAGCGTGAAGCCCTCGCCCTCGCCCATCGAGATGCCGGCATAGCGGATATTGTCGGCCACCCAGTGGGTCAGACGGCTGATGCTGTCCATCTCGTCCTTGGCGCCGACCAGCAGCTCGTTGACCTTCTTCTGCACGGCAGGCGTAGCCTTGAACGAGCCGTAGTCCTCGTTCACGCCGTAGAACCAGCGGCTCTTGGCCTCCCAGTCGGGGCTGGTGGAGAGCAGCAGCTTGGTCTGTATGTCGTTGTTGGCCAAAGTGCGCGGCTCGCGCTTCAGCGGCATGATGTCCTCCTTGTTGGCGAAGGTGTAGAGGCTGCGGCCCTCTTCGTCGGCGGCTTCGCGCCTGATGCTCAGCTGGTCGTTCATGGGCATTCCTTTGACATACACCTGGTAGCGGAGGGTCTTGCTGTCCAGTATGTTCAGCTGGTACACCTTGTGCTGCACCGGCTCGTCGCTCCAGAAAGGCACGATGTCGTAGTAGTGGCCCTTCATGGGCGGCACATAGCGCTCGTCGCTCTCAGGCAGCGCTGCAAAGGTGCCGTTCAAACCATTGTGCTCGGCATCGGCCAGCAGGGCGTAGGTGTAACCCTTCTTGTAGGTCCACACCTCCAATTCGTCCAGCAAATCCATGTGGCCCACCTCGACCATCTTCTGGCTGGCGCCCCAATAGATCATGCGGGCGGGAGCCACATAGTCGTACACCGTTGCATTGTCCTCTCTTCCAGGCCACACCAGCGTGTCGGTCTTGCCCGTCTGCTCGCGGTGCACCAGCACGTGCGTAATCTCACAATAGGCCGACAGCGGGTCGTAATCCATCTTGACGGTGCTGAGGCTGGCACATCCTGCAAACGACAGCGCTTTCACCCGCTTGTGGGTAAGCACATGGCTCAACCCCGACTCTTCCATATACACCCCGGTCGAGTCAAACAGCGTGAGGGTGTTCATGCCGGCATATTTGCCCGGTCTGGCATCCACCTGGGCTGTCGCAGCCGCGGTCAAAACCACTGCCAATCCAATAAATGCAACGACTTTCTTCATCATTTTTATAACATTATTAGAGTGCAAAGATACAAATTAATTTTGAATTACCTAAAACTTTTCGCCCTACATCGTCTAATTCCCTGACCCACAATACAGCCGACTCACCACCCACCTTCCCTGCAAACCGCATACAGCGGTCCTTTGCCTCTCACCTTCTCCCTGCTTTTTCCCTACCATCTCTCTATCCGCTCCGTACCTTTCCCTTCCTTCCACGGAGAAATCAGGTTGCCGGTAGCGTTTTGCTCTCGCGTTGGTGACGATTGGAGTCTGTGAGTCCTTGTGTCTGTGAGTCCTTGTGTCTGTGAGTCCTTGTGTCTGTGAGTCCTTGTGTCTGTGAGTCCTTGTGTCTGTGAGTCCTTGTGTCTGTAAGTCCTTGTGTCTGTAAGTCTCGATATCTCGATGTCTTGATGTCTTGAAGAAAACAAAAAGAGCATCCTTGTTTGGGATGCTCTTTGTTGTCCTACCTGGATTCGAACCAAGACAAGCTGATCCAGAGTCAGATGTGCTACCGTTACACCATAGGACAATCGGTATACTTTCCTGCGAAAGCGGGTGCAAAAATACTAACTTTTTCCAAACTGACAAAACTTTTTTGAATTGAAAATTGAAAGTTAAAAGTTGAAAATTGTCAATCAGCAAGTTGTGACGGTAAAATTTTCAACTTTCAACTTTCAACTTTCAACTTTACAGAGTGTCGCCAGTCTCGCTTTCGCCCTCTTTTGCACTCTTTTCGAGTTCCATCTTACCGAAGCGGAGGGTGATACCAGCGCTAATATATCTACTGTTCAACATCTTACCCGTATTGCTATTCAAGAAATAGGGGTTGGTGTTGGTGCTGGTGGAACCCTTGACAGCACCCCAGTTGAAGAGGTCCTGCACATTGACAAATACCGACAGCTTGCGTTTGAAGAAGTCGCTGCGCACACCCATGTTGAAGTAGTAGCGCTCGCCGCGGGTGCTCATCAGACCCAGAGTGGGCGAGCTGTAGTTGAACGACGCGGTCACCTGATACTGGTTGAAGAGTTTGGCCCACGCGTTGATGCGCACGCTCCACGACCACTTGTCGTTCTCGACATGTCTCATCACGCCGTCGCGCATGTAATCCATGCTGTAGCCGTAGTCGTAGACGTTGGCGTAGAGGCGCACGTTGAAGAAGCCTGTGGGGCGGTAGGTCATATTCAGGCTTGTGCCGTAGCGCCACGAGGAGCCCATGTTGTAGGGCACGCTGTAGCTGATGATGCGGTCGAGCCACTGGTCGTATTCGGCGTCGGTGAGCGAGCTAATCTCGTTGGTGCTCAGGCGGCCGTAGCCCTCGATGCCGATGTTGCCGAAGTTCATGAAGTATTTCTGCCAGCCGGCCTCCATGTTATGGGTGTAGCTGTTCTTCAAGTCGGGGTTGCCGGTCGAGTAGCTGTCGTCGCCGTAGCGGCGGAAGGTGCTGGTCTGCTCCTCGCTGGGACTCGACATGCGCATGGTGTAGTTAAGCTTGAAATTGTGCATATCTTCGGTGCGGTAGCTGAGGTGGACGGAGGGATGGAAGTCCACTTCATACTGCACGTCGCGGTCGGCGAAGGGCATACGGCTGGTGTAGTTGTAGTACTCGCGGTCGACGCCCACGCCGAGACCGGAGCTGAGGGTGAAGCCGCCCCAACGGTGGGTCCAGTCGACATCGGCATCGATGTTAGCATCATTGCCGTCGAAGTGGTAGGTGCGCAGCGTGTCGACCAAAGTGCCGGTGCTGTCGTTGTAGCGCTCATAGTCGTTGTCCATGCGGCTGATGTCGGCACGCAAGCCGTAGCTCATCTCGCCGTCCTTCGAGTAGGGGCGGTTGTAGCGGGCGTCGATGCTGGCGCCGTAGCTATAGGTGCGCGTAAGGGCATAACGGTGCTCGTCGAGGTCGGTATAAACGTCGTACACACGGTTGTTCCAGGCGTCGCTGGCGTTGTGCGAGAGACGGGTGTTGACGCCGAGGCGCAGGTTGTGTCCTTCGTTGTCGAACTTCTTGGTATAGTCGGCGCCAAAGTGGCCGAAACCGGAAGGCGACGTCGTGGTGTCGGTGATGGAATAGGCAATGGTGTCGAGGGGCGAGAAATAGTATTGGCCTGTGGAACGGTCGGAGAAGGAACGGTTGTAGTTGAGGAATCCGCCTCCATTGATGGAGATGTCGCTGGTCGAGTCAATCTCGTAGTTGATGTTCATGAAGACATTGCCGCTGTAGCCGCGGTTGCCACTGGTGGAGGTGTCGGTCTGATAGAGGGTGGTGTCGTAGTCCACGCCCTGCTCGCCGCCTGCTTTGTCTTGGCGTCGCATCGACCATCCCTCGCTTTTGTTGTCACGGTAGGAATAGCGGCCGCTGGCGAAGAGGTTGATGCTCAGTTTTTCTTTGGCCCACATGTAGCTGATCCACGGTGAGACGAAGGGCTGGTTTGAGCCATTGATGCCGAAACTCACAAACTGGTTGCTCTTGATATGGGCCGAGGTGACGATGTTGATGACCGCCTCGGCGTCGGTGGCGTATTTGGCCGAGGGGTTGGTGATGGTCTCGATGCGAGCCAGTGCGTTGGCCGGCAGGGTCTGGAGGTAGGTCTTGAGGTTTTCTTCTGTGAGCTTCGAGGGTTTGTCGTTAATCCAGATTTCCACGCTCGACACGCCGCGCAGCGTCACGTTACCTTCCACGTCGACCTCCACGCCCGGTGCGTTCTGCAGGGCGTCCTCGGTCGTCCCGGTCTGTATGCTGGGATCCTCGCTGACATTGTAGATCATCTTCTCGCCGTCCATGGCGTAGAGTGGTTTCTCGGCGGTGATTTCCACAGCGTCGAGCGTCGTCGAGCCGGGCTTCACCTTGATGGTGCCGAGGGCGGTGTTGTTCTCCACCTTGAAAGGTATCATCTTGTTCTGATAGCCGATGGCTGTGATGCGAAGCAGGTAAGAGCCCAGCGGCACGCCGCTGATTTCAAAGAGGCCGTCGAAGTTGGTGGCGCCACCCTTGACGAAGGTGGAGTCCACCGAGTCGAGCACTGCCACATTGACAAACGCCAGAAACTCGCCGCTGACGGAGTCGCGCAACGAGCCGACGACCTTGAAGGTGTCGCCCTCTTTCACTTTCTTTTTCTTCTTCCCCGTCTGAGCATTCTGGTCGTCGCCCATTCTGTTCCAGTCGCCTGATGGCGGCCTACGGCTACCGGGACGGCCGCCGCCGTTGCCCATCGGAGGGCGCCCACCCGGGCCGCCGGGTTGTGCTTCTACTGTCGGCATCGCCAACAACACCATCATTGCCAATGCAAAAATCTTCAATAATCTGTGGCTCTTATTCATTGATTCTTTGTCGGTTTTAAAGTAAAAAAACTATTTATTAGTACCACCTCCGGGGGAAAAATTGCATTTTCTCCGGAAAAAAATATTTTTTTTTCGGAATTATCTACAAACTTGCATTGTGTATCACAATGGCCAGGTTAGAGGCGAAGAGTTTCACCGAGATGGCGATAAGGATGACGCCGAAGAATTTCCTCAGCACGAACACCACTTCGTCACCGAGCCATTTCTGCAATTTCTTCAACAGACGGATGACGAGGTAGTCGATGATGATGTTGAGCAGAAGGGCGAGGAGGATATTGACGGTGGCATACTCGGCACGCAGCGAGAGCAATGCCGTGATGGCGCCGGGACCGGCGATGAGGGGGAATGCCACGGGGACGATGCTCGCCCCCGACCCTACGCTCTCGTTCTTGATGAACTCGCGGCCCATGACCATCTCCAACGCCAATAGGAACAGCACGAAAGCACCTGCCACGGCAAACGATGCGATATCGATGCCGAAGAGGTTGAGCAGCGCCTCTCCGGTGAAGAAAAAGAGCAGGAAGAGGCCGAGGGCCACGCTGGTGGCATAGAGCGGCTTGATGTGCTTGCCGCTGTCCTCCATGCTGATGAAAATGGGTATGGAGCCCGTGATGTCGATGATGGCGAACATGACGATGAACGCACTGATGATTTCAACGAAACTTATCTGATGTAGAATTTCAAACATAATCAACAAATTATATATAATATATACATATTTTATCGAATGCAAAGATACGAAAAAGTCTGGTATTCAAAGCACCTAAAAGTCAAAAAAAGTTTTTATCGCAGCAGGGTGATGGTGCCGGTGAGGGTGATGACGGCGTCGGGACTGTCGTTGCGGCGGTAGCGCAGGTGCCACACATAGGCGCCCTGTGGGCATAGCGTGCCCTCGTGTGTGCCGTCCCATTGTGGATCGGGCCCGGCGATGTGTGCCATCAGCAGGCCGTTGCGATTGTAGACAAAGAGTTCCTCGGCAACGCCTTCGTTGAGGAGTATTCTGAAAAGGTTGTTCTCGTCACGGTCGGGGGTGAAGATGTTGGGCGCCCATACTGCCGAATGGCTAAAGGGAAGTGTATGGTGGAGGGTGTCGGCACAGGCTTGGTTGAAGGCCACGAGGGTGATGAGGATGCTGTCGACATCGTGCAGGGCTCTATGGCGCAGGATGGGCTCCGACCCTGCGGGCACGCCGTCGACCCACCAGTGGCGGCTGTCGGCATTGAGGCTCCGGTCATAGGCCTCGAATTGCGGGTGTTCGTTGGTCAGTCTGTCGGGATTGACTTCCATGATGGCAACCGGCCACAAGACGGGCTTGAGGGTGAAGGCGGTGTCGTAGGGGCAGTGCCCGTTGTCAATACGGAGAGAGTAAATCGTTAATTGGTTGGGAGAAAGAGCAAGACTGTCCCACGGCTGCCCCTCGAGGTCGGGGTCGGCGGGCGAAGAGTGCCATGCAAGTGTATAGCCCGAGGTGTCTCCCGTGACGCTCCCCATGATGCTGTATCGATAGTTCTCGCAGTCGGTCTCCAACGTGAATGTCGGCTGCGGAACGTCAAAAATGATGACCTGCATGGCCATGACCGAGTCGCAACCATACATGGTATGCAGAGTGTCGACATAGTATCCGCTTTCCGTGAGCGTCTGCCCCTGCCATCGCAGGCTGTCACCGGGACAGATGCTGTCGCTCTCCAGGATAGAGTATGATGGGTTGACGGTGATGATTTCCCATACGGTATCCCCCACGGGTGTGATGGCTATGGTAACGTTGTGCCGTCCCGCGTCGTCGAGTGCAAGACGCACCGTGTCCATGCCGGAGCCGAGTGGTTGGCCATCGAGTTGCCATTCTGTTCCCAGCCCATCTTCGCCGAGACGCACGGTGATGGTTACCGTATCTCCCGGACAAGCGGTGTGTCGGTTGGCATGCACGTCGTAGTCGGCGCTTCGCACGGCCATGCCTGCGATGTAGGCATAGCTCTCGGCCTCGCCGAGACCATAGAACGTGGCGAGGAACCGGCCTGTGTCGGCGTCGATGACATGCGAACCGGTGTCGATAGCGATTCTCGCCCAACTGAATCCTTCTTCCGTGGCGGTGAACTCGGATGCAATGCTTTGCCCGTCGACGGTCACCAGGGGGGCGTCCTCGTTCGTAGCCACGATGTTAATGTGGTGGCTTTGAGTAAGCGGGGTGTTGTAGACGGCTGAGACTGCATGGCTGATACCCTGCTCGATGGGTGGGAGGAGGACCATGGCCGGGTCGCCAGGGGCGCCGCCATAGGAAATGCCCGTAATATAGAAACAAACGGAAGCGGGCGTCGAGGTGTTGACCGACAACGCATCGGATTGGTAGAAATCGAAGTTTCTCCCTGGATAGGCGAAAAAGGTCCGGTCCCCCGTGTCGGGCGGATGGTTGGCCACCACAAAAGTGTATGTCTCGCCTGCGTCAAGGGTGGCCACGCTTTGCCCTTCGATAGTCACGTCGCACCCATTGCCGCGGGCGGTGACCTCTACCATGTCGCCAATAAAATTGTTGTTTGATCCAAATGTCGAAATGCTGCGCCCAACGGTCGGCATCACCACAAAATGTCGTCCCCAGAAGTTGGTGGGGATGCACTGCTCGTACAGATGGTCGCACGCTTGGGAACCCCATGGAACAGTGGTGCAGCTATGTCCTTGAAATACGGCAACGGGTTTCGTGGCATGGATTCGTGTGCCTGTGAGTCCTTTGTCAATGTAGAATTGCGCCCTTAAAAGGTATGCCATTCCGTGCATGAGTATCATCCTCAACGTGTCGCCCGCAGAGTATTGGATTTGATCCCCGTTGGAAACAATATCGGCAAAAATTATCTCCACTTCGGTGCTGTCGCAAGGTGCCACAATGCTCACCTCCTGGTTCGGGAAAGGCCCGTAGGTCTGCACCATATAGTCGTTGCGCAGCGTCGGCGTGGGCAGTATGGCCGACATGTCGTGGCTGGCATCGGCGAAATTGGAAGCATAGACAATGGCTGGACCCGTTGTGGTGATATGCCAGCTGCAACAGGAGGTGGATTCCTCACCGGGATAAACATCGGGAAGAACCACGTGCGACACTCTGTTGGCCTCGATGCTCACCGTGGTGTTCCAGGAAATAGTAGGGCTGCTGATGTGCGCCGTGCAATTCTCCTCGGAGGCTATCATCACCGAGCGTTCGCTGTTGGGCCCGTAATTCGGCAGGAACGACATCCAGAAATCCGTGCCCGTCAGGCTGGGCACAATCTGCTGCGCTCCGGCGACAACGGTCGAAAGCAGCACAATGAGCAGCAAAAAGGACTTCTTTATGGTTCGCATATTTTTTCCCCACCTTTTATATAAAGAGTATAAACCCCCGTTTTTGGCTCACACTTTTAACATTTTTTTTTTCATGTCAAAATAAATGTGTAAATTTGCATTCGGAATAGTAACGAAAAACACCCCTTTTATTATGCAAGGCAATTTTAAATTTCACAATCCCACCAAATTGTATTTCGGTGAGGATTCGATGGGCTATCTTGTTGAGGAACTGAAGAACTACGGGCCGACGGTGATGTTCAGCTACGGCGGCGGCTCGATTAAGAAAAACGGCATTTACGACGCTGTCATGGCGGCACTTGAAGCCTCCGGCAAGACCGTCGTCGAAGACCCCGGCGTGATGCCCAACCCCACCTACGAGAAAGTCCTCCATGGTGCCCGGCTGGTGCGCGACAACCACGTCGACCTCATCCTCGCCGTGGGCGGCGGTTCCACCATCGACTATGCCAAAGGCGTCTCGGCCTCGGCCTATTGCGACGAAGACCCCTGGCAGAAATACTGGGTGGGCCAGAAGAGCCCCGACTGCAAGACCGTCCCCGTGGGCGCCGTGCTCACCATGGTGGGCACCGGCAGCGAGATGAACGGCGGCAGCGTCATCACCAATCGCAAGGAAGGCTTCAAACGCGGCAAGGTTTTCGGCCCGGCCCTCTTCCCCCGCTTCGCCATCCTCAACCCGCGCTTCACCATGACGGTTCCCCAGTACCAGATGGTGGCGGGCTTCTTCGATATCATGAGCCACCTTATGGAACAGTATTTCGCCGGCGACCGCGACTGCACCACCGACTACATCAACGAGGGCCTCATGCGCTCGCTCATCCACTCCAGCCGCATCGCCGCCCGCAATCCGCAGGACTACGAGGCACGCGCCAACATCATGTGGACCGCCACCTGGGCGCTCAACACCCTCCTCAAATGCGGCAAGGGCGGCGACTGGGAGGTCCATCAGATTGGCCACGCCATAGGCCTCGTCACCGACGCCACCCACGGCATGACCCTCGCCTCGGTGTCGCTGCCTTACTACCGCCACGTGATGCACGACGGCCTTCATCAGTTTGTCCGTTTCGCCAAAAGTGTCTGGGACGTGCGCCCCGAGGGCAAGAGCGACGAGCAGGTGGCCGCCGAGGGCCTCAAATGCCTCGAAGAGTGGATGAAGGAAATTGGCGTGGTGATGCACAGCCGCGAGCTGGGTGTCACCGAAGAAAACCTCGGGCAGGTGGCCGATGCCGTCCTCATCCTCCCCGTGGGCTATCGCACCCTGACGCGCCCCGAAGTGGTCGACATCCTCCGCGAAAGCCTCTGATTCCGACGCGACACCATCTTGTTAATTTAACATCTGTTAAGTTAATTTTTTGAACACAGGACACCCTTCAGGCACTTTTCCTCGGAAAGGTGCCTTTTTTCGTGCATAACTCCTACTATCAGAGCCGTATGAACTACCTACCATCTCCCTACCAACTCCTAACCAACTCCTACCACGGTAGGTGTTGATAGGGTTGTCGTAGGGCGATGGTGTTTAAGAATTGTTAACAGTTTGCTTTCGGGGTGTTTTGTTTTTGTTTTCGCTATGTCGGATAATTTTTGTATCTTTGCAGTTTGTATTTATATGATAGATTATCGGAAGTATATATTATCCAATGGGTTGACGGTGCTGACGCACGAGGCTTGGGACACGCCGCTGGCAACAGTCAACGTGCTCTACAACGTGGGCTCGCGCGATGAGGACCCTTGCCGCACGGGTTTCGCTCATCTGTTTGAGCACCTGATGTTTGGCGGAACCGAACGGGTGCCTGACTTCGATGCCGTGGTTTCCTCGTTGGGAGGCGACAACAATGCTTTCACCAGTCTCGACTATACCAACTATTATATCACCGTGCCCGTCGAGGGACTTCCTGTCGCGTTGATGCTCGAGGCCGACCGTATGGCCTCCTTGGCCCTGAATGCCAAGTCGTTGGAGGTGCAGCAGCGTGTGGTGACCGAAGAATACCATCAGCGTTTCATGAACCAGCCTTACGGCGACATGTGGCTGTTGCTGAGGCCGTTGTGCTATAAGACACACCCCTACCGATGGGCTACCATCGGGGCCGACATACGCCATGTGTCGGAGGCCACGCTGGAGGATGTACAGGCGTTCCATGAACGCTACTATCGCGCTGACAATGCGATACTTGCCGTGGCGGCGCCGCTGAAACACGAGGAGATGGTTGCTGCGGTGGAGAAAGAATGGGGTGCGGTGCGTGTGTCGACGGAATGCCGTCGCTCCATGGCCACCGAGCGAACATACCCGCAGGAAGAGGAGCAGAAAGAGGCGAGGAGACTGGTTGTCAAGAGGGATGTACCGTCGAAGGCTGTCTATCTGGCATGGCCGATGTGCGATCACTGGGGCCGTGACTTCCGCGCCTGCGACTTGGTGAGCGATGTGCTGAGCACCGGCAGCTCGAGCCGCATTTATAACGCTATGGTGCGTCCGGGGCAGTTGGTCTCGGAGGCCGACGCTTACATCAGTGGCGAGGCAGGCCCGGGGCTTATGGTGTTGAGCGCCAAGGTGCTGCCGGGTGTGGATGTGGATGCCGTGGCCGATGCTTTGCGCAGGGAAGCCTATTTGCTTGCCGAGAAAGGTTTGTCGCAGAACGAGTTGGAAAAGGTGCAGAACCGTTATGAGAGCACCTTTGTCTACTCGCAATACAAGGCTGCCGACCGCGCCATGGCCCTCTGCCACTATACCTGGCTGGGCGACACGGGGTTGGTCAACCGTGAGCCGGAAGAATACCGCCGGCTGACGCCCGACGATATCCAGCGTGCCGCGCAGGCGGTATTCCGCCCCGAGCACGAAAATATTTTAGTGTATGAAACTGATTGACAAAATAGTAGATTCGTTCTGGAGAGTGCGGAAATGGCTCTCGAAGCTGGACTATAACGGCTTCTTTGGCCGTTTGGGGCGGTCGCTGAACTCCGTGATGCACACGCTGCTCTTCAAGTTCCTGATGCCCAAGCGTTACCGCAACTTGACCAAACGACAGATTTTCGAGATTATCTTCAAGAGCGACACCCCGGCCGGCAAGAAATTCGATGTGTGGCTGCTGGTGCTCATTGTGCTCAACATCGTCCTGTTGCTGATAGACAGTGTCTATGGCACCACCGACACCATGACCAGCCGTGCGCATCTCTCTGTCTCTTATTTGATTTTCAAGGTCTTGGAATGGGGGTTTACCATCCTCTTCACCTTCGAATACTACCTGCGCCTCTACTGCCTGAAGTCTCCCCGAAAGTATGTCTTCTCGTTTTGGGGCGTGATTGATTTCCTTTCGATTTTCCCCTCCTATCTGAGTCTTTTCATTCCTGCCACACAGGCTCTTACGGCAATACGCCTGCTGAGGGTGATGCGCATCTTCCGCATCTTCAAGATGGCCCGTTTCCAGATGGAGGCGTTCCACCTCTTGAATGCCTTGCGGGCCAGTGCTATCAAGATTCTGATATTCATGATGTTCATGTTGGTTGCGGCAGTGATTATGGGTACGATGATGTACACCTTTGAGAGTGAGGTCAATCCGGATTTCAAAAGCATCCCGACAGGCATCTATTGGGCAGTGGTGACCATCACCACGGTGGGCTACGGCGATCTGGCGCCGATGACTTCGCCCGGAAGATTTCTGGCAGTGCTGGTGATGTTGCTGGGTTACAGTATTATAGCTGTTCCGACGGGCATTGTTGCCGGCGAGACAATGAGAGAATACAAGCGTCCGCGCAACAGCCGGCTGAAGATGCTTGAGGAGGAATATGAAGAGGAAGAAGCAGCCATAAAGAATTGAGATGAAGAGAATACTGATTTCGGACAAGACGCATGAGGTGCTTCCGCAACGGTTGCGGGAAGCGGGCTTCGATGTCAGTGTGGAGCCCGACCACGACTATGAGAGCCTTGTGCAGGCTGCACAGGGCTGCGAAGGCCTGGTGGTGAGGAGCAAAGTGATTGTCGACAGCGCTTTCATCGACCGGGTGCCGTCGCTGCGATGCATCGGAAGGGTTGGGGCCGGCATGGAAACCATCGATGTGGACTATGCCGAGAAGCATGGCGTCTGTTGCCTCAATTCGCCCGAAGGTAACCGCGACGCTGTGGGTGAGCATGCTGTGGGACTGTTGCTCGCGTTGTTTGACAATATAGCCCGCGCCGATGGCGAAGTGCGTCGTGGATTGTGGCAGCGCGAGGCCAACCGTGGCCTCGAAGTGGGAGGAAAGACAGTGGGAATCATCGGTTTCGGCAATATGGGCCGTGCCTTTGCCAAGCGCTTGAGCGGCTTTGGCTGCCGCGTGATATACTATGACAAATACCTTCGTGAAACTCCGGAGGGTCTTGAAAGAGTCTCTTTGGAAACCCTTCAGCGAGAGGCTGATGTGGTGAGTTTCCATGTGCCGTTGACCGCTGAGACCCGCCATTACCTTGATGCCGACTTCATAGCCGCTATGGCCAGGCCGTTCTACCTCATCAATACCGCGCGCGGAGCGGTGGTCGACACCGCGGCACTCGTGTCGGCTTTGGAGAGCGGCAAAGTGCTTGGCGCGGCGTTGGATGTGCTTGAATATGAGAATATGCAGGCCGACGGGTTGGGCGATGTGCCGGAGTCGGTGCAATACCTGATGCAATCGCCGCGCACGGTGCTCACACCCCATGTGGCGGGATGGACTGTAGAATCGAAATACAAACTCGCTGCCGTTTTGGCGGACAAGATGATAGAGGTGCTGAGATGATTATTGTAAAGAACAGCATAGTAAGTGACGATGTTGCCGAGCGTTGTTTCGGTTGCGACCTGTCGTGCTGCAAAGGCGCCTGTTGTGTGGACGGCGACAGCGGTGCACCGCTGATGGAAGAGGAGGTGGAAAAAATCGAGGCGGTGCTGGAGAAAGCGTTGCCCCTGATGACAGCGGAAGGACGTGCCGCTGTTGAACAACAGGGAGTCGCGGTGCGAGACAAGGACGGCGACCTCGGCACCACGCTCATCGACGGTGGAGCCTGCGCTTTCATCACTCCCGGTCCCGACGGCTGCACTTTCTGTGCGTTGCAGGGGCTGTACAAGCCTGTAAGTTGCCACCTGTATCCGATAAGGGTGGAGGATTATGGCGAGTTTACGGCTGTCAACTATCACCAGTGGGACATCTGTTGTGCCGCCCAAGGCAAAGGCGAGCCGCTGTATGTATATCTGAAGGAACCGCTCATACGACGTTTCGGACAGGAGTGGTATGACGAATTGTTGGAACAAATTGAATTGAGAAACAATGGATAAGAAAAAACGTGCCCTCATCTATGCCGCAATTGTGGCGGGCATCATCGTCGTGGACCAGATAGTGAAAATATTGGTCAAGACCCATATGCACATTGGCGAGGATATCCCACTCATTGGAGAATGGTGTCGCCTGCATTTTATAGAAAATGAAGGCTTTGCTTTCGGTATGAGTTTTGGGGGCGCCGCCGGCAAGATAGGTCTGACGCTTTTCCGCATTGTGGCCACGGGAGTCATCGCCTGGTTCATATGGAAACAGCTGAAGCAGAATGGGCGCACATCGCTCATCGCCTGCCTCGTGCTAATCTTTGCGGGTGCCATCGGCAATCTGATTGACAGCTGCTTCTATGGCTTGCTTTTCAACGAGAGTTTCTACAATGTGGCCACTCTTTTCCCTCCGGAAGGAGGCTATGCCCCGTTGCTGCAGGGCAAGGTGGTGGATATGTTCTATTTTCCGCTGTTCGATTTCTATTGGCCAGAATGGGTGCCGGTGATAGGAGGCGACCATTTTGAGTTCTTCAGTGCCATCTTCAATGTGGCCGATGCGGCTATCACAATTGGGGTAATTTGGCTGATTGTGGAGCTTGCAATCCTTGCCCCGAGG
>JAEEGK010011253.1_pt1 | contig 20484 bp, 7 predicted proteins | sample 8958771 | NCBI WGS metagenome assembly JAEEGK01 (sample SAMN16246547, study PRJNA631951) | gut metagenome | biome: gut microbiome; feature: rumen; material: SC-attached | host: Bos | place: Iran: Karaj | collected 2018-10
ATTTATTTGGAAAAAAAAATAAATTATATTTAACAAAATATTTTGTAGTTAATAATAAAAATGAAGAAAAAATTGAAAATTTAAAGAAAATATGTAAAAATTTTGAAATATATTTCAAAGAAGAAATATATGATAATAATATAGAAATAAGGAAAAAAAGTATAGAAATATTAAATATATTATTAAATCAAATTCCAATGAGTCAATATTATAAACCAATGAAAGAAATGTTTGATTCAAGAAGTGAAGAAGCAAAAAATTTTCAATTAGAAATGTTAAAGGCAATGGCTTATATTGATGATGAAAAAAAATTAATTGAAAATTATTTTGATGAATTTAAAGATATTTTAAGTTCAATTATTAATGAAGCCTTAAATGAAAAAATGGCTTTTGGAAATTTATGTGATCGAACTATGCAATTAATTTTTGAAAGATTTCCTATTTTTCTTTTTAATGAAATTGCCAAAGCACAAAAAAAAGAACAAATAGCAAGAGTTGAATATTTTAATATTCAACTTAAGAAAGTTTTTAAGTAAATATTTTTTTTATTTTATTTATTTCTTTTTTTTGAAATAAAAATATATTATAGTTTATTATTATAAATATTTTTTTTATTATATAAATAAGAAAAGGAAATATTTTGCATTTAATACATTAATTATTGATTATGTGTTCTTTTTATTTTTACTGTTCTTCTTGGAATGTAAATTTCTTCTTCTTTATAATTTATTTTCACTTGTCTTGTATGAATTAAATTTTCTAAAGCATTTTTATTTAAATCTGAAAGAGAATGAACAAAATTATCAACTAAATTTTTATCATAATTTTCTAAATTTTTCATTGTATTTGTGAAATATTGATAAATATCAGAATTTTTAATATTTTCATTATCATTTATTGTTTCATCAACTAATTCCTTTTCATCTTCTAATTCAATGAAATCAATAAAATCTGAATCTGAATTTTCGTCTTCCTCAACAAAATTACAATTCAATTCTTTTTTCATTAAATTTTTATTTTCTGCAGTTTCTGATTTTTTCTGCTTAATAACTAATTCAAATAAAGAATTAATTAAATAATTTAATTTATTGCTTTTTCTTAATTCTTCAATACAAAAAGAATTATTCAAAATAGAACAAATTCCCAAAACTACACATTTACCTAAGGAAATAGAATATACTTCTTTTTTTAAAGCAATGACTTCTTGAATTAAATCTAATATTTTAAATAAATTATCTGAACTTGATAAAATATTATATGTGAAAACTGGGAAATAAATAAATGAAACATATAGAGTTGAAATACTTATTAAATTTGAAAATAAATTTTCATCATCTTCTTCTTCTTCTTCTTCATCATTATCGGTTTTTTCATAAAAGGAAATAATTTTTTTTAAAAAATATTCTAACATTGAATTATCATTATTAAAACTATTATTTGCAATTACTCTAAATGAAATTAACATATAATTATTTTTAGTTTCTGTTAATTGTAAATCAATATTTAATTTTAATATTTTTATAATTTCATTATTTAATTCATTTATCTCAACTCCACTTTTATTATTATTTATATATTTAAAATATGTTGAAATAAAATCATAAACTGAATCATTAATCGAAGAATAATTATTACAAATTGATTCTAAATTTTGGAAAATTAAAACGGAAATTGGTAAAATCATTTTATTTGAATTCATTAAATCATCAACCAAATTTATTATATCATCCACAAAATCAATTTTTTTTGGATTTTTAATATAATTCACAATTGGAGATATTAATTCTGAGAAACTTTCAATTTCATTTAATTTAATTTTATTATCTCCATTTATAAAACTTCTTAAAATTTTGAAAGCAGAAGAAACAAAAGCACTTGAAAAATCATTATTTGGTTTTAAGAATTCATTTTGTAATCTAAGAACTAAATTTCTTAAGCAATCAATTAATAAATTTCTATTTGAAATTTCTATATTTGAAAAAACTTCCTTTAAAAAATCAAAGAAAGGAATAATATCAACTTCATTAATTAACTTATTTATTTTATTTAAATTTTCATCTTTATTAATAACATCTGAAAGAAAGGGAATTGTTTTTAAATTTTCTTCTTCTTCTTCTTCATCAACATTAAATTTAGAAACTAAAGCATTTGAAGCACAAAAACCTAATCCTTCATTTTCTTTTGATTTTAATAGAGAATTCATTAGAAAATTAAATGTATTTTGATTGAATTCTTTTGTATTATTTTCTTTTATAAATTCGTCATAATAATATTGATAAATATTACATAATTTACATCTTATTAATTCTGAATCTATGTTATTTAATTTTATTTGGTTTTGAATAATTAAATTTTGAAATGCTTTTCCACTTAATTGAGGAAGATTATCTTTGAAAATTAATAATATTAAAAAGCAAAAATCAATTTTTGTTTCATCATCAAATTTATCTATAATAGTATTATTTTTATTTTCTAAATAAACTTTAAATTGAATATTATTTATATTCTGAGAATCAGATAAAATAAATTGTAACATTTGTAAAGTAAAACTTAAAATAAAACTTCTAATATCAATGATTTTTTCATATAATTTTTTAATTAAAAAGCAAGCAGCAGTTCTATAACTTTTTCTTTGAAATTCACAGAACATATCCGATATATTATTAAAATAATTTTCACCTTCTATTTTCATATTGTCTTTATCATATTTATTAGTAGTAATTAAAGGGAAAACAATATTTAAAAGGAAATTTGGTAGAAAAGGAAAGAATTTACTTTTGAAAGGTTCTCTTATTAAAGCTCTTGTTAAAAAAGCAAAAAATTGATATATTATATTTTCTAAAGGATTATTTGCTGGATTATTATAAAAATAAATAGATTTAATTAATATTTCATATTTTGATTCATCATTTAATAAATCTGTTAATGATTTTATTATTATATCTATTATATTTGAACACGTTTTTATAAATTCTTGTGATTGAATTGCTTCATCTGCATTAGTTGATGTTTGAATTATTGTTGTATAAACTTGAAGGGCTTTTGCTTTCATAAAATTTATTTCATTATAATTTTTATCTTCTTTAAAATATATTATTTGATTTTGTTCTATTTCTTTATCTGGAATTTTAAATGAAAATAATTCACTTAATATACTATTATATTTTGATAGAAATTGAGAACAAATTAAATTTTTATTTTGAATAAATTTTAATTTGAATAGAATTGAATAAAATATTTCACATATTCCTTTTAATAGTTCAAAATATTCATATGTTATAGTTTGAGAGTTTACAAAAATTTTTGTATTATCAAAAATTATATCTGATATAGGAAATAAATATTGATAAATAAAAGATTCTAAATTTTCTCCATTTATACATTTTCCTGATATTAATGTATTTAATAATGAAATTACTATATTTGATTTCATTATAATTTTTTCTGTTTTTTTCATTTCATTTATTAATAAATTTAAGAGATTTGTTAAATTTTGATTGTCATTAAGAAATTCATTTGTTGAAATAATTTTATTTATAATATCATTTAAAATTTGACTTATTGAAGGATTAATTAAATGTTCTTGACCTGAATTAAACATAACATCAAGAAGTGAATTTAAAAAAGTTAAAATTTCTTCTTTATTTGATTTTAATAATTTAGAAAAAGTAAAATTTTTTAAGTAAATTGCAATACTTTTATGTAGATTTAAACTTATATTGAAATTATTATATATATCTATTGATAAAGCTTTTAAAAGATTATTTATATATTCTTCTTTATTTTGACTTAATGCATCTAATTGATTTTGTATTTCTTGAATATTATTTGTATCTGTTGAAGTGAATGATGCTTCTAATAATTTTAATGTTTTTAGAAAATTATCTTCAGACATTTTTTTAAATGATAAATAATAATTTATAGAGGTATTTAAATGAGATTATGATTTTTTTTTAAATTTGTAACAACAATCAAGAAATAAATTATTTTTTATATTTTTTATAATATGAATTTTGATAAAGAAGTTAATTTACTTAATTTTTTAATTTAGATGAAATAAAAAAATCGATGAAAGAAATAAAAAATTTAACTTAATCTATTATTAAAGAATTAGATGATAAATTGGATGAAATATAAAAAATAATATTATTATTTCATTTTCTTTATCTAAAAAATATATGTTACTATAATTCAATAAAGAAAATATACATAATAAATGATATTAAAAAATGATAAGAAATAAGTTAATTATTCAAAAAAAAGATAATAATTTTGAAAATTGAATGTATTATTAAAAAAAGAAAAAACTTAAAAATATAAACTGTAAAATAAAAAATAAAGAAAAAATATTCATTTTAAAAAAAAAAATAAAATAATAATTATATAAAATTTAAATTAATTATTATTTGAAATCATTAAATGGAAATTCCCTAAAATAATAAATTAAAAAAGAAAAGTAAAAATGAAGAAAAAAAAAATTAAATTTACAACAAAATAAAAAAAAAAATTTTTAATAAAATCAAAAACGTAATTTTAAAAAAAGTTTTTTTTAAAATAAAATAAATTCTTTAATTATACTTTCAATTCGAATATAAAAGTCCTTTGAATATAGAATAAAAGAATAAAAAATTTAAACAGTCTTTACAAACTTAATAATTAAAATAAATATTTAATTTTTAATTTTTATAAAAAAATGATAACAGAAGAAAATTTAAGAGAATCAAATTTTAATTCTTGGAGAAAATTTTATAATCCAGGAAGAGAAGAAGTATTAAAATTAAATTTATATTCTCCAGAGCAGAAAAAGAAGAAAAAAACAGAGAAAAAAACAACAGGAACTGATTTAGTAATATTACATCATTCAATAGAAAGAGTAAAAAAATTTTTACCAGGAGTAAAAAATTTAATGTTAACATCATCAAAAGATGAAAAACAAGAAAATATAATTTATCAAAGATTAGAACATATTGAAGATGAAAATAATTTAAAAGAAGAAATTAATCAATTAAATAATATTATAAATGAATATAAAGAAATAAGAAATGTAAAAGCTGAAGAATTAATAAAATTAAATAGTGAAATTAATGATATTGAATTAGATATTAATATGATGAGTGATGTTTCTAGATATACAATGATTGATAAAGAAAGAAATGATTTATTGAAAGAAGTTCAAATTCATAAAGAAAATATGAAAATGTTGAAAAAGAAAGAAAGAGAAAAAGAGAAATTATTAAAATTAGAAAATAAGAATAATGTAAATACTGATGTTAATAATAAAAATAATGAAGATAAAACCATAAGTAATTTTAATGATGAAGACAATTTTAAAACAACTTTTTTTAAAAATACAAAAATAAAAATTGAAGGTGAACAACAATTAGAATTAATGTTTTTAAGAGCTTCAGAATCTAGAAGTAAAAAATTAAAGGAATTAAAAAATAAATTACCTCCTTTAATAAAGAGTAAAAATGAAATAATGAAAGAAATAAAAGATATAAATGAAAAGATAGAAAAAATCCGTGAAAAAAAAAATTTAAAAAGTGATGAATTGTATTCTCATTATTTAAGTATATTAAAAGAAGGAACTGATACTCGTTCAGAAGGTCTTTCTTGGATAATAAAAGAAATATATATTTTAGGAAAAGAAATTATGATAAGTTATTTACCTGATTTTTTAGATGAGTTATGTATTGTTTTTATATTTAAACAAGCAAAAATAAATTTAGAATTGAATAAATTAGAAAATAAAATTGAAAAAACTCGATTAGAATTAAAAAATATTGGATTAAAAAATATAAATAATAAAAATTTAAATAATCCTTTTTTTACAAGTGAAAATAAAGAAAAATTAAATTTTGATACTTATGATCAATTTAAATTAAGAAGAGATCAAAATGCTGTTAATGCTAAAATAACTAATTTAAGTAATTCTAATTTAATTCCTCCTGTTTTAAAATTAAGAGATGTTCAAGAAATTGTTAAAAAGTCAGAAATTCATATTTCTCAAAATCAAATGGAAAAATTAATTAAATATTTTTCTCTTTGTAAAAGAAGAGATGAAATTAAAGAATTTCAAGAGAAATTAAAAAAAAAAGAAATGAACAGAATTTTTGAAGAATATTTGAAAAATGATTATTTTCAAAGATTTAAAGTTGAAAAAAATGTTGTTCTTTCGGCTTTAATAGGAGAAGATAATATTTTACCTGAATTAAATAAACAAATGAGAGAAACTAAAAAATATTTTGATAATTTAAAATCTATTGGAATGCATAAAAGAATAGTAACAAGTGAACATTCTAAAAATATTTTAAAAATGAATCAAATATTAAATAATAATAAAAATAATTAAATATATTTATTAAATTAATTAAATATAAAATTAAGGAATATTAATAATAAAAAGCATTTATTATATATATAATTATTTATAAATTAATTATCTTTTATCTCTTTAGAAGTTATTTCATTTTGTTTTAATTTTCTAGGACTAATAGATTTAGTTAATTGCATTTGTAAATCTTTTACATCTTGATTAGAAATTAAAGATCTTTTTGTTAATTGTTGTATTGTTTGACTCACAAGAGAACTTTGAAATGATTGTGTTGTTCCTTGCATTGTTTGTTCTTTTTTATATTTTATTATATTTGATACATTCTCTTTTATTGATGACAATAAATTATGATATTTTTTCATTATGTTTAAATCTTGCTTTTTTTGATGAATCGTCTTCTCTGTGAATTTCTTTTCTTTTTCTTCTTCATTTTGATTCATTTGACTATTCTTCCTTTTTGTTTTTGTTATATGAGAATAAAATGGCGAAGAAACAATTCTTTGAATATTTAAAATTTCACTATCTAAATCTTTATCTAATTTTTGAGCACTTGAAATTATTGAATTTACAATTTGATATTGTAAAAATGTATTTTTACTTACTTTTAATTTTTCCATTGCTTGATTTAAAGCATGAACATTATTATATATTAATCTTCTTAAATGACTATTATGAATTACTACTGATTGAGGAAGAAGTTTTCTCATTGTTTCTAATTCTACATATTTTACTCCAAAATCCTTTTCAACTACAAAATTTTCTAAAATTTCTAATATCATTAAATTTTTTCTTATGTGACTTGTATATGCTTTTGAAGCATTTTCACCTTCTCTTATATTTTCCACTAACATTACTTTTTTATCTAATTTTACATGATCTACCTTTTTCAAATATTCATTTCGCCTTTTTAATTCTTCATTTATTTGAGCTTTTTCATTTGATTCAAAATATAAATATGCTAAGAATAAAGTGTGAATGTCTTTTTTGTCTTCTGGTTTTATATTTGAGTGTATAAATTTTAGGAATATTATTACATCTTCATTTGATATGTTTTTTTTTATTCTTTTTAATTCTGATATTTTACCCTCGTTTTCCACGAAGACTGTTATTATACAATAAAATATATCTCTGAAATATACATACAACAAAAAGAAAAAACCACAGAAAATCCATTTGAGATTATATAATATTTTTTTCATTGTTGAAATTTTTAATAAAGTTTGATATTTTAACATTATTAAACAACCTCTAAAGTAACATATTGGAATTAAAAAAGCAGTATATATCATAAATATAATTAAAAGAACAGGGAAATAAAACATAATATAAACAGTTTTTGTGACAATCATATTATATTTTTTTTTATCCTTAATACATAATTTTAAAGGAAGGAAAAAGGGAATTATTAAACTAAAAGGTGAATACAAGAAAATTAAATAACCATAATTTTCATCCCATTTATATTTTCTGAAATATTGAATTAACTCAGCTCTATGAGTAGCATCAACTAAATTTGCCATATTTTCATAAACATTAGATAAAATAGCAATAATTAAATTAACTAATAATACTCCACTAATACATAAATAAATCATATATAAAACAGAACCAAATCCAAGATAACTATCACTAAAATCATGTAAATTAAAAGTATTTAAAAATCCTCCAAATAAAGTAACTATACTAGTAGAAAAAGAAGAAAAACCTACTGATTCATTTGAAAAAATTGCAGTGAAGAATGCAGCACATGCACTTAGAAATAATGCTATTATTATTAAATATTTTCCTAATAATTTTCCCATTGAAAATATCATTCTAATTACTGGACCCATTTCTCTAAAAGTTAATAAAACACTGAAAATTTTAAACCAAACTAAAAAATCATTTATTACTAAAATTATTACTCTAATTGTAAATGCTTTTGATGAAGTATATTTATCATATTCAGTATGTAATTCTTTTAAGAATGATACTTGAAGATTATTAACAAGAACATTTACAGTATATGGAATATTTTTTTCATTATATGCATCAACTACGTTTCTAGGATCTAATACAATAAGCCAACCAAAAATACAAATAAGAAAATCCATAAAAATCCAAGAATCAAAAATAATTCTTCTTTTAGTTTTATATAAAAATAATAAAAATACAAAATTATGATAAACTAAAAGTGTTATAAGTACCAAATGGCAATTTAACATATACCTCAAAGCATCTGAAAATTCAGAATAAGTATTAAGAATTTCACCTCTTGCACTTAATAAATATATAAATACATTATAATTAATAACACTTAAAATGACAATAATACCAAAAGGGAAAAATCTCATTGAACAAGAATCTATCCAAGCATTTAATTGAAAAGTAAAAACTTTATTTAAATCAAAAACATCAAAACTAGAAAAAGGTTCACAAGGTTTTTCTTCTCTAATATATCTATGCATTGAGCTTGCAGAATAAATTGAATTTTTACTTAATTTTCCATCCCACATTTTTTTTACTATTGTTCCTATTTCTGGAGTTTCTAATAAACAGAAAATATTATTTTCACTTGTTATTACAAATGCACTTCTTTCTCTTGTATCTTTTTGCAACATTAAATATTCTATGTAACTTGTTTGTTGATTTGATTCTTGAATATTTTTACAATATTCTTTTAATTCTGCTGTTAATTTTTCACATCTAGATGCATTAATTGATGAAACTTCTTTTATTTGTTCTATAAATTCACATAAGAGTAAACATGTTAATATTGGAGAATGACAATTTAATATATCTTTTGTTTTTATATTTTTCATTATATTTTTACAAAGTTCTTTTGTTAAATCTCTTTTCCATTGATTTTTATATATATATTGTAACATTTCTGCTGCATAATATAATTTATCTCCATATTTTGTATATTCTTTTACTATATATTCTTGGATTTTACTTTCTGCTAAAACATGTCTGCATTCTGTTTTTCTTACAAAATATAATATTAATTCTGGAACTTTCTTATATATTACTGTTCTAAAATAATCTGGTTTACTAAATAAATCTTCTGGTAATATTGAAGTTAATAAACTAATTTGTTCAAAACAATTATATTGAAAAAGAGAGTTTATTAATGTTGGATCATTTTGAATATTTTTCCAAAATATCATTTTCGATAATTCTCCATTTATTCTTGCTAACGAATCAGGATCTTTTTCTTTATTCATTAAAATTTTCAAAACATTATTTATAGAAAAACTAGCTTTGAAAATTTTATTTGCTGTAGAATCTCTTCTTTCTTCTTTAATATTAGTATCAATTGGACTATTATTTTTATGATTATGATTTTTTTTACTAACATATTTTTTTCCTGCTTTCATACTGAAAGTTTTCGCATAATCATTTTCAATAACTTCTCTTTCCCAAATATACTTTAAAAATTCCATGCTTTCAGTTTGAGCAGCCACTGCTATTGTATTTACTAATTCTTGATTTGAAATTTCTTTATTTCCTTCTAAAAATACAATTGCTAATTTTTCAAAATCCATTTTTAAACAATATTCTAAAGTTTTTAAAAATTGTTCTATATCATTTCCAAAAGACAATATACTATCATTTGAATGAAAAGAATTAAATTGAGTTATTTCAGTATTAAAGATTCCTATATTATCAGATATTAAATTTTTAAATATTGTATAATACCTACAATTTGCAAGATACCAAGCAATTATTTTTATTTTTTCTGTTTTTTTTGGATATAATTTTGATTTGACAATATTTTCCAAAATAACAAATTTTTTAGGAAAATCAATTTCACTATTAATATGTCTTAATAATTCATATTTATTAGAATTTTTATTATGAATTAATTTATTTGATGAAATTTTAGTTTCTAAATCACCTCTTATTTTTCTTAATCCTCTATAAAGGAAATTAAAAATAAAATCTTCTTTAAATTGATAACAAGGGTCTTTAATTATTTTTAATAATAAATTAAATTGACAATTTTCAACCATTTCTTCTAAAAAAATATCACTTGGATATAAAGCATCTTTATTTCTATAAAATTGTTTAAATCTATCATCACCTAAAATTTTAAGAACATAATCTTCTTCTCCATTTTTAATAGCAGTAATAACTTTTTCATAATCATTTTTAATTCTTTCTTTAACCTTTTTTTTCACATGTTTTAATTTAGTCCAAACATAATTTATTGTTTGTTTATCCCAAAAAATAGTATTTGAAGTAAACATTGAATTATTTGTTAATTCAGGGTCATTTTGTTTAGAACATGAACTTTTTGTTCTTTCAAAAAAAGAACGAAATGATTCTGCGTCTTTACTTTTTATTTCGTGTACTTTTTCTAAATATAATGGATGTAAACGACCTTTTGTTACTAAAGTAAATGCTTTGTCACCAAGTTTTGAATTCTTCTTCATTGTTTTTCTTTTTGATGTATCTGTTTGAGTGTATACTTTTATTATTTTTTGTCCACTTTGTTTTATCATATTTTTTTTTTTTAATTTTTTTTGTTTTTGTTTATTTAGAAAAATTTAATTGTTTCAAGAAGGATCAAAATAAAATATATGTAAAAAAGAATATTTTAATTGTTTCTTTTTTATAGTTTTTAATAATTTTATTTATTTATTTTGTAATTTTTATTTTCTTGTTTTCAAAAGGTAATATAGTATTTTGAATATCTTTATTTTTCCTTTTCCCAGGTATATTATTATTAATATTATTTTTAATTGTACTTTTTAATAATTGGTCTTTAGTTGGACTTTTTTGAAATTTACTTAATTCATTAAATAAGTCTAAACCATTTTCTAAATTTTTATTATTATTTTTATCGATTTTAAAATTTTTATTTTGTATAATTTCATGTATAATATGACTATCATTATTTACTTTATCTGTATTTATTTCTTCTGATTTTTCTTCATTTTCATTATTTTTTTCTGTTTTTATTTCTACATTTGAATTATTAATTGAATTTTGATATTCTTTTAAATCTATAGCAATTGAAGCTAATTCATTCATTCCATTATCATTTTTTTTTTCATTATTTTTTTTTTTTTCATTTAATTTGTTGTTATCTGTAATATATTGAATTACTTTTCCTCCTTCATTCATAAATTGTTCTTTAACAATTTCATTTAAATTTAATTTATATTGTAAATAAGATGATAATGCAACTTTCTTATATTCATTACATAATTTAATTGCTGTTGATTTACTTTTATTAGTCATTAAATAATCATATAATATAATAACCTTTGAATTTTCTCCTTTTATTATATACTCATTTATTTTATTTAATATTTTTTTATTATGTTCTGTTTTCATTTTTTTAATGTCATCTAAATCTTTCATAGTATCCGTATAAGGATATTCAGGAAAATTAATAAATCTTAAATTTTTAATAACATTATATTTTAAATATCTTTTTTCATAAAATTTAATAAACAAATAACTTTTAAGATAAGAATCATCATTTTCAGAATCATTAATTAAATTCCAAGTTTTTTGAATAGGATTATTTGTAACATTAGGTTCAATTCTATCTCCTTTAATTTCAAGACCATAAACTTCATTTTCTTCAACTCCAACACACCAAAAATTAATATTTTTTCCATTATATTTTTCCCCTAAGTCAATTAATGGAATCCAATTATTTTCTATTTCATAAAAAAATCCTCTTAAAATATTATAACTATCATACGATATTAAAATTCCTTCTGCTGAATATGAAAAATAGATTAAATTACTGTCTGGACTTATTGGAATTTCTCCTTCAAAAATTGAATTGAAATAATTATTTGAATCTAATATTTTAAATCTTATTTGTTGATTATTTGAAAAAGGAAGTGAAGAAGTATAAGCATAAGTTAAATAATTTTCAAAAGCTGTTAAAGCAATTACATTATTATTAATTGATAATATCATTTTTTCATTTCCAAAAATAGAAAAAATTCTTAAATAACTCATTGAAGTATATACTCCAATAAAATCATTTCCTATACATAATAATATTACACTTTCTTCTTCTGGTAAATCATATATCCAATCATTTAATAAATTATCATTTGAAATTCTAATTGATTTAAATTCAATACTTCCATTTTTTCTTCTATTTTCTTTTTCATATTCATCTATATTTAATTCTTCTACTTTATTTCCAAAAACAATTCCAGTTTCATTCATTGCTACAATACAATAATCTTTTCCATCAATAAATGATATATTCTTTTTATTAGAAGTATCACTAAATTTAACATCTATTGTTTTTATTGAATTTTGATATTTTGAAATTACCATTCCTGTTAAATTAAATAGAAGATATTTTATATTTAAATTTTCTAAGTCATTTGTACTTCCACTTATAAACGGTTCTTGAATATCTGTTATGTTTAATTTTTCTTTTAATATATTTAAATCAATATTATTTAATAATGATGATAATTTTTCATGTTCTTCATTTTCTTTTTTCTCTTGAACATTATATTGTATCTCTTCTTTATTTAATAAATTTCCTTCACTATCCTCCATATCTGATAATGATGGTGCTTTTTCATCTAATTTATTATTTTCTTCTTCTTTTTCAGTTTCTTCTTTTTTTTCTTCTTTATTTTCATTTTCTATCATTTCATTAATTATTTTTTCATAATCTTCTTCTTTTTCTCTTTTTATCTCAATCATAAATTCTTCACTTATATTTATTGCTCCTGATTCATCACTAAATAATATATGATATTTAGAATTACCTTTAGAAACTATTTCTAAATATGTTATTGGCTGTGAATTATTTAAATTTTTATTTTCATATTTATTTATCATTTTTTTAGAAGAATAATCCCAAATTTTTATCATATTATTTGTATCTAAAGTTAATACTATTTCATCTGTGATAAATTTACAAAAATTAATATTTTCTTTATGAAAAAATTCTGTTATTGATTCTATTTTAGTATTATTATCTAATAAATTTACTTTTTTTAATAATAAATCTCCACTGATAATTATATCATGATTTGAATTTATGTCAATTGAATTTGTTTGATTAAAATTATCTATTGTTGTTTTAGCAAAAGCATTAAATTTTTTATAAAATTTTATGGCGGTATTTTCAGAACTATCTTTTACAAAATTATATATTGTTATATTTCCATCAACTCCACATAAAATTAAAAATTCTTCATCTTTACTAACAATTCCAAATTTAATTATGCAATTATTTGTTGATTTATATTGAAAAATTTTATTATTATCTAAATTTACAATATGTATATTATCATCTCCATCATAACAAATTACATAATTAAACTTTTTAGAAAATAATATTTGTCTAAGTGATGAAGTTAATGTATCTAAATATTCCTGTTCATTTGGATTATCAAATAAACTCATATATAATTGTTCTTCTTGACTGAAAAATATTTTTGAATCAGAAAATAAAATTGAAGTAATTTTTTTATTTTTTTCTATTGAATCTTTAACAACTGATTCATTAAAAGGAAGAAATTTCAATAAATAATCATCAGAACCACTAATAATAGTATCACTTGATGAATCATAAGTAAAAACAAATGATCCTGTATGTAAATTTTTATTATCAAATATTAAAGAATTTTCAGAAGACATATTTAGAAAATATTTAATTATTTAATTAAATAATTATTTAAAACAAAAAAAAAAGATTATTTTTTCATTTATTTTTATATATTATTATTTAAGTTAATATAATACCTGTTCGAATTTCAGCTAAAAATTCCTTTTACTATTAATACTTAAAAAAGAACTAATAGCCAAAATCAAAAAAGGAGAAACCATTAATCTAATGTTTTGGTAATTTCCAATCAAGATGCATATGATTAAGTGGTTGTAATCCTCTAGTAGCTCTGAGAACATTTTCTAAACAAGCTCTTTGTTGGAATAAACTGTTAATAACTGGAGAATCATTAGGAGTTCTTGGGGCTTTGAATAAGAAAGAAAGAACAGAATGAATTGGAGCAAAATGTTCAAATTCAGTCATTTTTTCATCTTTAACCCAAACTCTAGTAAATAATTCCATTAAAATAACAATATCTAACATAAGAGGAGCTGCTAATAATGAATCTTCACATGTATTATGAACACTAATGATATTTGTTCCTCCGCAGAAAATATCAGAATCATATTCATCTAAAGCTCTTTTTGAATCTCCAACTGAAGGAATATACTTAATAACAACAATATGATCTGGATGTTCATTATTTGGATAAAGAACTGGATTGTACCCTACTAAATCATCAATGACAGAAGCTTTAGAAATTTCTTTTGATCTGAAACATTTATCAAAGTCTAAATTCAATCCATCATTATTTCCTAAATGATTATATGATGCTACAGCTGTCATTTTTAATCCAGATGATATTAAGAAATCTGCCATTACTGATTTAAATTTAGTTTGTCCTGTTTTCATATCATCTCCCATAATAATTGCCTTTTCTCTTTCAGCTAATTCAATTAAACCTGGAACAAAAGTATTTTGAGGTGAACCATTAGCATAAGGAATTTTTTCTAAAATAGCAGCAACTGCATATAAAGTTGAAGGAGAAATTTCACTTTCATTATTTTTAATAGCTTGAAGTAATCCATCAGCAGTTTTATGGAAGTCTTTAATTTCACAATATCTTTCAGTATTTGCAGTCCAGAATACAACAACAGTATCAAGAGCATTTTTTTCTTTAAATTCTCTCATTTGTTTTCTGACTTCATCCATTTGTTCTTGTTTAGTTCCTTTAATAACATTATCAGCTCTATTTTCTTGATTTGGAGCAACAAAACCTAAATCGAAAATAGCAGGTAAAGGAACCATTTTTTCTAATTCATCTTTTAATTGATTATACATTGTTGGTTCAAGGACTTTTGCTCTTTTAGTAGCTTCATACATATTCAACTTTGAAATATCCCAACCAGAAATAACTAAATCATCAGGATTTACCATAGGTAAAAGAGCTTTAAATGGAGCAACATATGTATTTCCTTTATCATCTTGTCCAAGCCATGTAGTTGAACATTGAGTTAAGGATCCATGATAATTTGCTTTTACTTCTCCTCTTTTTGTTTCCCATTTTAATTTCTTCTTGTTGGCAAGAACTCCAACTGTTGCTGTTGTTCCGTTATTACCTCCCAATCCTACAAACATTACTCCGACTTTTGGTACTTTTGTTTCTGTTTTAAATTCATATTTTTTTGTTACTGGAGTTATTTTTATAGTGTTGTTTTCATTTGTTACTACTTGAGTTGAGTATTCATATTTTGTTGTCATTACTGTACCTTCACAGGCTACGTTTGGACTGTTTACAGTGAAAGATTCAGTTAGCATTTTTTTTTGATTTCTTTTTGTGTTATGTTTTTTTATTAAATTATGATGGTTTTATATTTTTCGAAGGAGGATTTATTTTTTTTTTTAAATTATATTTTTTTTATTTTTTTTTTTCTGAAGATATATTTTTGATTTTTGTTTTAGTGTATTTTTGAAGAATTTTAAATTTGTTTTTAAGATTTTATCAAAATATTTGATTTATCGGGATATATGATTTTTAAGGATGAATCTAGGTTAAAAAAACGAATTATTGAAAAAAATCATTAATATTAATTAAAAATATCAATGAAATAATATATCAAAATATATATAAAAATTTAAAAATTTGGATTGATAAAAAATAATATAAAATAAATACTTAAATTAGTAAGTATCATTTTTGAATTACTATCACATATTTTTTTAAAAATTTAAAATGTATATGATTTAATAAAAACTAAAACAAAATAAAATTAAAAATATTTACTTATTTCAAATCTTTAAAAAATCCATAATTTACATAAGTAAATTAATTATAATATAATTTAAATATTATTAAATTGTAAAGAAGAAACATTTTCATTTGAATTACTGCTTTTATTTTGATAATTTGTATTAAAAACATTATAAACTCTTTTCTTATTATTATCATCCTTAACATAATTCATATTATAATTTGAGTAATTACCAATTCCATTATAATTAGTATTAATTTTTTTCATTATGCCTTTCATATAATTATTCTTATTATAAAAGCAATTATTGTAATTATAATTATATTTCATTCCTTTTAAATTAGTGTTAATTGGATTAATCATTTTATTCATATTTAAATTATTAGACCATAAAGAATTTAAAGGATTTCTTTCTCTGTTAATTTGACTTGAATCAATATTAAAATTAAAATTCATATTCATATTAATAGTAGAACCTTCTTTATTATTATTATATAAACCATTATTATTTTTTAAAATATTTTCTTTTTTATCATTATAAATATTTTCATTTACAGGTTGAATTAAATTTTCAGAATTTGGATTGTTAATAATTTCATTGTTATTGTAATTTTTTATATTATTATTATAATTTTTCAAAGGAGTTAAAATATTATAATCTTCTAATTTTTTGGCAAATGATTTTACCTTATCATATAATTTTAATCTTTTTAAATATTTAATTACAGAAATATAATACTTTCTTTGTAAAATAATATTTTTATCAATACTTTCCATAATAATATTTATAATATCTTCAGAATAATTATTATTGGAATTGGTAATTCCATTAATCATAGTTGCATAAGCTACATTATCAGGAAAAATATTACAAGATTTAAGAAATTTAAAAGTTTCAATTGCTTCTTTTTCATTATCAGTAGAAAAACATGTTTTAATATAACAAGTGAAAATAATTAAATTCAAATTTTGATTTTTTTTCTTTACTTCTTCAATTAATTGTTTAGAAAATTGAAAATTACTTAATCTACCACAAATTTTCATCATAATAGAATAAGACATCATTGTAGGTTCTACTCCTTTTTCTTTAAATAAATTATAAATTTCAAAAGCTTTGTTATATTCTTTACACTTTTCACATCCATCCAACAAAGAATTCAATAAAACATCATCTGGCTTTATATCAGTTTTTAGCATAATTTCTAAATATTTTATTACACTATCAAAATTTTTTCTTCGAATTTCTCCTTTTATTAAAGTACTAAAAGTAATAATATCAGGTTTAATATCTTTTAATGGTAAATTTAACATTTCAGTAAAAATATTATTTGCTAAATCATATTGATTGCATTTAATTGCACAATCAATAACTGAATTATAAGTAATATTATTTGGAAAATTATTCTTATTATTTTTCATGGAAGTAAAAATTTCTATAACTTTCTTTAAATTTTTAATTTTTGAATAAGCTTTTATAAGTGTTGTATATAATATAGTATTCATTTCAAAACCATTTTTTTGTAAATCTTCATATAACAAAAAGGCTTTATTTAAGTCATTATTTTTTATACAAGCATTTATTAAACAACCATATGTAACACTAGAAATTTCAATTTTTTCTTTTTTCATATGTTCATACATTTCTAAAGCTTTATCTAAATTACCTTTCATACCATAAGCCTTAATAACAATACCACAAGTAATTGAAGATGGCTTTATACCTTCATTTAACATATTTTCATATAATTCTAACATTTGATCAATTTTCCCAAATCTAAGACATGCATCCATAATACAATTATATAAAATTTCATCTGGTTTTGAAGTTTTTTTCACATTCTCAAATAATTTAAAAGCAAGATCTAATTCTGATGAACTATTTATTGAATTATTATTTGTATTATTGTTATTTGAATCATTACTTATACAATTTTTATTTAATCCTTTTATTATTGTACTATATGTAAAATTATCAGGCTTAATTCCATATTCTTTCATTTTAGAAATTATAAACCAAACTTTATTCATATCTTTTGCTCTTACAAATACATCGATTAATGTATTAAAAGTAACATCATTTGGTTTTATTTCTTCATTTTTTAAAAGTAATTCAAAAGCTCCTGTAACTTTTTCATATAAATTTAATTGAGCACATCCTTTAATAAAAGTATTAAAAGTAATTAAATCAGGTTTAACATTATTAAATTTTCCTTTAGTCACATTATCAAAAAGTTGACATAAAATATGACTTTCTTTTAACTTAATACAAGAATCAAGTAGAACATTAATTAAAATTATATCAGTATTACTATCTGAGTTAATTATTTCTAATCCACGATATAAAAAATCTTTATGAGATGGAAGTCTTATTCCCCTAAATAATGTACTTAAAGTAAAATTATCTGGAATAATTTTATTTTTAATTAGCTCATCAAATATTTTCCATGCACTTTGAATATCTTTATTTCTAATATACGCATCAATAATTATATTAAATGTAACAATAGTAGGCTTAATGTTATTATTTAGCATATCATAATATATTTTTTTCAAAGTTTCTATATCACATTTTTTCGAACAACCATCAATTATTAAATTATAAATAATTTCATCTTTAAGTAAATTTTTTTCACTTAAAAGTTTATAATAATATAATGCTAACTCAAAATTGTTCGATTTACATAAATATTTAATAAATGTACCAAAAGAAACTATATTAATTCCATAACCTGTTATATATTTAGTAAATTGAATATTTAATTCTTTGTCAGGAAATGTTAAAACAGGTTTATAAGTTGTTAATATTTCAAATAATTTTTGACATTCTTCAAGTAAATTATTTTTACAAAGACAATCAATATAATGATTAATTGCACATGTTGAAATTTCTAACTTAAAACTAATTATATAATTTAGTAAAATTTTCACTTCATCTATTTTGGAATTTTTACTTAAATTATGTGAAATAAGTGAAAAAATAGGATATAAAGAATAAATTTGATTTTGACAAACATTTGAAAGATAATAAAAAACTTTATCTAAATTTGAGTTGCTAATTACATCTTTAAATAAATATTCACTTATTACAAAAATTGTATCTTCATAATCTTTAAATTGATTTAATTCAAAACTTAAATTATTTGGCTCCAAAATATTTTCATCTTTAGATTCTTTTATCTCATTTAATTCATTAGATTTAATTCCACATAAGCATTTAAAATAATGTAATATCAAATCATCTTTATTTGAATTATAAGATAATAAAACAGTTTTAATAAAATCAAGTGATTTATTCATTTGAAGAGAAATGGTAAAAAGAGGAAAAGATAATTCATTTGGTAAACAAATTTTTTTTGAAGTTTTTATTTCTTCTTTCATTTGATTTATTAATCCTGAAACAAACGAAGAATATTCATCTAAAGTTATGTTATTTTGTTTGGATTGAAGCTCAGCAATGTGAGTTATGAATGATTTTAAACAAAGTGATATATTATTTTCAGATTCTTCAGATGAATTTTCTTTTAAGAATAACTCAATTTTGCTGTTTTGAGCCTCATTATTTATACTATCTGATTTTATGTTTTTATCATTTTCATTTTGATAATTAACCAAAAAATTTTTTGAAGACTTCATGTTTTTATATAATTTAACTTTAAATTTATGTTTTAAATATGAATTTTTTTCAGTAGATAAACAAATAAAAATTTAAATTTGAATTTTATTAATTTATTAGATAAGAAAAATAATTAAAAAATAATATAGATTTAAAGGATTAAGGATGGACTAAAAAAAGGAAAAAAATAAAATTGAACATAAAATTTAAATAAAAAAAATTAAAAATAATAAATAAATAATAATATTAATATTATATTAATTTTAATAAAAAGATTATTTAAAAAAAACGTAAAAATAATAAAATGAAAAATTATTTTCTTTAAATGATTTTTCTGATAAATTATTATAATAATATTTAATATGTTTATATAATAAACATTCAAGAATTATTTAGAATCCACCTCTTAAATGCATCATCATCATAAGAGTAGTTCCAGGATTAATATTAGATTCTTGAATTGTAAGTTCATTTTTAAGAACTTTACCTGAGTAAATAAGTCTTATTTGTTCAACTGGTATACCTTCTTTTTCTTGTAATGCATTTTTAATTTCTTCAACTTTTTGAGTTGGTTCAAAATCTAAAGAAAGTTTTCTTCCTGATAAAGTTTTAATGGTTATTAACATCTTTATTTTATATATTAAAATTTAATTATTTTTATATTTATAATAGATTTTAAATAATTAAAGACTTTTTATTTATTATTAACTTTAATAAAAATATTTTTTTGGGGATTGGGGATTGGGGATTGGGGATT
>JAEEGK010011254.1_pt1 | contig 20483 bp, 8 predicted proteins | sample 8958771 | NCBI WGS metagenome assembly JAEEGK01 (sample SAMN16246547, study PRJNA631951) | gut metagenome | biome: gut microbiome; feature: rumen; material: SC-attached | host: Bos | place: Iran: Karaj | collected 2018-10
GATTGGGCCCAATCCCCAATCCCCAATCCCCAATCCCCAATCCCCATTCAACTTTTCAATATATAAAATTAATATTAACTATAATTAAAATTCCATTTATTAAAAAAATAATAATTAAAAAATTTTTTAAAAATATAAGAAATGACTCATTTATTTTATTCAAAAATATTTATTGCTTTTTTATTAAAAAAAATAAAATGAATAATAGAAATATAAGAAAAATAAAATAATATAAAATAAAATATTAAAATTTAACGATCAATAAATTCAATTTCTTCAGATTTAAAAGATTTCCAAAAATTCATATTAGAATTTCCTTTTTCAGTAACATTTTTTTCTTTCATAATTTTCCATGCATCATTATCAAAATTATACATTTTATATAAATTATTATAAGAAGTGTCATCAACAAATACATAAGCATTAACATCAACACTTTTATCATATAAACTATAATATGGAGTAAATCCAATTGTTCCACTTCCTAATACTCCGTTTATATTACTTTGATAATATTCTAAAACTTCAAATTTGATTTCTGCATTAACTTTTGCATTTGCAAAAATATCTACTGTGAAATTATATGTATTATTTGTATTAATTGAATAACCATATTGTAAATCTATTGATTTTATTACTAAATCTAATAATAATAATGGATCTCCTTTATCATCATTTAAAAATACTAAATCTTTTGTATTTATTTCATTTAAAAAATCATCTTTTATTTTTTCATTTATTATTGTTTTATTATATAATTTTAAATTTTTGAATAATGTTCTAAATATTGGATTAAATGTAAATTCTGTTAAAGATATATCAATTTGTTCTTTTATTTCATCCCATCCTTCATCAATTTTCCCTTTTAATACATCTGTAAATTCAGAAATATTTGATTGAAGATAAATTAAAAATAGTTTTAAATAATTTTTTACATTCAATGAATTTTTCTCTATTTCATCAATTATATTATTTGCATCTATAAAATATGATATATCATTTCTATAATTATTAAATCTATCATCCATATGTTCAATTGAATAGATTAATTTTGAAATAAAACTTTCTTTTTTTGTTTTTAATAAAGTCATATTTTCATTTAATTTTATTTCATTTCTAAATTTTTTATATCTTTGTTCTATTATATTAATTTGATGTTCAACTGTATATATATTATAATAATTTTTTTCTTTTAAATTTCTGTATTTTCCTTTTTCATTAAATCCTGTTAATGGTTTTGTAAAATTATTTTTTAATTTTTGAGATATATTATTAAATTTATTTGTAATTTCATATTTTAAATTCTCCATAATTTGTATAATATTTTGTTTTACTTTTATTATATTAGAATTAATTAAAGATCCTTCTAATTCTTTTTTAACAGGTATAAGCAAATCTCCTATTTTATAATTATCTACAACTTTTTTCATATTTTTTTCTTGATCTTTTCTTTCATCAATAAAGTCATTATTTATTTTATTTAAATTTGGAATAATTTTATTATATAATTCATTAATTAAATTTTTTTTTGAATCAATTACTTCAAAATTATAAATATCACTCAAATTTTTCAATTGATTTACCCATTCTTGATATTTTATAATAATAGTTGTCATTGTATTCATATTATAAGTTTGACTTGCAGATGCTGCTCTTTTTGATATACTATAGTGATATTCCCTTAATATATCAGTTAATTCTGTTAAATTATTTTGAATTTTTTCTTTATAATCCTCATAAAAATATAATAAATCTATTTTTTCATTTAAAATTGAAGATAAATTTGCTTTTAATGCATCAGTGAAATTATAATATAATAAATTATATATTTTTTCATTTCCTAAAGTTTTTTTCATATAATCTGATTGTATTTCATTTGATAATCTATCTAAGAAAAATGCAGGAATTAATTCTAATATATTATTTTTAAATCCATTAATTTTAAAATAAATAATATCCATTTTTACACTAAATATATCCAGAATTTCATTTCTTACTGATAGAAAAGCATTATTTAATTTATTAGCCATTAATTTACTGATTTGTTTAGTAAAAACATCATCTAATAATGAATTCAAATAATCATTAGTTTGATTAACAAATAATATCATTCTTCTAAAATCTGGAACAATTTTTAATAAATGATCATTTGAAATTATTGAATTAAGATAATTAATTCCAATATTATAAAATGAATCAATAGTTTGATTAAATCCTTTAATATAAAATATTGTAATATTTGAAAGGAATTCTGATTTTTCTTGTAATAATCTTTCTTCACCTTTCATCAAAAAATCATTTATTTGATTCATAAAAATATCATAAAAATCAGAAAAAGCAGTATCAATATAGAATTTTTTTAATTGATTATCTTGAATATTTTCTATAAATCTCATAAGTGATTCTTGATTATAAACTTCTTTAACTTTTTTAAAGAATTCTTGAATTAAATTTAAAAGTGGATCATAAGTAGAATTCTTTGATAATTGTGTAATTTCATTATGAGAAGGAGTAACAGATTTATTACTAAATACATTATATGTTGCATTATATTGATTTTGAATTGAATTCATTATATCGTTAAATCTAGATTTAATAACCTCTTTAATAGTTAATTTTAACTCTTCTAATGATTTATCATAAATTTCATTAATTAAATCATTAACTAGTTTATTATACATTCCATCTAATTTTGATAATGCAGATTCTATTATTTCATTAAGTGAAAAAGTAATATTTAAAAATTCAAATTTTGTGAATCCTAAAATTGATTCTAATTTTTCTTTAAAATTATAATATGATTCATTAAGGTAAAATATAATTTTTTCATTTAATATATTTTTAATTTTATCATTTACTTGAACATCAGATAAGAAAGTTGATTCAAAATTTTTATAAGAATTACTAATTTCTTCTTTTAATTTCTTAAAATCATTATCATATGATTCTCTATCAAATGAATACATTCCTTTTTCAGTATAATAAATAATTTCTTCATTAAATATATTCATTATTCTTGGAATAGGTCCACATGGATTTGTTAAATAATTTTTAACAATTATTTTATAATCATATGGATCAATAAAAACTTTTTTTGCAATTGCCTCAATTAAACCTTCTAATAATCCATTATTAATTTTTTCATTATAAATATCAATTATTTTTCCTTCAATTCCTTTTGTTAATCCATCAATATAAGTATTTGTTTGATTATTAATTACTTCCAAAAATTCTAAAATTTGGGAAATTAAAGCATCTGAACCATAATTAAAATTATCTTCATATAATTTTAAAAATTCAGTTTCATTTAAATTAGATAATATTGATTCATCAATCATTTCTTCTGATATATTAACTATATGTTTTAAATGTGATATTGAGTCTCTCATTTTTGCAATTTGAAAATTATATTGATCAAGGGATGATAATATATTTGAACCATCTTCTTTACATATATCTTCATTTGTTATACAAACATATTCATCAAAATATATTGATAATTCATCTATTATTTTTCCTATATTATTAGTTATTTTAAATTCATAATTTTCAAAATATTTTTTTATATTAAATTCATCTCTTTTTTTTCTATTATATAAAATTAAAGGAATAAAATTGTTATTTTCATCACTTAATTTATTACTTATTTTTATTATATTTTCTTCAATTATAATATAATTTTCATCTCCTTCATAAAGTGATTTAGGAAGTTTTTCATAAAAATAGTTTAGATATCCTTTTAATATATTATTTATTTTCTCATATCCATATTTTAGTTCATTATTAATATTATTAATTATTAATGAATTAATATCATCAATTATATTATTTAATTCATATTCTTCATTATTTTGTATTATTCTTAATTTATTTTCAACTTCAGTTGGTCTTGAAACATACTCTTTTATATGAGATTTAAATATTTCATTTAAAAATGTATTATTAAATTCATTAAAAGCAGGAATAACTTCACTATAATAATCATCAGCCATTTTTTGAAATAATGTTGTATTATTATATTTTTCCTTAATAAATTGTGTTAAATAATTATTCAAATTAATCATATTAGGAATTTCATTATTTAATTCATTACTTAAAAGAATACCATCTTTAAAATTATTTTCTTTTATTTTATCAATTATATTATTAATTTTAGAGTCAAATGTAGTCTTTAATAAATTAACAAAATCATTAATATTATCTTCTATACTAATTTCATTTAAATTATTTTTAATATATTTTTGATAAGCATTTTGTCTTATTTTAATAACATTAATATAAATAGAGACAATAGATTTAATATCTTCAACATAAATACTAATATTTTGGTCAAATTTTATTAATTCTTTTTCTCTTAAATATTCTATTAAATTAATTTCAGTTTCATTAATTTTATCATAATAATCCAAAGTCTCATTAAGTAATGTAAAATTGTATTTAGAATTAATTTTTTCCAAAATAGTTCCAAATATTTCATTAATTTTTCCTCTAAAGGAAGAAATAAATTCTATAATATCATTCCTTCTTTTTTCAGCCAAATAATAATGTTCTCCATAACTTTGTTTAATTCCTTCATTTATTACTAAATTACTTTTCATTTGAAGTGAAATTTCTTCATTTTCCTTTAAAGGAGGATAAACATTTTTTTCTAATTCACTTTTTATATAATTATCAAATTTTTTTTTTTCAAATAAAATTGCTTCTTTAATTTTTTCTTCATATAATGAAAATGTATTTAAAATTTCTTGAATAGTATCTTTAATATCATAAAAAGTACAAATATCAAAAGAATCAAATTTATAACCTACGTCAAATCTTTCATTCATTAAATTAATTGCATATTCAACATCATTTTTAACTTCATTTAAAAATACTATTGAAGGTTCATATATTTGTTCTAATTTTTCATATATTTCTTGTAAATATAAATTTATACTATTTTCAGTACTTTCTAAAATTAAATTTACAATTTGATTATTATTTCCTTTTATTTCATTTAATAATTGAGTTAACATTAAAGAAGTCTTATTTGTATTGTTATTAGTTTCCACAAAAGCTTTACTTGAAGCTTTTTTAATATCTGTAAATAATTTTTCTAATGGTTGTACATAAATATTAGCAAAGTCAATAGTTAAATTCAATTCATAAAATAATTTATTCAATTCATCATTTATTTGATTTTTATTTTTTTCATATGTAACATTTATATTTTTATCAATATCATTTATAATTAAATTTCCAGTTCGAAGAAAAACATTATCAATTTCAACAAGAATATCACCAAAATTTGTTTTTTGTTCATGTTTGTAAATTTCAATTAATTGATCATTATTTTTTTTTAAATATAATTCAACAACAAATAATCCTATTTGAGGTAAAAATCCTATTTTTGTAACTAAACCAAATTTTGCTCCTACAAAATTTGATTTAAATAAAGGAAAATCTAAATAAATTGGTTGATAATAAGGATCTATTATCATTGTATATAAATTTCTTAATTGGTTTTTGGATAATAATTTATTATTTATTTTTTTTGAATTTAATCTTCTTTTTTCATTTTCTTTATTTAATGATTCACTTGGTGAATATTTTATAAAGGAAATTTTTTTTAATAAATTTTTTATTTCATTTATATATTTTTCATTAATATCATTTGATTTTAATTTCATATTTGAATCAAAAGATTGTGATAATTCTTTAATAAAATCTTTTCTACTACTAAAAGTTTCATTTAAAGTATCATCAGAAAAATTTGAATTAACTGAAAAATTAAAAATATCATTTCCATTTGTATTAAAAATATATTTTTTAAACTGCTTTACATCTGTAATTGTTCCATTATTTAAAAAAATATCTAAACTATTTTCATTAATTGAATCTTCCATATGATTAATTGCTGAACCATTTAATTTTTTTTGAATTCTTGTCGTATTATTCTCATCTTTAAATATATTATAATTGTTTTTATTTTCATTGAAAGTATATGAAATATCAGGAATTATTTTTTCTATAAATTCATAAATATAAATTGCTAACTTTGAATCTATATCTTTTGGAATTTCTAAATTTATAATTTCTCTTGTTTCATTTTTAAAATCTACTTTCATTAAAGGAATATCTAAATTATTCTTTACTAAAAATTCAATTTTTTTCCCTTTTTCTATAGTTAAATTAAATAATAAAGCACATGCATTATACACTTTTGTTTCATAATTAAAATCATAAATAATAAATGAATAATTTCCAATATATTTTATTTTTTGTGGTGTTGGAGATTCATTATCAATTTTTATTTGAGTTATTTTTGTCTCAATATTTTCATAATTTATAACTTGATTTATTTTATAATTTAAATTAACTATTGTTATATTATCTCCATTATTATCTTCACATTGAACACAAGGTGGTGTTTTTTTTTTTTTTTTAAAAACTTTATCATTAAGGGTACGGCAATAATAATTCCAACTATAATTACTCCAACCACTATTATTTTTGAAAGGACACATTTATTTTCACTAATAGATGATAATAAATGTATCAAAGACTTATTAAACTCTAATTTTTTCTTTCTGAGATTTTCATTTTCATTATTTTCATTAGAACCACCAGTTTCATTGTTTTGAGTTTGATTATTTCCTTCTTCACTCATTATATCTATTGTAATTTATTTTTTTATATTCAATGATGTATATTTATTGGCCTTTTTTTTTAAAATTTAGCACTATAAAATCTTTATTTTAAGCACTTTTTTATCTTTTATTTTTTATAAAAGGATAAATTTAATTATTTAATTTTAATTATTTGATGAAAAATTTTTAACACTTAATTTAAAATAAAAGTACAAATATATTTTTTATTTATATTAACTAATTCTTTAATTTTTGAATTTAACTTTGTTAAAAAAAGTTTTAAAAGAAAATTCAATCTCTATTTTAAATATAAAATATTTTCAATTTATTATGTTAAATAACTTATTTCTTTATAAATTTTATTGATATTTCCAAAAAAAGGAATTTTTATTAAATTGAATAAAAACATTAAAATTCTTTTATTTTTTTTTCCTATTTAATCAAATATTTAGATTAAATAAAAAAGAATAAGTAAATAATTTTAAATTAAAAAATAAAAAATGAATAAAAAATAGGAAGTTAAAATAAAGTTATTAATAAATATTTTTAAATAATTCATCAAATTTTGTTTTATATTTATTCAAAATCAACTAATTTAAATAAAAATAAAAATAAAAAAGAAAAATATTAAATGTGAAACAACACATAATAATATATTTACAAAATATCAAAAAATTAAAAAATTTTTTTAAAATTTCTTCAAATCTTTAATTTCTTTATCAACTTCAGCATTAAATTTACAACTATCATTAAATTTACCTTTAAAAACAGCATCATAGCAAATTACAAGCATTTTACAAGTCCAATTAACATGCATAATATAAAGTATAATTAAAAAAGACCATAAAGAAAAAGTAATCCAACCCCATTTCCATTGAATTTCAGAGTAAATACAATAAATAATTTTAGCAAGAATAAAAATTCTCATATAAAGAAAAGTTAATAATAAAATTGGTCCAGTTATACTTTTAATTATTTTTGGTGTTTGAATATATAAAATACATCTACTACAATAAACAATAAAATCAGATGAATTATGCAAAAATAAAACTAAAGATCCAACATGAGAATAATTAGTAATATATGAAAAAACAATTAAAGAAATTGTACAAAAATGATGACATAACATAATATAAAAATCAGTTTGTTTATCTTGTAAAAAAATTAAAGAAATTAAATCAACTAAAGCATATGATAAATTAATAAAATAATGTAAATTAAAATATTTTGGCTTAAAATGATAAAAAGATTCAGGAAAACCATTTTCAAACATTTTTGACATTTCACCATTTCCTCCTAATTCTTTTGGGAAATAATTACATTTTTTTAAAATAAAATATGAAAATAAAGATATTAAACCGTAATAAAATAATTTTACAATATTTGTAGCTAATTTTTTTTTAATTATTTGTCTCATTTTTTTTTGTTCTCCTAATAAGTATTTTTTATCTAATAAATCTTCTGTAAAATGTTGTAATGCTGATTCAATTATAATTTTTATAAATAAAATTATTGAAACTAAAATAAAACAAATTGAAAAATCTGATAATTTTGGAAAAGGATAATTTGGATTAAGATTTTTTAAATTATTTGTAAAATCATTTACTTCAATAAATAACATTGTTGTTCCTATTAATGTAAATATTATAAAAATTAAAAAAAGAATTTCTGTTCCATTTAAATTAAAATAATAATCATATTTTTCTGATATTATTTGCTCATTTATTCTTTGGTTTTTATTTTTATTTTTCATTTACTTTTTTATATATATTTTTTCAAATGTATTTATATTAGAAATAAAAGAAATAAGTGTAAATTAATAATTTTTTTTATAAATTGATAAAATTAGGGAATACTATCATAGATTTACTAATTGTGTATAAAATTAATTCTAGTTTATTTTTTTTTGATGTTAATTTAACATTTATTAATTATTTTACGTCATAAAAAATAAGAAAAAAAAATAAATATAAAAAAAGTATATTATTTAAAAATAAAACAATTAAAAAAAATAATTATTTATGAAAACATAAATAATAAATAAATATTAAATGTTAAAATTTTAATAATTAAATATATAATAAAAAATGATTTCAATAAAATGTCTTTATTTTCCATATTATTACTATCAAACATTATTTTAACATTAAATTACATAAAAATTCCATTTGAACGAACATATAAAGAAAAAATAACAAAAAAAAATTATATAGAAAATTTATTAAATAGTGAATTAACTTGTAAAATTCCAATAGGCACACCTCAACAAATAATTCCATTTCATATAAAATTAAATAAATATGCAACTTTTATTTCAAGTTCAAGTATTAAAGAAATAAGTAATATAATAAAATTTAATGAAATTGAATCAACATCATATGAAAAAAAATCAGATAAAATTAATTATTATTCACCTAATCAAGAATTTTCATATGGAATTGAATCAATTGATAATTTTAATATAAAAAATGATAAAAAGAAAAATTTAAATAAAAAAATACAATTTATTCTTGCAACAAGTTTAAGAAAAAATGAAAGTGCAGGATTAGGTTTAGATATTAATATTCCAAAAGGTCAAAATTTACTTCAATTTAATTTAATAAATCAATTAAAAGAAAATAATGATATAAATTCATATGGTTTTTCATTTTATTTTGAGAATAATAATTATTATTTAATCTTAGGTGCATATCCAAATGAATATAATTCAAATTATGATATAGAAGATTTTTTAAAAATTCAAATTCAAATTGAAGGTTGTAATATAAATTGGAGAATAAAAACTGATAAAATTATTTATAATAATAAAACTTTAAGTAATTATAAAGTAATTTCTTTAGAACCTTCTATCAAAACAATTATTGGAACCAAAAGTTTCTATTTAAATGTTACAAATGATTTTTTTAATGAATATTTAAATTTAAATAAATGTAAAAGTAAAATTATAAATGGAAATATTTTAGATGAAAATGGAGAATATTTATTTTTTTATTGTGATAATGATATTGATATTAAAAAGTTTAAAAGTATTAGTTTTGTTTTTAATGGTTTTAATTATCAATTAAGTTATAAAGAATTATTTGAAAGTTTTGAAAATGAAATTTATTTTTTAGTTGGATTTAAATATGAAGATAATAATATTTCTGATAAACAAAATTGGATTATGGGAGAACCTTTTTTTTCAAAAAATATTTTAGTTTTTGACCAAAATAATAAAATAATTGGCATTTACACAAAAACAAAAAAAAGAATTTCATTTTCTTTTATATTTCTTATATTTATAATATTTATATTAATTGTAATTATAATTTCATTAATTTTTTATTTCTACAGATATATTAGATCCCATAGAAAAATAAGAGCAAATGAACTTGATGATAATTTTGAATATATACCTCAAAATTAAAATAAAGATTGTTTAATAAATTAATAAATTTAAATTAAAAAAATCTTATTTAAAATTAAATAAAATATTGAAAAAACTATATTATTTTTAATAAACAAAATTAATGAAAAAAAAAACAAATAAAAAATGAATTTTCAAATTCCATTTCCAGGAAATATTACATATCATATAAGTGATAGTTTCTTAACAGGATATTCAGTAGGTTCAATATTTTATTTTATAAAAGGAGTATATATAAGTCCAAAAAACAATAAAATAAAAGGAGGAATTAAATTTATTAAAGATAGAGCAAAAAAATTAGGAGGAAATTTTGCATTATGGTCTCTTTTATATTCTTTATCTTATAATGGAATTAGTAAATTTAGAAAAAAAAATGATATTTTAAATAATACTTTTGCTGGTTTTTCTACTGGATTTATTATGAGTTTTAGAAATGGATGGAAAAATTCTTTTAAAAGTGGTTTAACTAGTACTTCTTTTTTACTTTTTGTTGAAGGAATTGGAAATTTTAATCAAAATTATCAAAGAAGAAAACAAATAAATGAAGATAATCAAATTATTAAATATTATAAAGATGAATTTGAAAAAAAAGGAATTAAATTTTTATAAATTAAATATAAATTATTTATTTTACATTATTTAATTATTTTATCACATTTTTTTCCTATATTATTTTTTTTTATTAAAATTAGTAATTTTTTATTTAATCAATAAAATTAATTTTTAATTTTATTTTTTTAAAATGAGTACATATTTTGAAAATGAAAAAAATCAATATACCAAAATTTCATCTTTTAATATTTGTACAAAACTAAAAATATACATAAATGCAATAAAAGATAAAATAATAATTTACGTTGCAGAAAGATGGGGAATTATTGCAATATTATTATTATTTTATTTCATAAGAATTTTTTTATGTAAAGGTTACTATGCATTAACTTATTGTATTGGTATTCATTTTTTAAATTCTTTCATTGCTTTTATTTCTCCTTTAAATGATCCTGAAGATGAAGAATTAAATTTAAATAATGATAATTCATTTTTACCTATTAAAAATAATGAAGAATTTAGACCTTTTCAAAGAAAATTAAAAGAATTTCAATTTTGGAATGTTATGTTTTGGACTTTGTTAATTGGTATTATTTTAACTTTTTTTGAAAGTTTTAATATTCCTGCTTTTTGGCCTTTATTATTAGTTTATTTTATTCTTATTTTTATTCTTACTATGAGACATCAAATTGCTCATATGATAAAATATAATTATCTCCCTTGGGATACAGGAAAGAAAATTTATAATCCAAAATAAAATTTTATTTTGATATTAAAATTAAAAATAAAGTAAAATGTACTTGTTTTATAAAAAAAAAATACTATTCAACTTTTTATTATTTAAAAAATAAATATATATTAAACAAATATAAAAAATAGTAGTAATATTTATATTTTTTATTTTTCCATATTTCCATTAATTAAAATATAAATTTTATAATTAAAAAAATGGCAGATTTAGATGATAATCTTTTAGAAGATGATGATTTGAAAAGAGTAATTAGAGAATCATTAGCAGAAGATAATAAAAAATTAGAACATGACTTATCTCAAAATATAGAAATATTAAAAGATATGGGATATGAAGAATCATTAATAAGAAAAATATATATGTTTGCAAAACCAAGAAGTTTAGAACAAGCAATAGATTTTATGACAATGGATAATGGAAAATATAATCATAATTTTATTCCAGATTCAAGAAACTCACTTGGTGATACTTGTTATATTTGTGGTCAACCTGGAACATCTCATATAAATTTTGTTGAAGAAAATTCAGGTAATTTATTAAGAAAAACATTTGAAAATATTTCAAATAGATTATCATCTGGAAATTTAAGAACTTCAAGTATTATTAATTCAGATAGAGAATTAAGTATTAAAGATAGTTATAAAGATGAAATAATATGTGATATTTGTATTTGTAGTTATAATCCAAATGAAAATAAAATAAAATTACCTTGTAAACATGAATATTGTTTTCAATGTTGGTTACATTATTTAATATCAAAAATAGAAAATGGAAATGTTGAAAATATTCATTGTATGCATTATAAATGTGAAACTATATTAAGTAAAGAATTTATAATGAATTATATTGAAAGTGATAATGAATTAGTAAAAAAATATGAAAAATTTTTAAAAAAAATGGAACTTTTAAAAAATAAAAATATTAAATTTTGTCCTTTTCCAGATTGTGATGGTTATGCAGAGAAAAAAAAAGATAAATTTGTAATATGTACAAATGGACATAAATTTTGTTTTGATTGTTTAAGAGAATGGCATAAGAAAACAAATTGTAAAGATGCAGTTGATGATACATTTAAATTATGGAAACAAGGAAAAATAATAAAACAATGTCCAAATTGTAAAATGTATACTGAAAAGAATGAAGGATGTAATCATATGACTTGTGCTGAATGTCATTATCAATGGTGTTGGTTATGTGGAGGTGATTATTCTTCTGGTCATTTTAATAGTGGAAAATGTAAAGGATTACAATTTTATAAACCAAAAAATGAAGAAGATATTGAAAATAAATTAAAAGAAAATGCTAAATTATATAAAGAACCTATTTTAGAAACTATTTTTTTTGGGTTTTGTTATGTTTTATTATATTTATTTATTTCTCCTTTTATTATTGCTACTGGAAAAATTATTGAAGTCTTAGATAATATTCATAATGACATGAATCAAGTTATACTTGGATGTACTCAAATAATTTGTGGGATTATGTATTTTATTTGTTTTGAAATGTTTACTATTTTTTTCCTTGCTATTATTGGAATTCCTGCTATTTTTTATTGGCCATATTTAAATTGGTTAAAGAGAAAATGGAAATTACATGTTTTATATAGTGTTCATTAATACTTTTTAAAAGATTCTTTATTATTTTATTTGTTTTTTTACTAGCAGTAAAAATTTAATTATCTTTTTAATGATTTTTTATCAATATAAATATATTTATTTTAATTGTTTGTATTAATTTAAATTGATTATAATAAAAAGTAATTTTAATCAATATTATTTATTATTTTAAAATAATAATAATTGATTATAATAAGAATTATAATAATTTACCCAATAAGGATATTAATATAAAATTGAATTTACATTAATAAACTATATTAAGAAAAAATAATAGAGTCCATATTAAATTTCCCATTTGTAAATTCTATAATTATAGAAGCATTAATTTAAATAATTTTTATATTAAATAATTGAATAATTTATTTTGATATTATATTATATTTCATTAAGTTATGATTTCTTTAAGATTTGAATTAAATTATTTCTCTATTATAATTTAATCTTTTATTTCATATTTTTGTTACACTAATATTACTTTTTTCATTGAGTTATTATTTAGAGTAAAATAATTAATTATAAACTTTTATATATTAATTTTCAAATATTTTATATAGAAAAATTATTTAAAATGAATTAATAAATATTTTAAATTATTAATTTTTATTTTTAAAAAAATATTAAAAATTAAAAAATTTTATTTATTAAATTATTTTTTAATAAGTCAGCAATTAAATTTCATTATATTTGTTGCATACTATGACTTGGAGTTTGAATAGTTTCACTTTCTAATTTCTGAAATCCGTTTTTCATTTTTTTATACTTTTTAACTACAATTACAATAATAATAACAATAAAAACAAAAATAACAAATGCAATCAATATAATTAAAACTTTATTTTTAAAATATTCATTAATTCCTTGTTTTACTTCTTCTTCTTCTTCTTCTTCTTCCTTTTCATCATCTTCAATTGAATGGTCATAGTTTTCTTTTTCATCTTTACTTTTTCCTCCTTTTATTTTTTCATCTTCATCATTTTCTTCTTCATTTGAATTATAATTATTTGTATTATTCTTATTATTATTGGTATTACTTTTTTTTTCTTCTTCTTCTTCTTCTTCCATTTCTTCTTCTTTTGATTTGTCTATTTTTGAATTATTGTCTTCTTCTATATTTTCTTCTTCTTTTTCTTTTATTTCTTCTTCTATATTTTCTTCTTCTTTTTCTATTTTTTCTTCTTCTTGTTTATTTTCTTCCTCTTTTACTATTTTTTCTTCTTCTTGTTTATTTTCTTCCTCTTTTACTATTTTTTCTTCTTCTTTTTCAATTTTTTCTTCTTCTTGTTTATTTTCTTCTTCTTTTTCTATTTTTTCTTCTTCTTGTTTATTTTCTTCTTCTTTTTCTATTTTTTCTTCTTCTTTTTCTATTTTTTCTTCTTCTTTTTCTATTTTTTCTTCTTCTTTTATGTTTTCTTCTTCTTGTTTATTTTCTTCTTCTTTTTCTTTTTGTTCTTTTTCTTTATTTTCCTCTTCTTGTTTATTTTCTTCTTCTATATTTTCTTTTTCTTTTTCAATATTTTCTTCTTCTTTATTTTCTTCTTCTTTTTCAATATTTTCTTCTTCTTTTATCTTTTCTTCTTCTTTATTTTCTTCTTCTTTTTCATCATCAGAATTTTGTGAATTTTCCTCTTCATCTTCTAATTTATTCATAATTTCTTTTGTATTTACTGAGAATTTAAATAAATTTTCTGATGTTGTTTTTTCTTCTTCTAAGGTATAAATTTGATAAATAATATTTGAATTGTCATTTATTTTTAATACAATTTGATATTTTCCTTTAATAGGATTTCCATTTTCTTCATTTACAGTAATATAATTATAATCATTATTTAATTTGAATGAAACTAAATTATTATTTAAATCATTTAAATTATCATATAAATAATATTCAGTTATTATATTTTTATTATTAATTTCTAATTTTGGTATTTTTATAGAATAATAAGGATATTGTGTTTTAATTGTAATAAATTTATCATTTGAAAAAGTATTAAATTTATTTATATCTTCATTATCTTGAAAGATTTGATATTTAAATATATAATCATCCTTTCTTTGAAAAATTACTACATAAATTCTTTTTATATTTCTTGTTAATTCAATAATATAAACAAATTTTCCAAACTTAATTTTTGGTCCATCAATTTTTAAATTTTTAGATGATTTACTTAAATCATTATTTGAATTATTCATTAGTTCAATATCATCAATAGTTTGAAATGATAATTGAAAATTATCTTTATTATTTGAAATAAATTCAATTTCCATTTTTGATGAAATACTATTATCAAAACTTTCAAAAGGATAAATTATTTTTTCATTTTTATCATAATTAAATAACGATTCAAAGAAATACATATTATTAGGTAAAATATTATATAAATTATTTATTTCATGTAAGTAAACTTTTCCTTTAATTTGATTATATAAATGAAGATTATCTTCATAAGGATTTAATTCAATATATAAATAATCCATATTTATTTCTTTTGCAAATTTTAAATCATCTTTTGAAATTTTCAAATTCCCACTTAATAAATTATGATCAAATTTCCCATATATTTCAACTGAAAAAGAAATAGTGTCTAAAATATTTTTTTGTTGTTTATTAAGAATATATTGTTTATTCACAAAATATCCTTTTAATTCAAAATTATGATATGATTTTAAATAATTATAATAATCATTATTTTCAGTAAATGAATCAATTGTTATATAAAATATATATTCTTTTTCATTTTTTAATTGAGTGAATAATTCAATTGAATTTCCAAAAGTAATTGTTTTCAATACAGATTCTTCTATTTCTATTGGATTAGTTAATTTTGGATAATAATAATTAACTAAACAAAAGGCATTTGAATTTGAAATAATTTCACTATTTGTTGATAAAAATCTTTTCTGAATATTTTCAATATTGTCTATTTTTAATTCACCATTTTCTAATTGAGTTATCATAGTATAATATGGTGATAAAACTGTATTTTTAGTATTGTTAATTGAATTTACTAAATAAATATTTCCTGGATTTAATGAATAAACAAGGATAACTTGATACATATTTTTTTTAATATCAAAAGATAATAAATTTTGATTTTGATTTTGTAAAGAATTTAAATTTTCAAACATTGAATATAAATTAGATAAATTATCTTTTATATTAGGTAATATATCAGAATTATATTCAAGAGTTTTAATATATAATTTATTATTTTCATCAGAACTATAAACACTTAATGAAATTTTAGAATTTTCATTATAATATTCTGATTCATCCTTTGATAAAATAAATAAACATATGTTTAAATTTTCTTCTTTAGATTCACAAATTGTATCTTTATTTGGAAAAAATTCAATGAAAGTATTTAAATATTTTCTTTTAATTATTCTGAAATTATAAAAAGAATTTAAATAATAATCTATTTTAATTTTCCTAAATATTATATAAATAAGATTTTCATTTAATTGATTAAAATCATAATATGTGAAATTTACAATTGTTTTTTCTCCTGATATTATATCAGTAAATAATATATTATTGTTTTCATCTTGATATATTAATTCACAATATTGACATTTTATTTCAATTTCAATAAAATTACTATCTTTCATATAATATTTAAATGTTTCATTTTTATCATTAAAAGTAGAAATACCAGTATTACCAAAATAATATTGATTATCTTTTATCATAATAGCATTTTCTCTTTGATTAGATTTAAAAATAAATGAAAATTTACTTAAATTTATTTCTTCATTTTCTGATTTAATAATTATTAATAATTCACAACCTGAATGACAAAATTCTGTATCATAATTATTTATTGGAATTATTCCTTTTACTTTATCAAATGATAATTTTTTAACTTTATTATCATTTGAATTACTCTTTAAATATTTAAAAATACCTTCTGATGAATTATATGTTTTTCTAATTAATTTTGCATTAATTCTATAATCATTGAAATTAATTAAATCAAAAATAATTTCTCCATTTTCACCATTTCCAATTTCTGAATAAAAATATTTTTCTTCATTTGGTTGAATGTGAATTTCATTATATTCATTTCTTGAAATATATCTAGGTTTATTTAATTTAGTATATGATAATATTGTTCCAAAGAATATTGATTTTTGATTATTATTATATTTTCCTTCAATATCCAAAACAATATTAATTAAAGTTTCATTTTGTTCTAATAATTCTTCTTTTTTAAGAGTAATAATTGTATCTTTATTAATATTTATTGTTTTAATAATTTTATTATCTTTCATAATTTTTATATTTAATTCTCCTTCATTATAAAATTTAAAATCAATATGAACATTTTCATATAATTCATTATATTCATAATTATATCTAACATTATTAAATTCTTCATCCAAAGACATTTTAAATAAATTTGAATCTGTAAGTAAAACTTCAGGATTTTCACCATTAATTGTTTTTGAATAAAAAATACATTTTTCATTAACAAAAGGATTTTGTCTTTCCATTTCTAATATATCTATTTGAAAATTCATATTAGTAGATGTATTATAAACACTTTTAAGTATATTCATTTCAGTTACATCATTTGATAATTTAGTAATTGTATTTTTTGTTAAACTTTCATTTATATTTAATTCACAATTTAAAGATTTAAAAATAATTTTGGCTCCTTTTTTAAAAATAATATTATCAAATTCTAAATTGAAATTTAATTTATTTTCTGAAAAAGGTATAAATGATAAAACAGGATAATTTTCATTTAATAAAGATAAAGATTGATTATTTGTTTTAGTAACAAAATATATAGAATAAACACTATTTTTTTTTGAATTTATTGAAATAGAAAATTTTCCCATTAAGGAATTTTCTTTTTTATATGCTTTAATAAACTCAAAAATCTTAACATTATCAAAATAATGTGAAAGAACATTTATATCTTCATTATTTTTTATTTTGACATTAACATTATTCATAAATGAATAAACATAAATATACATTTTATTAATTGAATCATTATCAAGAACAAAATTATATTTATCACTTTCATTATTATGAATTAAACTAAATAAAGGTTCATTTTCATTCATTAAAGTAGGATTTTCATTTTGAAAAAGAATTGAATATTTACATAAATTTTCATCGAAACAATCTATCAATATTGAATTTTCTTTAGAATTAATATTTGAAAAAAAATAGATTTCATTTGAAATTTTATTAAGATATTCATTATCTTTACAATTATTAAAATCTTTGCAAACTAAATCAATATTCATTTCACCTTTTAAAATTTTTACAACAGCTTTTATTGGTTTTTCTTGATTATTTAACGGAGAATATAATATTCTTTCACCTTTATAAGAACTTAAACTATATGGAACATTATAATAAAGAGTAAAATTTGATTCTTCAAGATGTGAAATCAATTGAATCTCATATTCTAAAAGTTTAGTATTTGAAGATTTAATACAAATACTTTCAACTGCAGAAATTAAATAAATATTTAATTCAATTTGTTTAAAAATTGAATTAATAGTTTCAGATGTTCCAGAAGTGTTATTATTATAATAGATAAATGCATTTTTTGTTTTTGTTAAAATGTTAATATAAAAATTTGATTTATTTTCTTTATATTTTATTTTATAACATATGGATAAATCACCTGATAAAGAAGAAGAAATTGGATTTCCATTTAAAATTAATGTATCTTCTTGAACTGAATAATGGATTAGTAAAAAAATTAAAAAAAAGAGTTCTTTCATTATTTTAAATATTTTTTTAATTGTTTATAATTGAAATATTTTTTTTCTTTTTTATGAGTTAAATTAATGTCTTGAATATTTATTTTTTATTTATTTATTATTTAAATTAATTTTATTTAATTTGCTAATTTAAAATTTAAAATTTAAATTTTAAATGGACTCTTTTGATCACAAAGTTACAAGAATGGAACGTGATATATTAGAAATTAAAAATAATATTGATTGTGTGAAATCAAAAAACCATAAAACAATTTATTCTATTGTTGAAAGTATTAATAGTCTTTCTAAAAATAATTCAAAAAAGAAAAAGCAAAATAAAAAAAAGAAAGATGAATTCTCTTCAACAAAAAATACTTTAAATTCAAAAACTAATCAAAAAGAAAATATAAATCAAAATTCAAATAATAAAACAAAATTAAATTACAAGAATCAAAATTTTAATATATCTTTAAATAAACAATTTTTTCTTAACAATAAAGAAAATCCTCATAAAAATTATTTACAAAAAAATTATAGTACAGCAAGTCTCAAATCAAATTCTTTACATGATACATTTTCAAAAACAAATAATAAAAACTCAAATGAAAATTTGAATAAAACAAATCTAAAAATAAATTATTTTAATAGTCCAACAACATTAAAATATAATACAAATAGTAATAAAAGTATATTAGATTATTCAATTAATAATAATGAAAATAATAATGACTTTAATAAAGCATATTTATATAAAAAATATCAAAATAATAAATCTATTAATGTAAAAGAAAGAAAAGAAAATATATCCAATATTGATTATATGAATAATCAAACATTTGATATTATTCAAAAATCAAAAAAAAATGAAGAATATAAAAATTCTAAAGAAATTTCTTATAACAATAATATCAATTATTTTCAAAAACAAAGAAATAATATATTAGATATATCAGAAAACCAAAAAAAATCAGAATTCCAAACATTATATTCACCAAAAATTTATAGTAATCTGAAAAAAATTTTTAATTGTAATACTAGAAATATAATTTGTAATAATAGTCAAAGTTTTCATCAAAATTCTCCTCGATCTAATTCTGCTTATCAAAGACAAAGATTAAATCCTTTTCAATATAAAGTAAAAAATTATTCATTTAGTAGAAATAATAGTTATGAATATAATAATCATTTTTTATATAAAGATAATGAAAAATATAAAAAGAATAACTTTTTTGAACAAGAAAATAATTCAGAAGAAGAAAAAGATAATTTATTATTAAATCAAATTAAAAAATTGTTAAATTTAAATAATAATAATGATATAATTAATAAAATTTTAGAATATAAAAAATATGAAGAATTATATGAGGAAATAAAAAAATTATTTGTTACCAAATATAGAATAGATAAAGATTTGAATAATGAAACTTTATTAAATTGGATTAATGAATTAAATGAAATATCAATTTATTATAATTATTGTCAAAAAATTATGAACAATTACAATATTCATTCATTTGATGAATTAAGAAATTTTTTAGATGAATTCTTTATGAAAAATAAAAGAAATGAAAATTTTGTTTATGGAATGAAAAAAATTTTATGTTCAGAATATTTTAAAAAAAATAAAATAGTCCAAAAATAAAAAAAAACCTAAAAAAAAAAAATAACTAAATAATTAATATCAAAAATAAATTATAATTTAATTATATTATTAAATAATAAAAAACTCTTACAAAAAAAAAAAATAAAAAAAAAAAAAAAAAAAAAAATGTCATCAAACCCTATAAAAAAATCATCAA
>JAEEGK010011256.1_pt1 | contig 20480 bp, 13 predicted proteins | sample 8958771 | NCBI WGS metagenome assembly JAEEGK01 (sample SAMN16246547, study PRJNA631951) | gut metagenome | biome: gut microbiome; feature: rumen; material: SC-attached | host: Bos | place: Iran: Karaj | collected 2018-10
CAGCTCCTGGTTGTACGCTGGTCGACGACCCCAGCACTTTGACTTATCCTATGCCTTTGGAGACAGCTGGCAAGGACGATGTGTTCGTAGGTCGTGTGCGTAAGGACCTCTCCGACGAGAATGGTCTTACTTTCTGGCTCTCTGGCGACCAGATTCGCAAGGGTGCTGCTCTGAATGCCGTTCAGATTGGCGAATACCTCATTAAAGTTGGTAATGTTAAATAAATGCTTATGAAGAAGTTTGCATTTTTCCTGTTGGGCCTTGTTGCTTTCGTAGCTTGTTCTGAGCAGAAAGCACCTTTTAACTATCGCGGACTGGCTTTTACCACGCCCGTCGATCAGTTTGTCGACTCTATGCTTGCCCGTGGCTTTGCCATTGACAGTGCAGCTTCTGATAGCGGTCGTACCGTTGTGTTTGCTAGTGAGAACGAGCCCTACCGCGTGCTGGCAGCTTTCTCGGGCAATCAGTTGCAGGTTATTCAGGAGAGTTATATTGCCGACAACAACGACAGCACGCGTGTCATGTGGCAGCGTTTGCGCGACGGATTGGAGAAAGAGCTCAATGCTTGGCCTAATTGTCCTATTCTGAAGGACGACCATAAGGTTGCCAACTTTGATACCTCCGATGGTTTCATTGCCGTCATTCTCGAGAACACCTATACGCCCACACTGACGGTGCGTTACACCCCCAAGAAAGAAGAGAAATAATATTTTTACTAGACAATACAAGAGAAGAAGGCCGACGTCCGTGAGGATATCGACCTTCATTTTTTTCTGCGTGCGCCTGACAGGACTCGAACCTGCACGTCGCGAGACACTAGATCCTAAGTCTAGCGCGTCTACCAATTCCGCCACAGGCGCGTTTTGCGGGTGCAAAGGTACGAAGAAATAATGAAAAATATGCAATGAGGGCAGAGATTTTTTACTTCGTGAGCCATTTTCTTGCCGTTTCAATGATTTCATCCTCCGTCGTTGAGCTACCTATACCCACCTGAATATCGGGGTCTATGCCGAATTCCGTCTGCTGACGGTTCTGGTCGTACATCGGGCAAGCTGAGTAGCGGACGCTCCATCCGTTCGGCAGACTATTGCTCATGGGCATACCACTTCCTCCACCCGTATGGTCGCCTATCAGCGTGACGTTAGGCAGGGTGCGCATCATCACGGCAAATGTGTTGGCTGCACTATACACACTACGGTTGGTCAGCACGCACACAGGCTTGTGCCAACGCAGATTCCTCGAAGGCTCCAGATATTGAGGTTCCATGTCAGAGAAGTCGTTGTGCCCTGTTCCCGTTTTATGCTGCATATATCCCACCAGCGTCTTCTCGTGCACAAAGCGGGCTGCTAATAGTTCCGCATTGGTCAGTTCGCCTCCGCCATTGTTGCGAATGTCGATAATCAGTCCGCGACAAAGTGCCAAGTATGACAGCACGTCGTCCAGATTGCCCTCGCCAATAGGGTTTTGGAACGATTCGTAGCGAATATATCCTATGTTGTCGTCCAGCACCCGATAGCGCAGTCCACTGGCTATCTTATAGTCGGTACCCAGATACCTACGCTCCAGCGAGTCGCTGAAGTTCTTGGGATAATCCTCTTGCCAAGCCCAATAGCGTCCGTAGTCCATCGAATATACCAAGTTCACGTGTCCGTCACGCAGTTCGCTCAGCATGTCGCACAACACTTCGAACAGCTGGTCTTCGTTCATCTTGTCGCTCACGCGTACCTTATATTTATTATATACCTCATTCCAGTCCAACCCATACGCATGCTGCTTATAGTCGAAGAAGCAGTAGTGCTCGTCCATAATCTGCCAAAGCGCCTCGAAATTACCCGAAGGGGTATTGTCTTGCTCGGCTTGGTCGACACACGATACTAGAGTGACTAGTGCGACTAGATATACTAGAAATTTCTTCATAGGGCGTGAGTGATGATTGAGAAACGGCGGGTAAACCCGATGAGTACCCGATGTGTATAGATATGCTGGCGCAGTCCGTTCACTTTCGATTGCTGCATATTGCCCAGATAGCCTATGCGCAGCGTCATCTTTTTGCTGACGGCCGCATCCAGGGTTATCATGTGGCGCCACTCAGGGGCACAGACTATGGTGGTGGGCACTATGTTATGGTCGTAGTTGCCACGCGAGAAAATCTCGTAATACGATTGTCCGTAGTTAGGCGAGAACTGCACACCCACCAGATTCATGCCCACCTCATAGCGAGCCAGGATGGGCTTGTTAAACAACTGAAACCGATAGGTAGCCACTGCGGTAGGCATCACGTTCACATGCGCACGTGCCTGAGCCGGATTGTTGCTGTTCGATGTGTTATAGATAAATCCCAGCGAGGCATTCACCATTCCACCCACCTGCACGCCCAACCGTTCGTTGATCTGTAGCAGTTTGTACAGCTTTCCCCAATACAGGTTGTACGCACCCTCCAATTCATGCTTCTTGTTCGCACGGTCTTTCACGCTCGACAGGTTCGCCTCATGCTCCAGAATGGTGCTCCATAGCTTGCCCGTCTTCTGTCGCTCCGTATGCGACAGATAGCTGATGCCAATGCCTGTAAAGTGCTCTGCCGATAGATACGTGTCCAGCACATTCGAGCCTCCGATACCTATCATCTGGCTATTCGTAATCACCTTCGTGCTGTCGCTCGTCTGCGCCTGCAATGCCACAAACGGCATGAGGAGGACTATCAGGAGAAACTTACTCTTCATCGGGGAAAAAATTGATGGTCAGCTGACCGGTGAGTTCGTCCAATACGTCCTGCTGGCTCTTGCCGGCGTCAGGGTCCAGATTCTCTTCCTCGTCCGAAGAGTCGGGTTCTTCGGCACTTGGGGGCTCTGGGAATCGTGTGGGCTCCAGCTCCTCCACCTTGCCCAATTGGAAGGTAGTCAGTCGCTTACCCTTGGCCTTGAATCCCTTCACCGAAATAAACTGCTCAGCGTCTATCTCCTCCGACCCACGGAACTCATCGTTGCCACCATAGGTCACCAGCAAGCGTGGATAGCAGGTGTCCGTCAGCAACAGCTGTTGCGAGTTCGAGTTCTCGCCAATGTAGTTCTGCTTGCGCTTCGTAGCCTCCATCTGGAATCGCTTGATGTAGGGATATCCTTGGTTGTCCGCATCAAACAGCACACACGTCCACACCTTGTCCACCTCATATTTCTCTATACGCTGTATGTTGTCCTCGAAGTGGTTGTTCGGGTCGAAGTTGGTCAGGTAGTAGTCGCCGTTCTTCAGGATGACCAGTATCTGGTCGCCGTCAAAGAATTCGCCCAGCAGTCGTCCGTGCTCGTCGTAGTTCAGTCGGTTCACGTCGGGGTCGTACCACACCTTTCGTCCACCCAGCGTCGAGTGTCCTCTGCTCTTCATGCCAATGCGGTGTATCTGGTATTTCGTCAGCAGGTTACCCTTCGCACTGCGTCCCTTGATCATCACCTCCGAGAAGTCCTTGTCGAAGAACACCTTCTTCAGCTTGGGTGCAGGGTCCAGCGTCACCTTGATCACCTCTGCCTCGCCATTCGGGTTCGATGTGAAGTACACCACGCGCGAACCCTTCGTGCCGTTGGTGATGTCGTATTCACGGTCGCGCGTCACTGACGATACGTTGAAGCGCTTGATGTAGTAGTAGCCCTTCGAACCGTCACGATATACGGCATTGTATATGGTGCGCTGGTCGTTCTTCTTGAACACATCCAGCCACATCACGTTCTTGCCCACGAACAATTTGTCGGCCACTCTCACTATCTTGAACTTACCATCCTTGTAGAAGATGATGATGTCGTCGATATCCGAGCAGTTGCATACAAACTCGTCCTTCTTCAGTCCAGTACCTATAAATCCGTCCTGACGGTTGATATACAACTTCTGGTTGGCCTCTACCACCTTCGTTGCCTCAATGGTGTCAAAGTTGCGAATCTCCGTCAGTCGTGGGTGGTCTTTGCCATACTTGTCCTTCAGGAACTGGAACCACTGTGCCGTCACCTCCACCAGGTTAGCCAGGTCGCGGTCTATTTCCTCTATCTCCGCCTTGATGCGCGCCATCAGCTCGTCAGCCTTCTCCTTGTTGAATTTCAGGATGCGCTGCATCTTTATTTCCAGCAGTTTCAGTATGTCTTCCTTCGTCACCTCGCGCACCAGGGTGGGGTAGTAAGGCGTCAGTCTTTCGTCAATATGCTCGCATACAGCGTCAATGTTGGGTGCCTGCTCAAATTTCTTGTCCTTATAGATGCGTTCCTCGATGAATATCTTCTCCAGCGACTGGAAGTGCAGTTGCTCCAACAGCTCGCCCTTCCTGATTTCCAGCTCTTGGCGAATCAGGTCTTTCGTGCGTTCCGTCGAGTGCTTCAGCACATCGCTCACCGTCAGGAATTGCGGCTTGTTGTCCTCAATCACACAGCAGTTGGGCGATATGTTGATTTCGCAGTCCGAGAAGGCATACAGTGCGTCCAGTGTCTTGTCGCTCGACACTCCGGGAGCCAGTTGCACCTGTATCTCCACCTTCGACGCCGTCAGGTCTTCCACGTGGCGCGCCTTGATTTTTCCCTTGTCAATGGCCTTCAGTATCGAGTCGATAATGGTCTCCGTCGTCTTCGAGAACGGAATCTCGCGAATCACCAGCGTCTTGTTGTCCAGCTTCTCTATCTTCGCACGTATTTTCAGCGTACCCCCACGCTGTCCGTCGTTATATTTCGACACATCTATGCTACCACCCGTGGGGAAGTCGGGATAAAGGTGGAACTCCTCGCCATGCAGATAGCTGATGGCAGCGTCACACAGCTCCACGAAGTTATGAGGCAGAATCTTCGACGACAAACCTACGGCAATACCCTCGGCACCCTGTGCCAACAGCAAGGGGAATTTCACGGGCAGTGTGATGGGCTCCTTGTTTCTGCCGTCATATGACATCTGCCATTCCGTCGTCTTTGCGTTGAACACCGTGTCCAGTGCAAATTTCGACAACCTAGCCTCGATATATCGTGGTGCAGCAGCCCTGTTTCCTGTCAGTATGTTACCCCAGTTTCCCTGCGTGTCTATCAGCAGGTCCTTCTGTCCCATCTGCACCAGCGCGTCGCCTATGGAAGCATCGCCGTGCGGGTGAAATTGCATGGTGTGTCCCACAATGTTCGCCACCTTGTTATATCGCCCGTCGTCCATGCGCTTCATCGAGTGCAGTATGCGTCGCTGCACCGGTTTCAGTCCGTCCTCGATGTGGGGCACGGCGCGCTCCAGTATTACGTACGATGCATAGTCCAGAAACCAGTTCTGATACATGCCGCTCAGGTGATGCACTGCAGCTGCGTCAAATCGGTTCACAGGTTGATAGTCAGAGTGCGACTCTGAGGCATTCCCTTCCTCAGTGCTCTGCTCCACCATTTCGTCTTTTATTTCGTCGTCCATTATATATTATGGTTTTCAGTTTGTTTGCAAAGGTACAAAAAAAAAGTCGGGCCACCAAATGGCAGCCCGATTTTTTCATTTCTTCTTTCTTCATAATTCAATTTTGACAAAATGACTAATTTTAGCTTTCGTACCTTATTATATATTTGGCTCCAATCTATTGGTGTCCGATAATTAAATAATCCACGGACATTGTCAGTTCGTTATAGAGGTCGGCCAGTGATGAAGTATGGCATTACTTTATCACCGTACAAAGGTGCATAACATCATCGTCAAAGGTTTCTTTTCTGATAGCACGGTTTTTGATGGTTGAACGACAGTTGTAAATGGTTTGATTAGAGAGAAAGAGAAGTCCAGCGATATCGGCAGTATTATTTACACCAAGTCGGATAAGTGCGAACGTTCTCAATTCTGTGGTTAGAGAATGCGGTGATTTCTGTAACAACTGTCCGTCATTTCTAAGCAACGCATTAAATTCCACCACGAATGTAGGATAGAGCTCAAGAAACGCTTTGTCAAAACGGTTGAGGAAAGTTGCAGCATCTTCTTGAGAGATACGTGCCGATGAGATCGTCTGTAGGAGTTCTTGGGCTTGATTAGCCTTTATTTTACGCTTTACGAGTGTCTGATACTTGTTTAGCTTATCGATATATTTTGCACATAGATCTATATAGATTGAGGCCAAGCCCTCCCTATGTTTGTTAGTATCCATCAATAGCTGATTGAGTTCCTGTAGTTGGATGTTCATGTCTGTCTGATGCTGGCTGCTCTCAGCCAACTTGCGATTCAAACTTGTCAGTTGTTGATTGTTTTCAGCCAGTTCTATTCTGCGTGAAGTCAGTTTTCTATTTTGTCTATGGATAAAAAAGACCGTAACAAACAAAGCCACAACAAGCAAAGAGATAAAGAGAATGGAATATCTCAAATTCTGATTTTGCTTTTCCATGGTGGCCTGATAGGCATTCATTATCTGTGGCAGATTACGTGAGATCTCTAAGATACGCAGGCGGTTATTATAGAACTTGGCATCTTCCATAGAGTGGTTTATATATTTTTCAGCTCGCTCTATATTATCTTCGCCTCTCTGATACAGATACACAGCTAATGTTTGTAGTGCCAAATTTTCCATAGTGCAGCTTCTTATGTCACTCGTTGCAGCCCTGATTAGATATTCTTCATATTTGTCTTCCTCACCATTGACCATATAGTTTCCTGCCAAAGCGTATGAAGACATAGCGTAGATACGTGAACTTTCACTGTTAGTTTTCAAAATATCCAAATAGAATTCTTTCGCCTTCTTGCTGTTAGGTTCTACATAAACCATTTGTTCACCTAGATAAAATAAATACAGAGGATCTTTCTCATTGGCATATTGCATAGCTTTTTTAAGAAAGTCATTGGCTTTCTGACGGTACAGAGGGGTAAATACCTGGTCATTACAATAGTCACTCCAATAGGAATATACAGAGAAATAAGTATAATGATATTTGAACAATAAATCTTGTCCAATATCTGTATGATCGATTCCATCTAGGTAATTGATGGCCTCACTATATAATCCCCCTAGTGTCAGAATCTCTGCCAAGTGGATAGTAAATAGCGTGATATAATGGTTGTCTTTCTGTAGGTTGGCCATTAAAAGTCCTTTATTAGCGTAGGCCATGGCCGAGTCGAATTTGAACACATAGTACTCATTATATAGGTCATCCAGAATCTTCAGTTTGGCGGTGTTGTCTCTTTCGCCAATTAATAGTTTCTTTAAAACATCTATTTTACTTTCCTTTGATTGGATGTATTGTGACCTCTGATCTATGACAATATCAAGTTCCTCTAATAGCTTTTGATTGTCTGCAAGCATGGTTGCTGACAATAATAAAAAAATAAATAATAACCTGCTTCTATGCATATTACAATCGTTTTGTTTACAAAAATAAGAAAAAACGCAAAACCGAGCAACTTTACTATGCGTTTTTTAATATTTATTATAACTTTCTGATTTTCAATGGTATTTTTAGAAATCTTTCTTACTGAAATTTACTACACACTTACTAACATACACAAATTTCCATTATTACACCTATCTTTGCAGCAGATTTTTATTTTCAACTTAAAACGTAAAATGTATGATTAGAAAAAAGAAACCTTTAAGAAGCTTAATGCTCAGTCTGATAATGCTGCTGCCGTTAAGCCTACTTGCACAAGAAATCAAAGTGCAAGGTGTCGTGAAGGACCAAACGGGTGAGGCCGTTATTGGTGCTACTGTAATGCAAAAGGGAACCAGCAATGGAACCGTTACTGATTTTGACGGAAACTTCTCCTTGTCAGTTCCTGCTGAAGCTACTCTTACCATTTCCTATATAGGCTTCGCCACACAGGACGTAGCTGTAGGTGGTAAGACGGAATTTCAAATCGTATTGAAAGATGACAGCCAGATTCTTAGTGAGGTCGTCGTCATCGGTTACGGTACAATGCGTAAGACAGACTTGACTGGAGCAGTTGGTTCTTTGGGAGCAAAGGATATGCAGGACAGTCCTGTGTCCAATATCGGACAGGCCATCCAGGGAAAGATAGCCGGCTTACAGGTTGTGGATGCAGGAAAACCAGGTGATAATGTGAGCATCAAAATTCGTGGTATGGGTTCTATAAACAACTGTGACCCGCTTGTAGTAATTGACGGTGTTCCAACAGACCTAGGACTGAACAACCTGAATATGGCAGATGTAGAGCGCCTGGACGTATTGAAAGATGCTTCAGCAACAGCTATATATGGTTCACGTGGTGCAAACGGTGTCGTTATGATTACAACCAAAAAGGGTAAGGATGGCAAAGGGAAACTATCACTTTCAGCCAACTTTGCCATTCAAAATGCCACAAAGACTCCAAAATTACTTAATGCTAGCGAATATGCCGCACTGAATAACGACATGATGACCAACGCTGGCTACTCAACAAATCCAGAATGGGGCACTCCCTCATCTCTTGGAAAAGGAACCGATTGGGTGGACGAGCTACTACGTACAGGATATATGCAGAATTATACTTTAAGCTATAGTGGTGGTAACGATAAGGCTCACTACTATGTGTCAGGTGGATTGCTAGACCAAAGTGGTATTGTGAAAAGCGTCAGTTATCGTCGCTTCACTTTTCAGGAAAACAGTGATGCTCAGGTACTCAGCTGGTTGAAGTTCTCTAACAATATCACTGTCAGTGCTGACAAGAAGGAACAAGGCAGCTACGATTTGGGAAATACTTACAAAGCCCTACCCATTTACTCTGTAAAAGATACAAATGGTGATTGGACAGGACCTGAAGGAAACTCTCTCTGGTATGGTAGTACAAAGAACCCTATCGGCCCCACTGAGACTGACAAGCAGAAAACTAATGGCTATAACTTTTTGGGCAATCTGACAGCAGAAATCACATTCACTAAATGGTTGAAGTTCAGGAGTACTTTTGGAATTGATGCTAAGTTCTGGTATGCCGATAACTATACACCGAAGTATGCTTGGAAACCTATTGCTACAGAAGAGAGTTCACGCTATAAAAGCGACAACAAGTCGTTCACTTACCTGTGGGATAATTACTTCCTGTTTGACTATACATTTGCCAAAAAGCATCGTGTGGGTTTGATGGCCGGTACATCAGCCCAGTGGAACAAGTTCGACTATCTTAATGCTCAGAAAAACATCTTTGCTTTTGAAAATGTTCACGAGATGGATAATGGACTGGAAATGTATGCTATCGGTGGCAACGAAACAGAGTGGGCATTGTTCTCTTATATGGCTCGTGCAACTTACGACTACGATAACAAATATCTGCTAACTGCGACCCTTCGCCGTGATGGCAGTAGCCGATTTGGTCGTAGCAAGCGATGGGGTACGTTCCCGTCAGTTTCAGTTGCTTGGCGCATTTCCGAGGAATCTTGGTTCAAGAAGACCAATGCATTGAGCGATTTGAAAATCCGTATCGGATATGGTGTGACAGGAAGTCAAGCCAGTGTGAGCAACTATGGCTATTTGCCCTCGTATGCCACAAGTGTATATCCATTAGGTTTTTGGGGTAAAGAGCAACCCGCCCTTGTTTCGTCTTCGTTAGCCAATCCTAATATCCACTGGGAAGAGGTGGCACAGGCTAACATCGGTTTCGATGCAGTGCTATTCAACTCGCGTGCCATCCTCTCAGTCGATGCTTATATCAAGAATACTACAGACATGCTAGTCAAAGCAAGCATTCCCATAACATCAGGTTTTGAAGACACAAGCACCACCTACACCAATGCTGGCAAGGTAAGAAACACGGGTGTAGAAGTGACATTGCATACTGTTAATATTAAAGGTGAGTTGGGTTGGGAAAGCGACCTGTCCTATACCTATAACAAAAATAAGATCAAAGACCTAAACAGTGATGTGCCTTACTACATCAACCAAATCAACAACTCATATGTGACCATGCTCCAGAAGGACTATCCCATCAACGTGTTTTATGGCTATGTGACTGATGGTATATTCCAAAATCAGACTGAGGTTGACACCCATTCAATCCAACCTGGTGCAGAGCCTGGTGACATCCGTTTCCGTGACCTGAACAATGATGGTGTCATCAATGACGATGATCGTACAGTCATAGGCAATCCGAATCCCACACACATGTTCTCACTGGGTAACAACCTGACCTATAAGGGATTTGAACTGAGCATATACCTACAGGGTGTGGCAGGAAACAAGATATTCAATGCTAACAAAATCGACCTGACGGGTATGTCAGCAGCCTACAATCAGACCACCGATGTCCTTTCACGTTGGCATGGTGAGGGCACCAGTAACTATATGCCTCGTGCAGTCTTCGGCGACCCCAATCAGAACAATCGCATCAGTGACCGCTTTGTAGAGAATGGATCTTACCTGCGCCTGAAGACTATCTCGCTGTCTTATAATTTTCCAAAAGAATGGCTGAAAGTCCTAACTATTGAGAATGCCCGTCTTACACTTTCCTGCGAGAATGTAGCCACCATCACAAGTTATAGTGGTTTCGACCCCGAGGTGGGAATCAACGGTATTGACCTTTCCACCTATCCCATTTCTCGTACATTCAATATTGGTTTAAACTTCAATTTCTAAAACAACGACGGATTATGAAAAAGATATATATGATTCTGATGGCAGTCCTCACACTCACTTCATGTGGTAATGATTTCCTTGACAAAGAGCCGAAGAATACGGTAGATCCTGAGACTAGTGTGACTGACGATGTGGTTGTGGCTATGGCCAACGCCTGTTATCGCACTCTACAGTCATCAAATATGTACAACCAGCGCATTTGGACACTCGACATTGTCGCTGGCAATAGTGAGGTGGGAGCTGGTGGTGGCACTGATGGTATTGAGACTATTCAAGCTGCAAACTTTATCACACAGAGTGACAATGGTATGGCTCTTTATATGTGGCGTTCGCCTTGGGTGGGTATCGGTCAGTGCAATATTCTGATCCAAGCCCTTGAAGGGAAGGATTTAGTCCATGGCAGTCTGATGGAGCGTTCACTCGCCGAGGCTTATTTCCTCCGTGCTCATTACTATTTCATCCTAGTACGTCTGTATGGTGGCGTTCCCCTTCGTTTGGAACCCTATAATCCAGGAGAGTCTACTGACATTGCCCGTGCGACTTTGGACGAGACCTATGCCCAGATTATAGCTGACTGTCAGAAAGCCATTGACATGTTACCAACTAAGCTTGATTATGACGATGACAATGTTGGACGTGCCTCAAAAGATGCAGCCCTGACTATGATGGCCGATATTCTGCTCACATTAGCCCCTAACCATCAGGAGTATTACAGTCAAGTTGCCAGTCTGTGTGACCAGGTGACGTCTCTTGGCTACAACCTTGAGAACTGCACCTATACGGGCAACTTTGATGCCACCATCAACAATGGTCCGGAAAGTATTTTCGAGGTGCAATTCTCTGGTAATACTGAATATGATTTTTGGGGAAACAATCCGCAGTCGAGTTGGCTTTCAACCTTCATGGGTCCCCGCAACTCCGACTTTGTAGCCGGTAGTTATGGATGGAACCAGCCTACACAGGAGTTCTTCGATCAGTATGAGCCTGGTGACCTGCGTAAAGACTTGACTGTATTATATGAAGGTTGTCCTGACTTCGATGGAAAACTGTATAAAAGTAGTTATTCCAATACGGGCTATAATGTACGCAAGTTCCTTGTTCCCAAGTCCATTTCGCCAGAATATAACACGAATCCACAGAACTTCGTGGTCTACCGTTATGCAGATGTGTTGCTAATGAAGGCAGAGGCACTGAACGAACAGGGACAGACTGCACAGGCCTGTGAGCCTCTGAATATCGTTCGTAAACGTGCAGGTCTGGCTAATATTGCCAATCTAACACAAGATGCCATGCGCGAGAAGATAATACATGAGCGTCGTATGGAACTGGCATTCGAAGGTCACCGTTGGTTCGATATGATTCGCATACAGAATGGCGACTACGCCATCAACTTCCTCCGCAGTATCGGTAAGAGTCGCGTTACAAAGGACAGACTGCTGTTTCCTATACCTCAGACTGAGATGGACGCCAATAGTCTGATGACTCAGAACCCTGGATATTAAGAAAAATAAGAATTAATAACAGATAATTGAAAGTTTTATGAAAACTCTATATAATATTTTAACCGTCATGTTCTGCAGCCTGATGATGATGTCATGTTCAGATAATGACTATACAGAATTGGATAAGGGCCACGATGTGCTCACACTGACAGCCAACCAAACTGCCGAAGTGCTCAACGAAGCCAATCATGCAGGTGAGGCTATTACCCTTAACTGGACTACGGGTACTAACTATGGTAAAAACTGCCGTATATATTATACACTGGAGATTGCACCTACAGGTAGCGATTTTGCCAATGCCTACGTGGCTGTCGACAACGAGACGCAGGTGTATTCATGGACTGCCAATCAAGAGAATCTTAATGCCCTGCTACTTGACAAGTTCGGAGGCAAAGAGGGTCAGACTGTGGCCCTCGATGCCCGTGTTACTGCTTGTGTTAGCGACGCTGATGCACAAATCTCTACCATTTCGTTTTCTGCCACACCATACACCCCAGTTACATCTACACTATATTTGGTGGGTGATGCCACACCAAATGGTTGGGATGCCGGGCATGCTACAGAGATGAAGCGCACAGATAACGGAAAATTCACATGGGAGGGCAACCTTAATGTAGGTTCTTTCAAATTCCTCACAACTCTTGGCGAATGGATTCCATCTTACAATAAGGACACCGACGGTAATTTAATACTTCGTAGCAGTTTTGACGAACCAGACGAACAGTGGCAGATAACTGAACCCCACTTCTATAAGGTGACTGTGAACTTACTTACAAAAGAGATGACATACGTACAAACTGAAGGCGAAGCTCCTCGATTCGATAATCTTTATTTCGTTGGTAATCCAACGAGTTGGGGATTCGTGAAGATGCATAAAGACCCGCTTGATCAATTCTTGTTCCGTTATGGACGCTACTTTGAGCAGGGCAATGGTGGTGAGTTCAAATTTGGCACGTCTGAAGGTGCATGGGAGAATATGCTAAAGGCCACACAAGCTAATGCGCCCTATACCGAAACGTCCATGTCATTCGTTGCTGGCTATGACCCTGACAACAAGTGGTTCCTACAAGACAATGAAACGGGTAAGGCATACAAAATATGTGTCGATATCCGTACCGACAAAGAGCGAATGATGATGCGCGAGTTTATTCCATATGAGATGATATATCTTGTGGGTGATGCCACACCAAATGGCTGGGATTTGGGTAATGCAACTGCCATGATGGCTACTGATAGTCCTTATATCTTCACTTGGACGGGCACACTCACTAGTGGAGAAATCAAGTTCTCATGCGATAAAAAGAGTGATTGGAATGGTGCCTGGCTGATGAATGCCAATGGCAACGGTGTGGAGCCTACGGGCGATATAGAACAGGCTCTTTTCATTGACAAGAGCGATGACTATCTGAAGAACCAGTATCTTGACATAAACATTGGCGATGTAGACAACAAGTGGCGCATTATGTCGGCAGGTACTTACACCATCACTGTGAACCAGTTGGAAGAGACAGTATCGATTGTAAAGCAATAAACTTAAAGTAACTGACATTATGAAAATGAATAGCATATTGATAACCTTTGCCGCATCAGTCCTTTTTGCATGCAGCTCTGATGACGACAATATGGGCACCGTGCCCACAGACATCATTGCACCCGTCGTATCCACGACTTCGCAACTCACATTGAACATCTCTACCGACAAGGCTCTGTATAAGCCGGGTGAGAATATCCTTTTCAGCGCAGAGGGCACGATGCCCTCTGGCGCAAGGGTGCGCTATCGTCAGGGTTGCGACGTGGTAGCCGATGAAGCCATCAACGGCTCATCGTGGACGTGGACAGCACCACAGACCGACTATACCGGCTATATGGTGGACATCTATACGGGTAGTGGCAATTCTGAGACGGTATATGGAACGATGGGCGTAGATGTGTCGAGCGACTGGGCACGCTTCCCCCGCTATGGGTTTGTAGCCAGCTTCGATGCCAGCAAGACATCTGATATAATAGCTGAGGAGATGGCCCAGTTGAACCGTCTGCACATCAACGGTATTCAGTTCTACGACTGGCACTACAAACACCAGTGGCCCTTGGGTGGCACCCGCTCGGAGCTGATGGAGAGCTATACTGACATTGCCAACCGTGAGGTACTTACCAGTGTGGTCAAGGAGTACATCTCCCGTCAGCACAGCTATGGCATGAAGGCCATGTTCTACAACCTTTGCTATGGCGCGCTCGACGATGCTGCGCAGGATGGCGTGAGCGACAAGTGGGGCGTGTATACCAATACCAGTCATACCCGTGACAAACTTTCCTTGCCGTCAGGCTGGAAGGGAGATATCTATCTCGTTGATCCCTCCAACAGAGAGTGGCAACAGTATCTGGCCGACCGTAATGACGACGTATATGCCTCGTTCGATTTCGACGGCTTCCATATCGACCAGGTGGGCAACCGTGGTACGGTGTACGACTATTACGGCTCGCAGCTGAATCTGCCAAATGGCTTTGCCTCATTCATTAATGCCATGAAAGCCCGCCATCAGGACAAGCGATTGGTGATGAATGCCGTTTCGGGTTATGGAGCAGGAAAGATTGGCAGCACGGGCAATACCGACTTCATGTATACAGAGATGTGGGGCAGCGAGTCGAAGTACAGCGACATTCACGACATCATACGTCAGAACAGTGCTTACTCCAACGGCAAAAACAGCATCATTGCCGCCTATATGAACTACGGCAAATCGTCAGCTGCCGGCGAGTTCAACACACCAGGCATCCTGCTTACCGATGCAGTCATCTTCGCCCTCGGTGGTGCCCACTTGGAGATGGGCGACGGTCACATGCTCTGCCATGAGTATTTCCCCAACAGTAACCTCGCCATGAGCAGCGAACTCCAGGCAGCTATCGTACGCTACTACGACTTCCTGACAGCCTACCAGAACCTGCTGCGCGATGGCGGCAGCGAGACGGTGGCCGAACTGGCATCTGGCAACAGCAGTGTGAACATTAGCACATGGCCGCCCAAACTGCAGATGGTCACCACATACGCCAAGACAGTTGGCAATCGTCAAGTGGTACACCTGCTGAACTTCCGTCAGGCCAACAGTCTCAGCTGGCGCGACGAGCATGGCAACATGCCTGAGCCTGAGACCGTCACCAACCTGCCGCTGCGCATGAAGGCATCGGGAGTGAAGAAACTCTGGGTAGCATCGCCCGACCATATTGGTGGCGCACCTCTTGAGCTGAACTTCCGACAGGATGGCAGCTATATCAACTTCACCCTTCCCTCACTGAAATACTGGACAATGATTGTTGTAGAAAAATAAAATCCACCATAATTATGAAGAAAGTTATTATTGTCCTAATAGGCATCATAATGGCAATGACTGCCAATGCCATCGAGCAGAAATCACCCAATGGAAACATTGTGTTGAACGTCGAGTTGAATGCAAAGGGAACACCCGAGTATCAGGTAATTTACAAGGGACGCCCCGTCATCAACCCCAGCACACTGGGCATAGAACTGGCCGAGGAGAATTCATTGATGGACCAGTTCCGCATCAACAAGACTTCCACCTCTTCCTTCGACGAGACGTGGCAACCCGTATGGGGTGAGACGCGTGACATCCGCAACCACTACAATGAACTGTTCTTAGAGATGGAGAAGCCCTCCAACGGACGATTCATGAACCTCCGTTTCCGCGTCTTCGACGATGGCGTGGCCTTCCGTTATGAGTTTCCCCAACAGCAGTATCTTCCTTACTTTGTTGTTAAAGCCGAACATACACAGTTTGCAATGACAGGCAACCATACGGCATGGTGGATTCCCGGCGACTACGACACGCAGGAGTATGACTATATGGAGACCCGTCTCTCTGAAATCCGCAGTCACATGAAGGAGGCCATCACGCCCAATGCTTCGCAGACTCCATTCTCCGCGACTGGCGTACAGACCGCACTCCAGATGAAGACCGACGACGGTCTGTACATCAACATTCATGAGGCAGCTCTCATAGACTACAGTTGCATGCACCTGAACCTTGATGATAAGAATATGGTGTTCGAATCGTGGCTCACACCCGATGCCCAAGGCAACATGGCCCACATGCAGTCACCCTGCCAGACACCCTGGCGCACCATCATGGTCAGCGACGATGCACGCGACATCCTGGCTTCGAATCTCATACTGAACCTCAACGAGCCCTGCAAACTGGAGGATACCTCGTGGATTAAGCCCGTGAAGTATGTAGGCGTGTGGTGGGAGATGATTAACGGAAAGAGCCAATGGTCGTATACCTCTGATTTACCCTCAGTACATCTGGATGATATCGACTACACAAAGACTAAACCTCATGGCAAGCATGGTGCCAACAACGATAACGTGCGTCGTTACATTGATTTCGCTGCTAAACATGGCTTCGATCAAGTGTTAGTAGAGGGATGGAACGTTGGCTGGGAAGACTGGTTTGGTATGTCGAAGGACTATGTTTTTGATTTCCAAACACCATACCCCGACTTTGATTTAAATGGACTGAATGAATATGCTCACTCAAAAGGTATCCGCCTTCAGATGCACCACGAGACTTCGGCATCTGTCCGTAACTACGAACGCCACATGGAAGCGGCCTATCAGCTAATGAACAAGTATGGTTACAACTCCGTGAAGAGTGGTTACGTGGGTAACATTATCCCTCGTGGTGAACACCACTATGGCCAGTGGATGAATAATCACTATCTTTATGCCATCAAACAAGCTGCCAAACACCATATCATGGTAAACGCTCATGAGGCTGTTCGTCCCACAGGATTGTGCCGTACATATCCCAATTTGATAGGTAATGAAGCCGCACGTGGCACAGAATATGAAGCTACTAATGGCAGTAAGCCTTTCCATACAACTATCTTGCCTTTCACCCGTCTGCAAGGTGGACCTATGGACTATACACCAGGCATTTTCGAGATGGACATGAGCACCATGAATCCCGAAAATCCTAATCATGTAAACTCTACGTTGGCTCGACAATTGGCACTCTATGTTACCATGTATAGCCCGCTCCAGATGGCGGCCGACATCATAGATAATTACGAGAAGCACATGGATGCCTTCCAGTTTATTAAAGACGTTGCTGTAGATTGGGATGACTCGCAATATTTGGAAGCAGAACCTGGCCGATATATTGTGGCAGCCCGCAAGGCAAAAGGTACCAACAATTGGTTTGTGGGCTGTACTGCCAGTGAACATGGACACACATCTACTGTAAAACTCAATTTTCTCGACAGTGGCAAGAAGTACATAGCCACGGTATATGCCGATGCTAAGAATGCTCACTACAAGACTAATCCAAAGGCTTATATTATTAAAAGAGGAATAGTGACTGCCAAGTCGGCTCTTCACCTTACAGCCGCCCCTGGCGGTGGCTATGCTATCAGCATCGTTGAGGCCACGAAGGATGATGTAAAGGGGCTGAAGAACTTGCCTATAACGTGTCAATAGAAAGAGTTTTTATTCATATTTAAGTTAGTTGGTTAGTGTCTTAGCCTGGATGGTGTTGACTCTTGGAGAGCTTAGGAGGAAAACTACTTCGTTTTCCTCCTACTCGATTTTGCAAGAATGTAAGATTTCATCTTTTCTTAGTCCATTGACTCTTGCCAGTCTTCTCTACCCAGCCCTCACTTTTCCAGCGACTTATTCAATGGTTTATAACCGCCCTCTGCATCAAACTGGCGAGAATCCCACATCAGCAACAAGCGCTTCCATACGCTTAATCCCATTCTCTCATTAATGTTCCAGAATCAGCTTCTCTTTACTAAATGTTTTCATACCTTTTAATAATTTAATTGTTATCTTTTAAAGTTCGTTCTTCTGCGATTCCCAAACGGACGGACTGCGAAATGAATCCAGTAGGAGTAACCCTTCCGTTCTATTATCAACTCATCGAAATCCTCGTGGTTCAGGTCACTGATGTCCAGCAATAGGGTTGCATAGCGAATAGCTTGTTCAATACCGACACATCGGATATCTACGGCACAACCTGTCAAGTGGTTGCTCTGTGCCCATCCCCCTACCGCCTTGTTCACCTCCGGACTACGGAACCCAGAGTTAATGATGATGGGGTCATCACCATCTCCGTAGAGGTTGTTCCACCTTCTCCTCAGTTGTTCCAGCCAACCGCACACTCGCTTCAGATTATTCACTTGTTCCTCGTTCGGAACGTTCTCAATTCCCGTTTTCGTTTTGGTTAACTCAGCGAGCGTAAAGTGCTCGCTGAGTCTCATTTCTTCATTTCTCATTTTCATTTCTCACTTCTCATTCATCATTTCTCACTACTCACTTCTCGCCCCGAGCTTGCCATGCCGCACGCGCCTGTCTGCGCTGCAGAATGATCATCTGCACGGCGAACACGATCGCGACGACCGCATTGATGAGCGCAATGATGCGGAACCAGCCCGTGTCAACCGTGTCCATGCGGTGCTGTGCGGTGCAGATCACTGCGGGCACGGCGATCGCAAGCGCACTGACTGCCTGCAGCAGCGGCAGGACACGCAGCTTCTTCACGGGGATCGACGCGGCGACCGTCAGCAATGCGGTCACTGCGTAGGCAATCTCAAATTTCTGCGAGAGGAACGAGGACAGAAAGCACATCGCCTCATTGACCAGCGTGATGCAGTAGAAGGTCAGGAGCATGATGCCGCAGGTCAGCAGCAGATGCGGCAGGAATCCGGAGAGCAGCTTCCATGCCTTCATCACTCCACCTCCCCGATATAGAACATATCCGTCAGCGTGCGCAGGCTCCGCTCCGTGCCGTCGTAGCCGTCGGGTGCTCTTGCCGCCGTCGAGGTTATACGCCTCCTGCACGCCGAGGCTCTCAAAGAACGCCGCAAATTCGTCGATCGTCGGACCGACCGAATAGCCCTCCTGCCGCCCGTCCGCGACCGCGATGCAGTAATGTCCGGGCTCGTAATACCCGAAGCCCGAGCGCGGATTCGCGGAGGCGATGCTGCCGTTGTAGCCCGTGAGCGCCTTGCCGCCGGTCACGAGCGTCGGCTCAAAGCCCATTGTCTGATAGAGCCCGTTTGCGATCTCGTTCTGCAGATCAAAGGCGTTCTTCTCAAAATTGCGAAATGTCCCGTCCGCATAGAGCGCACCGACATCGGCGCGGGGCATATCGCGGTAGAGCTTGAAGTTGCGGAACAGATAGCCGTTTTCGCGTGCGCCGTAATAGTCGCCGTTGACCGCAACGACCGCATTGACCCGGCGGATGATCTCGGATGCGGGCGCGAGCGACGGCTTCCCGAGCATGTATTTGTCCTCGCCGTTTTCGTCAGTCGAGCCGAACGCCGAACGCAGATTATTGGTATACCGGATATGAATATCCGCGATGTAATAGACGCTGTTGCCGACCTGCTTGTCCGAGATCTGCACGCTGATATCGCGGCTCTGATAGCTGTTTTCGGTGATGACAGGGGCGCCGTCCGTGAAGCAGTCCTCCCATTTGGCACCGAAGCCCGGCTTGCTGCCTGCGGTATCCCCCGCCTGCTTCATGAAATCCTCGCTGTGCCTGCCGGAATCGGTGCTGACCGCGGCGGGATTCACATCGGCGCGCGGGCGCACATGGTGAAAATAGGCAAAGCTCAGCAGACAGACTGCCAGCAGCAGCACAGCCAGAATGAGCATCAGCCAGAGCTGCACGGGCGTTTTCACAGACCCTTTCGTTTGTTCTGACATTCCAATCTCCTTTTCGGTGCGGCGCGGCTCAGCCGACCTCACCGATATAGAACACGTCGGGCAGCATGCGGATCACGCCGCCGGAGGTCCCGGTCGTGGGCTGATTGACCAGCTTGCCCATGAAATACATCTGACTGCTCGCGCCGCCGTCGAGATTGAAGGCGCCCTCACAGCCGAGCGTTTCAAAGAAATTCGCCCACTCCTGCAGCTCCGGTCCGACCGAATCCTCCCGTCTGCCGTCGGCGACAACAAAGCAGTAGTGACCGGGCTCGTAATACCCGAAGCCCGAGCGCGGCGCAGCAACATCCATGCCGGCAAGCAGCGTCTTGATATCGGAGATCGCCTTGCCGTTTTCGACCAGCCGCGGCTCAAAGCCCATGACCTGCCAGAGCCCCTTGTTCTGCTCTGCCGTCACGTCAAAATCATCCTTTGCAACGCCCTTGTAGGTGCCGTCGCGGTAGACCGCGCCGATCTCTGCGCGGGGAATGTTGCGGTAGAGCTGCCCGTTTCGGAAGATGATGCCGGATTTGCGCCCGGAGTAATAGTCGCCGTTGATCGTCAGGATCGAATGGACGCGCTCAGAGAGCTTTGCGCCGTCCTCCTGATAATTCGCGCCGCCCTCCGCGCCGTATTCCTCCTCGCCGGCCGCCCGGCTGATTGAAAAAGCCGGCCGGAGGCTGTCGATATAGCGGAGGTGGGTAGCCGCAATATATTTCTCGCTTTCGCCGTATT
>JAEEGK010011257.1_pt1 | contig 20480 bp, 8 predicted proteins | sample 8958771 | NCBI WGS metagenome assembly JAEEGK01 (sample SAMN16246547, study PRJNA631951) | gut metagenome | biome: gut microbiome; feature: rumen; material: SC-attached | host: Bos | place: Iran: Karaj | collected 2018-10
ATTAATTTTTTTGAATTTTCTTCTAAAGTCATATTCAAGTTTTCCATGCTTTGATTTTTTTTAGAAATTATTTCTTCTAATTCCACTATTTTTTTATCGTACGTTTCTTTGATTTTATTCGTTTCTAAAATTTTTGATTCCAATGTCTGATTAGTGCTCATTAAATAATTTATTATTAATCTGATTTTTTTTGAAATGCCATATTCATGATTAAATTCGGCTTTAAATGCTTCTAATTTATCATTCTTATCTTTGCTTTCTTTTTCTAGTTCTTTTATTTTGTTTTCCATTATAGATTTTTCTTCCTTTGTTTTTTGTTCTATTTCCTTTATTTTTAAATCTAAAATTTCTTTTTCCTTTTCTTTTTCTTTTATTTTTTCTTCATTGTTTTTTGATTTATATTGCTCGATTTGATTAAATAAATTCTTATTAAAATTTTTTAAACCAGTGTTTTCTATTTTCTTCGCTTTGCTTTCGATTTCTAATTTGACATTTTTAGAATTTAATTCTTGATTTTCTTTTTCTTTCGTCTCAAGCTTATATTCTAATTCACTTTTTTCTTTGGATATTTTTTCTAATTCCTTCGTTAAATAACTGAAAGCTGAATTCATATTAGTGTTTAATAAATTATTGATTATTTTATATTTTAATGTTTTGTTTTCGTCTTCTAATTTTTTTATTAATTCTATATAATCTTTGTTTTCATTTAATAATGATAAATATTTTTCTTCTAATGTTTCATTTGATTTTGATTTATCATCATTTTTTTGTATTATTGTTGAATTTAATATATTGTTATTATAATTATTCATAGTTATTAATGAACTTTTTAATTGATTTGAATCATTCATGTTAAATATTGATAAACGATATTTAAGCAATGAATTTTCTGTTTTTAAATTATCTAAACTTATTTTTAATTTATTAATTTCATTTTTAAGATTTTTTTCATTTTCATTTTTTTTATTTTCTTCTAAATTATTATTTTCTATTTCAATATTTTTTTCATTTTTTATTTCTTCTTTATTTTCTTTTTCTTCTTTTATTTCTTCAAATTCATTTTCATTTTTTTCTTCATTTAAATTTTCATTAATTTCTTTTTTTTCTTCCATTGTTTTATTATCAACATTTTCATTTGTATTATTTTTATTTTCAATTTTTTCTTCTGTTTTATTTTCTTCTTCTATAAAATTGAAATTATCTTCATTTTCTTTTTTTTCTAGTTCCTTATTTTTTTCAATGTTTTCTTTATCATTTTCTTGAACTTTTTCTTTTTTTCCTTCTTCGTTTTCATTGTTAAAATCATTTTTTTTTTCATCATTACTACTATTATTTATTTCTTCTTTTTTTTCTTCGTTGTTTAATTGTTCTTCTTTTTTTTCTTCATTATTTAATATTTCTTCTTTTTTTTCTTCATTATTGTTTAATTCTTCTTTTTTTTCTTCATTGTTTAATATTTCTTCTTTTTTTTCTTCATTGTTTATTATTTCTTCTTTTTTTTCTTCATTGTTTATTGTTTCTTCTTTTTTTTCTTCATTGTTTATTGTTTCTTCTTTTTTTTCTTCATTGTTTATTGTTTCTTCTTTTTTTTCTTCATTATCATTTTCTTCAACAAAATCAAAATCATCATCATCATCTTTTTTCTGATTATTATTAGAGTTTTCATTTTCTTCCTTTTGATTATTTTCTTTATTACTTTCTTCAATAAAATCAAAATTATTCTCATCTTTTTTCTCCTCTTTATTTTCTTCTTTATTTTTTTCTTCACTTTCTTTATTTTCATTTATTTTATCATTATTATTATCTTCTTCTTCAACTTCTTGAAAATCATCATCATCATTATCCATTTTAAAAAATAAATAAATATACAATAAATCAATTATTTAAAAATTAAACACAATAGTAAATAATAATATAAATATGTAAAAAATTAATTAACTTGAGGAATTTCTAACAATTCTTCCTTTTCATTACCGTTAGAAATCAAATTATTATTTAAACTAATTTTACTTTCGCAATTTTTAATATTACCTTCAATATCAAAAACTTCTTCTTTATTTTTATTTAATTCATTAACTTTTTTAAAACATTCTAAAGCTTCATTATTTCTTCCTAATTCTAAAAGTACTTTTCCTTTATTATAATAAGCATTAACATAATCTTCTTTATTTAAAATAGCTTTATTATAATTTTCAATAGCTTCTTCTTTTTTATCATTATCACTAAAAGTAGATAAAACAACTGCTTTATTATAATAAGCTAAAGCAAAATTTTTATTTAAATTAATAGCATTATCAAATTCTTGAATAGCACAAACATCTTGATTTAATTCTTTTAAACAAATACCTTTATTAATATAAGCATCTAAATAATATTTATCATTTGCAATAGCATCAGAATAAGCTTTTAAAGCTCTATCATATTCTCCTATTTTAAATAAGCAAATTCCTAAATTATTATAAGCTAAAGCAAATTCATCATTTATTGTTATTGCATTTTTATAACATAATATTGCTTCTGCAAACAAATTTTGTTTAAAATATGATATTCCTTTATAAACATATGCTTCTGGATATTGTTCATTTATACTTAAAGCACTATTAAAATTTTCTATTGCTTCTTCTGAATTTCCTAATAAATCATATGAAATTCCTCTATTTAAAAATGCTTTTTCATTCTTTGGATTTATTTCTATACATTCTGTAAAATGATTTATTGCTTCTTTATAATTTCCTAAATAATTATATGTTATTCCTTTATAAAAAAAAGCATTTGAATAATTTTTTTTTAATTCTATTGCTTTATCATAATAATTTAATGCTTCATTATAATTTCCTAATTCTCTTAAACAATTTGCTTTATTACAATATGAAACAGGATCTTTTGGATCAATTTGAATTGCTTTTTCAAAACAATATAAAGCTTCTTTAAATCTTCTTAAACATTTTAATGATATTCCCTTATTATTTAAAGGAAAAGAATCATTATGATTTAATTCAATTGATTTGTCATACATATCAATACTTGAATTATAATCTTCTAATCTAAAATAACTTACTCCTTTATTATTATATAAAGTTGAATCATCTGGATTTAATTTTAAACCTTCGTCAAATGTTTCTATTGCTTGTTTATATTTTTCTATTCTATTTAATACTACTCCTTTATTAAGGTAAAGATCTATAATTTTATCATTTAAAAATAATCCTTTATTAAATGTTTCTATTGCTTCTTCATATTTTTGTAAATTATATAAGGCAATTCCTTTTTTTAAATATAATAATTCATTTGCTGGGGAAATACTTATTGCTATATTTAGATAATTTAAAGCTTCATTATTTTTCTTTGTTTTCATTAAACAATTTCCTATATTATAATATCCATAATAATCTTTTGGGTATTTTTCTGCAATATAATTACTTAAATGAAGGGAATCAAATATTTTTCCTTCATCAAATAAATTATCTGAATATTTTATTAATTCTTTTTTTTTTTTATGTTTCAAATCTATAGTATCAAAGTCAATTGTTGTGAATTTATTCTTTGATACTAAAAATGTTTCAATATTAAAAGTTGTACTTAAAGAGTTTTTATTTGATTGTTCATTTTCTTTTTCTCTAACCGCGTCAAGACCATTGCAACACATGAATTTTTTAATTATTTTTTATTTAAATTGTTCATAATTGATTAAATTTCCAATATAAAAAGAACAATTGTTTTAACCGATATTACAACAATTAAACAATAAAAAAAAATAAAAAAAAAATAAAAAAAAATATTATAATAATAAACCAATCGAATATTATTTTCTTTTTTAATAACTTGAATAAAAATTATTTAATTTAAAAAAATATAAGAATTCAAAATACATTTTTATATAATAAAAAAACAAAATCATTTAAAATTTATAGCATAAGCATATTTTTCAAAAAGAAAATCTTGTCCAAAAGCAATTTTAGCACAACCATTTTCTCCCCAATCTTTTCCCCAAGAATTTTCAATAATCCAATATTTACCATCTTCATTTTCTCCCCATCCTATAATTTTAATAGCATGCATTCCATTAAATTCTTTTTCATTTATTCCTTTTTTATAAACACCACTTTTATAATTTAAAAAATCATAATTTATTTTCATTAAACTAATTAAAGGTCCATTAATTAATATTTCTTTTTTCATTTCATTTTCACCGAAAACAACACAATAATTATTTATTTTTTCTCTTTTTCCATTTTTACATTGATTTCCACATTTAATATGTTTAGAATTTCCTTTAAAAGAAAAGCATTTTTCAGAAACTAAACCATTAAATTTAGTATAATTTAAAGCAATATTTAAATATCCTCCATTACATCCTTTATTTTTTTTATCACAACTTAATAATTCTTGAGCACTTAAACTTATTAAATTATTTTTATAATTTAATTGATTTTTACTTGAAAAAATACATAATCTTTCACTCATTGATGTTGCTATTGATATTGCATAACTTCCACTACATTTTGGATTTTGATTTGTTATATTTAATTTACAATCTTTAAATGATATTCTTGTGTCAAAATTTTTTGGTATTTTTATTTTATTATTATTATTAGAACATTTAATTATATTTTTTTCTTTAGAAAAATTGATTTTAAATATTTTCTCTGCATTTGCCATATTTTTACCTTTCCAAAAACTTGATATTCCTTGTTTCCATTTCGAATTTTCATTATGAGTTTTTATCTTTAAATCATCTATTATTGGAATTTGCTTTAATGGAATTGGATTATCGGTTATTACTATTAAAATTATTGCTATCAATAATATAATTCCACATATTATATATGTTATATTATATGTATTTTGATACCATTTTTTCTTCTTACTTCTCTTTAATAATTCATTTGTTTCTTTTGCTGCTAATTTTTGTTGCTCTTTTCTTTCTGAATTTTCTTTATATTCATTTTTCTTTTTTAAAAGAGCTTCTTCTTTTAATTTATGTTTTTCTTCTTTTCTTTTTATTGATTCTATATCTTCTTCATTTAAAATTTTCTTTTTTGATGATTTCATTTTTTACAATATAAAACATATTTTAAATAATAATTAATTCATATAATAAAATAATTATTTAAAACATTGAAAAAAACGAACTAATAATAATATATTTAATTGTATTAAAATATTATTTTTTAACTCCTCAATTTCTTAATAATTAAGTCATTGAATATTATGATAAAATAAATATATTAAAAAAGAGTTTTGAATTATCATCATAAATAACTTTTTTAAAATTGATTTACTTATTTGATTAATATTGATTTCTTTTAAATTGAAAAACATATTTTTGAAAAAAAATAGCTTTATTGTCTTCTTTAATTTCATCATTTCAATAAATCCCACTTCAATCTTATTTTCCCTCATTATTTTCTTTTTTTATTCTTTATTAAATTCTTTAACTTTATTATCTTCTGACTTTTTTGGTATAAAATATTAACAATAACTATATTTAAATATAATTTATAAAAACTAAAATTTCTGGACAATAAAAATTTAAATATTATTTTAATTAATTAATTATTTAACAACCATATAAAAATAATGGAAATAGGTGATGGATTATTTAAAGGAGATCCTCTTGATCTTTCTCCTTCATTTGATATAATAAATCACAATTTAGTGAATAATTGGGAAGAAAAATTAAAATCTAGAAACAGTTCATATACTAAAACTATTTCTGAAAATGTTAATTTAGATGATTATAATTTATCTTTTGAATATGAAAAAACAATAATTAATGATTGTATGAGAACAAGAGTTAATGAAAGGTTTAATTATCCTGATTTTGAAGAAAATTTGAAAAAACTTTTAATTTATTATTGTAAATTAAACAATGTAGAATATAAACAAGGTATAAATGAAATTTTAGGACCTTTTCTTTTATTAAGAATAAAAATTAATATTTCAATTGCAAGAATTTTTAACCTTTTTAGTTGGTTCATTGATAATTTTTTAACTAATTATTATTATGATTCTGAATTATATGCTTTTAGAAGTAGTTTAAGTTTATTAACTTTATTATTAAAATATCATGATCCGGAATTATTCATTTTATTTGAGAATAATTCAATTACTCCTCAAATGTATGCTACAAATTGGTTATTAACAACATATGCAAATAAAAATAGATTAGATATTGTTTATAATTTATGGAATATTTTAATAGAAGAAAATGATGAATTATATCTTCATTGTTTAGTTATTGCATTTTTAAAATTTCATCGAAAAAAATTTTTAGAATGTGATTTTTCTACTGTTCCTTTAATCTTCAGTAAATTAAAAATTACTACTAGAGAAGAATTATCAGAAATATTACTTTTAGCAAATAAGATTAAAAAAACTACTCCTTATACTTTTAGAGTTTTAGTTAATACTTTAGAAATATTTAAACCTCGTTCTATTAATTTAAAAGAAAAATATGAACAATTTAATACTGAAGAAATGTTAGCTTTTCCTATTTTACCAGGTGAAATTTTATATAATTTATATAAAGATGAAATTAAATGTGTTGATGAAAAGTGTAAAAATTTTACAGTTTTAAAAAATCAGAATTATAATCCTGAAAATGAATGTTTTTATTGTAAAAATAAAATATCTTTAAATAATTTAAGTTATTTAATAATTGATTTAAGGATTAATTCTGATTCTTTATTAAAAGATAGTTTATTAGCTGAAGGTACTTTAAAAAATTTAAATAGTGATTTTATTTCTCAAGAAGATTTAATTAAAGATAATATTGCAGAAATAATATTAGAAAAAATAAAAGATAAAAATAATATGCATTTTATTCTTTTAACAAATGATACAAGTTATTTTAATGAATATGAAAGGAAATTTTATCAAATAAAAAAACAAGATAAAGCAAATTATTCTATTACTCTTCAAAATTGTTTATCTAATTTAAAAAAGGAATTAAATGAAAAATCAGTTTCTTCTTTTGTAAAAGAAGATAAAACTCATCAAAAAAGAATTCAATTAAAAGAATATGAAAATATTAAAAATATAATTCAAAGTTTAATAGAGAATAAAATAACATATATATCATATTTATATGGAGGATATAAAAAATTACATGATTTATGTTTAATTTTAGGGTTAGAAATTCTAAATCATAATATAAAAGAATGTATATTATGTAATGAAAAAAAAAATCCAAAAAAACAAGATTTATATTATAAACGACATAATCAAAAAGAAACAACAAATTTAACATATAATCCAGTTAAAAATAAAGAAAATATTGAATTAAATAAAAATGATAATTATACTCAAGCAATTGATCAAATTTCAGTTGAAGAAATGAATAAATATTTAACTGATCCTAAAAATACTATTTTTCATTGTTTATTACTTTGGCATAATATGAATCAATATCATGATAAAATCATATTAATTATTTCTGATGATGTTATTAAAATATTTAAAATGGTCATTAATGATGGAAGTGTTGCTTTTGATGTTTTAGAATCTATTAATTCTATTTATATTAAGGAATTAAAAAGAGATAAAAATATCTTTAATTTGTTTTATATTATTAATGAAAAATATCATGATGTTAAAATTGATATTTTTACTGATGCTGATGGAAATAGTTTTAATGAGATTGTATCAAATTTAATCTCAAAAAAGTAAAGAATATTAATTTAAAATAGTAATTAATAATTTATAGAATATTATTTAAACTTGATTAATTAATTAAGAAATCTAAATTTATAATATAAGATAGAATCATTTCTAAGATTTTTAATAAAAAAATATAGAAACTTAATTCTTCTCTTTCCATTCTCACAGAGGATTGATAATAAGATAATAATTAATCAATATATCAAATAACATTAAATATTATTTTCTCTTGATTACAAAACGAAAAATTTTCCTTTTCTTAAAAAATAATAAAATTCCTTTTAAAAAAAAATTAAAAAAAAAAAATAAAAAACCCAAAAAAAAAAAATTATTAAATTAAAAAAAAAAAAATAAAAAGAAAGTCATATAAAAAAATGAGTATCAAAATAAATTCAGCTCTCTTAAAACAAGTATTCGAGCTTTTAGACTATGACAAAGATGGTCAAGTGGATATAGATGAGGCATTAGATAATATGGAGCATTTAAGATATGATGAGACTCATCCTGAAATATGTGAATTATTAGCAGGAGTTGGAAAAGGAAGAGTTACATTTCCTCAATTTGAACAAAAAATTAGCTCTTTATTAAGTGATGAAAATGAAGATGAAGGATTACAAAAAATGTATGATTTATTTGTTTATAATCATAAACAACCTGTTGTTAATAAAGATGCTTTAGATAAAATTCTTGTTGATCTCGGAGAAGATTTTTCTGAAGCTGATAAAGATTATTTCTTACATCAAGCTGGAGATGGAAAAAGTATTAATGTTGATACTTTTATTCCCTTTATGAAAAAAAAATATCATTAAATATCATTTTTAAATGATGTTTGATTTTTATTTAAAAATTATTTATTTTTTGATTTTTTTTTGATTTTTTTTTTCTTATTTTTTAGTTTTTAATTATAATACTTATTATTTTATATATGTTTAAATACATTTTTTTTTTCTATTATTTTATTCTATAATTATTAAAAAACATAAATGATTAAATTATAAAAATTAAAAAAAAAAGTAAATTAATTATTTAGTGAATTTGAAAAGAATCATTTTTAAAAATTTTACATTCCTTTTTTCAAAATAGCAAAGAAAATCCAAACAGAATTAACTCCGGCAGGTAAAGGATTAACATAAACAGATAAGCACAACTCGCAATTTTCATCAGCAATTAAATGAACACTAGTTAATTTAATTTGTTCCCAAATTTCTATCATAGTAGTATATCCTAAATTAATAGGAAAACCATAAATTTCATTAACACCAACAAATTCATCTTTAATTTCTTTTTCATATTCCAAAAGTGATTTAACCATTTGACTTTGTTCTTGTTTTCTATCTTCAATTACATTTTGATGATTTTTAGTATAATTAATTCCACTTCTATTAATATTAAAACAGAACATATCATATTTTTCTAATATTCTTTCTATTTTAGCAGTTGCAGTCATTTCCCAATTTGTTCTTAAAGGTCTATCTTCACTATTTAATTCTCCTCTTACTGTTTCAATAGATTTTTTTAAATATTCTCTTATTGAATCTTTTAATTGTAAACCTGCTTCTTCACTTGATTCAGTATATTCTAAAGGCTTTTGTACTGTTTTTACTCCATTTGGAAAGTATTTTTTCATTGATTCTTCTGTTAAGAAAGGAGTCCATTTTGAAGTATTTTTTATATCTAATTCAATTAATCCTGGATCACTTTCACTTTGAATATTTACATATATATTATCAAAAGTAACTATTGCTCCTATTGATTTTAATTGACATATTGTATTTGTTTGTGATTTAGTGCATTTATATTGTTGACTTACAGTTAAACAAAAGCATTTAGTATATTCTAAATTTTTTTCGAAATAAAAACAATCTCCAGTTTTAGCATTCCAAAATTCAAATTCATTAGTTTCTTCCTTAAATCTCATTACATAAATAGTACTTCCTTCAGGATGAGCATCTCCTAAAATTAAATATGATTTACATCCACTATTTTGTTTTTGATCAATATAATTGAAATAATTACATAATAAAACAGCATGTTCTTCATAATCACCAAAACCTAAAGCAATAAATTCATTATCTGTACACCAACAATCAGGCATTTCTTCTGCATAATCCCAAGTTTGATTATCTTCAATAAAAGGTATTAATGCTACAAAACGAGCTGCTTTTTCTATTGCATTTGGATCTTGCTCATTAAATATTAATTGAGGAGGAATTTGACCATCTGGCTTTAAAAATCTTGGCATAAATACTGATAATCCATCAAAATTTTCTGCAAATAAACGTAATGTTCTATTTTTTAATAATGGTTTTGCTTTCATATTTTTTAACCATTTTGTACCATTTATTAAAAATATTGAATCTTCAAATCCAGGAACATAATCTAAATCATCATTTTTAGTAAAATCTGGAATTGGATCTAAAGTTATATATAAACTTACATAAGTATTTATAAAGGGATTTACAATTCTTGGTACTTCAATATTTTCTTGTTGAGTTGTATCTGCAAATCTATTAAGTAAATTCCCTAATCCACGAGTTTGACTACCTTGAGTTTGATTCAACTCATTTGGACCAATTTCATTATTTTGACTTACATCAAAAGTTGCTGTTATATCACTATAATAACCAAATACTGTTTTAGGGATATCTACTTTACATATTGTATCTAATATTGAAGCATTTTGAAATACAGTTGCAAAGGGGATTGAAAATGAACCAAGATATTTTTTTTCAAATCTTTGAATAAATGTATTTGCGTCTTTACCTTTTAATAATGTTTCCCTTCTAATTTCATCATATAATGTAAAATAAAATAATCCAGGACATTTTGATAATTCTTCTCTTGTGAAATATTTAGCACCATCTTTAGGTTTAATAATATATTCAAATTGATGATTATAATCAGGATGAATAGAATCAACAGAATCAGTTCTGAAAATACCTTCTTGATCATAATAAACAATTTTAACTTCAATAAAAGAATTAACTCTTTTTTCTAATTGAGCAAGAGTTCTAACTTTATCAATAGCTTGAAGATCTTTTCTTTCGAATTGATTATATAAACCTAATAAACCAGGATTAGCAGGATTAAACATAGTATTAGCAAAATTAGGATTATTTCCAATCGTTCCACTTCTCATCATATCCATATTAATAGATTGATTATTAGAAAGAGCATTAGGATTAAAAGCATTTGAATTATTCATACTTCCATAAAAAGCATTTGGTCTATTTGGCATTGTCATTGCATTTAAAGAATTTATTCTTTGATTATCTGCTAAGAAAACATCTCTCATTTTATTTTGTCTTAAACCAATACTTTCTAATTTCTTATGATCAATATATTGTGTTGGTGCTGCTGTTATTCTTATTGGTACATTATATCCTTTTACTATATGAATGTTTATTTTCATACTTTCTGTTTTTTCTACTTTTACTGGAGGAGGTTTTACTCTTAAAGGAGCTAATTTTCTTTTTGGAGATAATATTCTTCTTATACATTCTTTAAATATTAAAAATGGCTCATCTGGTAATTCATATTCATCTATTATTTGAGTGTAACCTAATGATGATTGAATTATTATATCTTTTTTTAAAACTCTTATCTTCTCTTTTTGAAGTTCTAAATATTCTTCATCTGATAATATTCTTCCTGAATATCTTTGACGTAAATTTTCTAATCCTTTTCTTATTTTTATTTCATATTCATCTTCTTCTGCTATCATACCTAATTTTTCCTCTTTTTTTAATTCTTTTAATAATTCTTTAACTCCTTCATCTTTATTAATTTGGGTTTCTAATATTGGAAATGTAAATCCAACTAAACTTTTTTTTTCTAATCTTTTTAAAAGTAAAAAATGTCTTGTTGAAGGAACATCATAGTAATTTAACATATATTCTTTATATAAGAATTTTAACATTAATTGTAATCTTTCTTTTTTCATTTTATCAACAACTGCAACATTTCTAGGATCATTTACATCGAAAGGATAATCAAATTTATTATATTTTCTAATTAATTCTTTGAAATTTAATTGTTTATTTACTAATTCTAATTTATCTTCTATTTTTATTTCTGGTAAATCAGGTGCTCTTCCTTCCCATTCAGTTTTTAATAATATATCTCCTTCAATTTCATTTTGTTTTTCTTTTAATTTTTCTTCTTCTTCTTTCTTCTTTTTTTCTTCTTCTTCTTTATTTAATAATTTCTCTTTTTCTTCATTAATTAAAGTATTATTATAATCAGTATCTAATCTATTACCATCATTTTCTTTTTTTTTCTCTTGAACTTCTTCTCCTTTTCCAAAAGTAATAACTTCATATAAAGTAGAAGAAGAAGTAACAGTTTTAGCAAAGATTCCAGGAGGTTCTGCTTCAAATCTTCTAATTAGATCTTTATTAATATATAATTCAATTTCCATTTTTGCAGGACGAGTATACATTGTTAATATAAATAATTGATTAATATCTACTTCAAAATTAGGCCAAGTTATATTTGATGTTTTTGTTTGAAAAGCAAATATTCCATTTATATATACTTTAAGAAAAACATTATTATTTTTTATATTATTTCTTCTATTTAATTCATCTTTTGATACTTTCATAGGATCTGTTTCTATATCTGAATCTGATATTATAAATGCATAATCAAATATGTTTGGATTTAGATCATTACAATTAAATCTTATTACATTTAATTGTAATTTAGTATTTTGATATCCTTGATTTTCTCTTAATCTCTTTAATTCTAACCATTTATTGTATAAATCATTTGCTTTATCATTTAATAGTTTTTTTTCTTGTGCTAAAAATGTTGTAGATTCATCTAAGAATATTTTCATATTTTTCATTTCTACTTTCATAGAATCAGTTTGTTCAACACTTCTAGAATATTCATCCATTTTATTTTGAATAGTGGCAATTTTTTCTTTTAAATAAGGAACATTTAATCTATTCATATGATTATAATAATCTCTATGTAAATCTCTGACTTGACTACATAAAACATCTTCTTGAGAAAACATAGGATGATATCTAAAAATAATTTTAGAAATAATAATTTTTAATTTAAAAGGTTTTAACTTCATAGAATTTCTTCCAGAAAAAATTGAATTACCATAAAAAGTATTAAATTGGAAATTATCATTTAAAGAAATATCCATAGGTTTAGTAATAACATCATGAAAAATATCATTATCCATTCTAATATCTCCATTATTAGTAAACCAATTTTTATTTCCTTCTCTTGCAGCTCTTTGTTCAATTTTTTGTATATTATGAGCAAAAATTAATTGTTTAATATAATCTAAATAAATACCATCTTTAACAGCTCTTTCAAAGTATTCTTCTTCATCATTCATTTGATCAACATCTAATTTTTTAAAAGTAATTCTATCATCAATCATATTTGATTTATCAAAATCAGTAACAATTCCTCTTCCTAATAAACCTTTAGTTTTTAAAGGTTTCATTATTAATTGTTCTAAAAAGTATCTATCTCTACTATAAAAATATTCAGATCTTGGAACAACTAAATCAACAGGAGATCTTTTAATAGAAGCATATAATTTTCTTTTCATTCTTTTTCTTCTTTCTTCTCTAGTTTCAACTTTACTTTTACCTTCTAAATCATTTAAACCTTTTCTAATTATTTTTGTTTTTTCTTGCATTTCTTCTTTTTCATTCATTCTTGCTAATAAAAATTGATTTAATTCTAAATTAGGATCCATAGCTCCCATATAATTCGCCATATTTGCAGTTTGTGCCATAAGTATTTGTTGCATATTTGAATTATTCATCATTGAATTCATATAATTGTCATTTGGATTAAATGAAGTCATTCCTGGATATGGATTTGTATTATATGGGAAATTTCCCATTGAATTGTTCATTGGATTTGAAGGGAGAGAATAATTTAAATTTGGAACATTCATTGGATTTGTTTGATATAAACCTCCTAATGGATTAGGTGGGTATAATGTTTGTGGTCCGGGAATATATCCTCCCATACTGTTGTTTGGATTGCCTAATGATGGAATTGAGTTAGAAAGTGGGTTTTCATTTGGGTTCATTTTTTATTTTTTAATAATTTTTTAATTATTTTATAATTAAAAGGTTTTATTAAGGATTTTAATTTATTTTTTATTTGGTTTTTATTGTTTCTGTTTTTAGATTTTTTTATATTGTTTTTGACTGGAGTAAATTTTTTATTTTGTTAATTGAATTTATTATTTTAGATTATATTTTTGAAACTTATGTTTAATCTAAATAAATAAATGTATTGTCTTTATATAAATATATTTAAAAAAAATGGAAAGTAATAATTCAAATATTTTACCAAAAACCCGAGTTCATTCAAAAAGTCAATCAAAAACAGTGAAAAAATCAAGATTTCGAAAGAATCCATTATCAAATCAAGGTTTAGAATCAAATCTTTTAAAAAACGAAAATAATGCATTATCCCCATTCTCTCAAAAATTATCATTTGACAAATATTCAAATTTGATAAAATCTTCAATGCAACAATATGTTTTAACAGCACCTCCTCCAAAAGATCCTGATGATTCAGATTATGAAGATAATAAAGAAGATTATAAAACAAATCAATATATAACATTAGAAGACCATAATATAATAAAAAAAGTACACGATTTAAATTCCTCATATATATCTAAATATGTTCCTATTGATAGTGATACAAATCCAAAAATAACAATCCCTGAATTTAATTATGGAAATCCTTATCAAAGCATTTCAATAATAAGGAAAAATAATTTCATATATGATGAAATAAGTAAAGATTATTTAATAAGACAGAAAATATTATTTGATAATTCGATAAAAACATTTGAAGGTTATTCAATGAAATATAAATTAAAAATGCCAAAAATAAGAATAGCAAAAATTCCAACTAAAATAAATATAGAAATTCCAGTGGTAGATATGATAAAAGATAAGAAAAAAAAAGAAGAAACAATTCTTCCTCAAATTCCAGGTCAAGAACAATTAAAGTTATTTTCATATTATAGATATCCAAATCGAAATTTTCCAGAAGGAAGAGAACAATTTTCTTTAGGAATGAAAGGAGCAGATATAATACTTTCAGGTGGAATGAGTGCTTCAATGAAACAAATGAACATATGGCAATTAAACGTTGAAAGTTTAGAATGGAAAAGAATTAAAACTGAAAATTACACTAATTGTCGTTTTGGGCATTCTGGAATAATATTTCAGAATAAAATATATTATTTCGGTGGAAGAACTAAATTTTCTAATACATCATTATCAACTGGATTTGAATTATTTTCTTTTTCAGATTTGACTTTTTCAACTCCAACAGTACCAGGAAAAACACCAGAATTAAGAAGAAATCATGTATGTGAATTAATGGGAACTCAAATGATAATTCATGGTGGTATAAGTGATACTAATGATATATTAAATGATGTTTTTCTTTTAAATTTCAATCCAATTAAATGGAATGTTGTTTCTATTCATCCTTTTACTCCAGGTCCTAAATTATATGGTCATTCTTCTTCTTTAGTTATTCCCAGAGATATTGTTAATAATCAAAAATTTACTATTTATAAATATCCAGATGCTGATAATAATAAAAATAAACTGAATAATAAATTAAAAGAAAGAGGTTTATATATTTTTGGAGGGAAATCTAAAGATGAAGGAGGAATTACTAATGATTTATGGATTTTAATTATGGGGAAAAAGCCTTTAGAATGGGTTCAACCTGAAACAAAAGGAAAGTTACCTTCTCCAAGATATTATCATTCTATGAATTATTATGAAAAAGGTAATTTTCTTATTATTCATGGTGGAAGAAATGATGATGAAAGTGAAAGTTTTGCTTTAAATGATACTTATATATTTGATTTAGAACATTTTGAATGGATGAAAGTTGAATTATATTCTCAATTAGATAATTTTAAAATTTTAGCTAGATGTGGTCATAATGCAATTATTTATTCTAATAAATTAATTATTTTAGGAGGAATGAATTCTCATAATTATTTAGGAAGTTCTTTACTTATTGTTAATTTAGATTTTTATTATTCTTCTAAAATTAAAACTACTGAAGAAATGATGATTGATAAATTGAAAAATAATAATGATGAGGAATCTAAAAAAAAATTACATCAGTTAAAATCTAATTTGCAAAAAAATCAATTAGGTGTTGTTAAAGCAGTTGATTTACCTCCTATTATGTAATATGGATAAAAATTTTATTTTATTTTTGATTATTTATATATAACTTTTTGATATTTATGAAAAATTACATATTATTTTTTTATATATTTAAAATATAAAAAAAATTAAAAAAAGTATTTTTTAAATAATATATATTTAAAAAAATAATTAAAATGGTAGAAAATAATCAAATATTATATTTATCATTTAATTTTGATAATTCATTTTTTGCAGTTGGAACAGAAACAGGATTTAAAGTTTATTTAACAGAAACATTAAAATTAAAATTTGATAGAAATTTAGGAGGAGGAATAGCATTAATTCAAATGTTAAATGATTCAAATATATTTTGTTTAGGAGGAGGAGGAAAAAGTCCAAAATATGCTCCTAATAAATTATTAATATGGGATGATATTCAAGCAAAAGAAGTTTTAGAATATAGATTTAATTCATATGTTTTAAATTGTAAAATAAAAAGAGAAAGATTATTTGTTGTTACTCATGATGAAATATCTATTATAGATTTAATAGAAACAATGGATGTAATTGAAACAATAAAAACATGTGAAAATATATATGGAGCTTGTTCTATAAGTAAAGATCCTGAAAATTATTTATTTGCTTGGCCTGATACAAATATAGGTTATATAGAAATAAAGAATTTTAAAAATGATAATGAATTTATTATTGATGATGTTCAAAAAAAACAACATATACAAGCACATAAAAATATGGTTGAAATTATAGAAATTAATTTTAAAGGAAATAAATTAGCAAGTTCAAATGAAAAAGGAAATTTAATTAAAATATTTGATATTAATAATGGTAATTTAATTCATGAATTAAGAAGAGGAACAGAACAAGCTAAAATATATGATATATCATTTGATATAAATGATAATTATTTAGCTGTTTCAAGTGATAGACCAACAATTCATATATTTACATTAATTAATGAAAATAATGATAATAAAGGAAATAATGATGTTAAAAATACTAAAAGTATGTTTAATGGTATTAGTAAAATGTTAGGTGTTAAAATTTTACAAAGTGAATGGTCTTTTGCTCAAGTTAAAGTTCCTTCAAATTCTAAAAGTATTGTTTCTTTATTTAGTGATCAAAATAAAATTGTTATTGTTAATAATCAAGGAAAGTATATTTCTGCTGTTTATAATACAAAAAGTGAATCTAATGTTGAATGTAAAATTACAAAAAGTATTTCTATTTTTAATATATCATAAGTTTAAATATTATAGATATTATTTAATAAGAATTTTTATTATTTATTATATTTAAAGTAAAATATTGTTTTTTTTCTAAGTTTTTTACTTTAATATTTCAAAAGTGTAATCATCAAAAAATACTTTTATTCTGGATAAATTATTCAATTTTTTTTTAATATGTTTTATAAATATAAATCTATAACAAATAATTGAAGCAAGTAAAATAACAATAAAAATATAAAATTTAATATGAACCACTTGAATAAAATTATTAACCTTATCAATATAACTTTCATAATAAGTAACGAAAATATCATTTAAATAAAATCTAATAAAAAAATTATTTTGAATCATAATATTAATAATATTTTCACTCATAGACAAATTATAATAAGAAGAATTTTGAGAATAAAAATAAAAAGTTTTAAATTGAATATAAATTTTATTTAAATCATTAATAATTTGAGAAATTTGATAAGATAATCCATCAGAAAGAATATAATCATTACATTGAATATTATTATATTCAATTCCAAAACCATTAAAAAAACTACAAGGTTCATATTTATCATAAGACATTAAAGTAGAATAAATATTTGAACTTTTATCAATATGATTAATTATTTCTCTAAATTTTTCTTCAGTTTTACTACTTTTTTTTATTAAATTACTTATTGAAATATTATTTTCTAATAATATTTCTTTATTCACTATTAATATCATATTCATTGAAAGAATTATATCGTTTAAAGTTTTTATTCTTGTAAATATTAATGATTCATATTTTAGTATTTCTTTTAAATATTTTGAATAATGTATTAAATGAATGATTGTTAATATAAAAAATAAATTTAAAACTAATGAAACTATAATAATAAAAGGGAAATATTTTATTAATGATATTTCATAATGAGCATAAGTTTTTAAAGCTATTTTTTTTTCTTCTTCTTCTTCAACTTCTTCATTTTCTTTTTCTTCTTCTTTATTATTATTAGAATCTAAATCTTTTTTCTTTTCATCATTCGTATTATCACTTTTTTGTATAGAATTATCTTTATATATACTTTTACTTTTTTTTTTTATTTTAACAATATTTTTTAAATTATCATAAGATTCATCTTTGATATTAGGTAATATTTTATTACTTGTTTTATTTACTTCATTAATTTTTCTTCCTGAATTAGTTATAGTTTTCGGAGTTTTATTTTCATCTTCTTTTAATTTTTGATTTTCATCACTTAAATTTTGAAAAAAAGAAAAACTTGTTGTTCTATCAATTGATTTTTTGAATCTTGTTTTTTTTAATACTGTATTATTTGAATTTGACTGTTTTTCAAAAGTTACTGTTTTTTGTAGGAAATTATCTCCATTTATATATTTTTGTTTATAATCTCTATCATTTTCTATTTTTGTTTTGATTGAATGAAAATTTTGATCTTCCTTTAAATATTCGTTTAAATTTGTTTCAAATAAATTTAATAAATGTGACTTTTCTTCAAAAAAAATATCATAAATTCCAGCAATGAATAATAAAAATTTTTTTTTAAATTTTTCTATTTTAAAAAGCACTATTACAATAATACCCATGCAAAATAATTCTATTAAAATTCCTATTATACTATAATAAATAATATTATTTCTTCTTTTTTTAATTTTAGAATGAATACTTGTTGAATAATCATTATAAACACTTTCTAAACTTCCTTGAAAAACAGAAAAATAATTTATATAATTAAAATACAATTTTGTTTTTAAATCATTTATTTCATTATTATTAAATATTTGATAAACAGAAAGATTATTATAATTAGAAATATTAATAATATCTTCCATAAAAAATAAAAAAGTATTAATAGCAGATTCTAAATTTAAAGTAGTATTATAATATTCTCCATCAATAGTAATTCCTTTAAAAACTAAAGGTTCTGAAGAAAGTTTTTTTCTAAAAATTTCATTTTCTCCAACAGTAAAATCACTTGCTAAATAATAAATACTATTATAAATTAATATTTTATCTTCTTTCATTTGTGTTTTAGATATTTCTATTACCTCATTTATATTAGTTATATTTAATATATTATTTCTAAGACTTAAAATAGAAGATAGAACATAATATGCAAAAGTATGAATTAAATTACCAGTTTTATTATAAATTCTAAATTTATTTTTAATTTTTGATAATTTTTTATATTCAAAAATATAAACAACAATAAACCAAATACAAGATAAAAGAGAAAATAAATATATTATAATTGTACATAATGATAAAAATTTAGGAAAATATTTATTATTTAATAAAATATTTTTTTGTTTTTCAATTTTATGAATTTTAGATTTTTCATCATTTTCATCACCAAAAAAATCCATATTTGAAAAGGAAGTTTGACTAATATTTTCATTTTCAGATTCTCCCATCATTAAATAATCACTTTCTTCTTCATCAGAAGCATCAGAAGATAAATTAATATTTAAATTATCTCCTTTAGTTCCAGTAATTAAATAATAATATTCTTTTAAAGATAAATATATTTTTTTAACAGATATTTTAGCACTTCTTTTCTTTACCATTGTTATACTTTTTAATTTTTTTATTATTTTTGTTTCACTTGTTAAATTAGTAGTATTAACTAAAGTTCCTAAATCTTTTTTTTCATTATTACAATGTTTAGCAAATATTTTATCTAATAACGTTAAATCAAAAAAAACATGAACATTTTCTCCACTTTCAAATTCTATTTTTTTTTTCATAAAATCTCTAATAACTTTTTGAATATTAATTTTTTTTGGTGGAAAAGGGTTTTTTAACCCAAAAAAATTAACTAAAGCAAAAAAATTCATATGCATAATATCTAAATATTTATCTAAATAAATAAAACCAGTATCATTAAATTTATATACAATAACTTTATTTCCACTTGCATTATTTCTTCCTTTTTGAAAACCTGCTGTTGTGTCCATTTGATTAGAATTTTTTAAATTAGAAGTAATTAATTTACTACTATTAATTCTTGATTGAGTTGGACTTCTTGAAGAAGAACTTAAATCATTTTTATTACTTGATTCATTTTTTAATATATTATCTGTTGAACCTATAAAAAAATTATGTCCTTCTATTTGTAACATTGAATTTTCTGATTTATCATTTTCTGAATCTAAATTTAATTTGAAATTATATGAATTTTTTAATAATCCTATAAACATTAATCCATATTCTAAATTAGGAAGACAACATAAATAAACATCTAGATTAATTAAAGTTTGATTTTTATGAAGAGCTAATAAATTATTTATTGTATCTAAGAATTTTCTTTTTCCTGTTCTATAAAAATTTAATATTAAATTATTATGAATATCACTTATTGGTTTTGGAATAATTTTATTTATTGAAGAAACA
>JAEEGK010011258.1_pt1 | contig 20479 bp, 15 predicted proteins | sample 8958771 | NCBI WGS metagenome assembly JAEEGK01 (sample SAMN16246547, study PRJNA631951) | gut metagenome | biome: gut microbiome; feature: rumen; material: SC-attached | host: Bos | place: Iran: Karaj | collected 2018-10
CCAGGCATCGCTGGACCCCACTCTTTCCCTCGCCCAGACGCAGTGTTCCTCTGCCTACAGGTTAGCTCCGACCACGACACGCCCAAACTCCCCTCTTTGAAAAGAACGAAAAAGAACCAAAAAAGAAAGCAAAAAGAACGGAAAAAGAACGCAACTCCGTCACGTCATCGGTATCGGCAGGTCGCGACGGGAGTCATTCTCAAGAATTAGAGAATTAGAGAATTTTCTTTTGCGCACAAAGTAATGTCGATATCTGTATCGAATTAGTGAGAATTAGAGAATTCGATAGCTCTGAAGGTCGCATTGAACTCTTTTAAACTCACTTTTCCCTTCGTTCTCGAATTCGTTTAATAATTCTTTTCAGTCAGTCGGGTGCGAGCAAGGATATTCGTCTGCATTTGTTCAATTCGGTGATTCAATCTCAAGAATTAGAGAATTAGAGAATTTTCTTTTGCGCGCAATGGAGAATGTAGTATCTGTATTGAATTGGTGAGAATTAGAGAATTCGATGGCTCTGGAGGTCGCATTGAACACTATTGCGCTCTCGTACACTCTGTACTTACTATGTCTCCCGTTGTTTTACAATCTCTCTAAATGAGCGGAAAAGAGTGTAAAGGAGTTTTTTCGTTTTGGTTTTCGTTTTCGTGCGAAGTTCATAATTCGCATTAATTTTCTTTCAGGAAGTCGGGTGCGTGCAAGGATTGGTCTTAATTCGGTTCATTCGGTGATCCTTTTATTGATTCGTGAAAATGAAAAGCAAGCCCGAAGGGCTGACAGACCACAGGCAGGGGTGAAACGTAGTGCAACCCCTGCTGTGCGACATAACCCACGAAAGAGAATGGGCGGCAGAATGGAGAACGACGAGATTATCAACTCCGATGACAACTCCCTTTTGGTTGGATATCAAATAAATATCATCCGATGAACAATGCAATACTATCGAAGGCCTTTCTGCATCTGGAACATACAGTCTTGATGACCCGAAACGCGTTGAACGCAGCCTTCAAATGGTTCTGCCGTCCCTTCGGGACTTTGTTGAAATGGGATGATTCGGGAGAAGGGGTTTTACCCCTCCCTGTGGTCTTTCGTCCCTTCGGGACTATTTTCCTCTGACATTCGTAAACGGGGGTTGTACCCCCGCCTGTGGTCTTAACAGGCTTTCAGCCTTATGATTTACTCCTGTCCGAAAAGGGCGGGAGTTATTGTATCGTGTGTATCTATTATATTGCCTTAATCCTTTCATTCTCAGTATGCTATAGCAGTTAGTATAGGAGGGAATACCGGACCCCCAGAAACCACCTTCCCGTATTCCCCTCGGCTAAAGCCTCGTCTTCTCGCTGGAGGGTTATCAACCCTCCTTCTCGCTGCGAGGACCCCGAGGGGAGGAGGATTTGCCCCGCGCGAGTGAAATGCTTTCATGGTGTAAGTTTATGAAGATGAGATATATAGTGCATTTCTATAAATCGCGCTGTCTTCCTTTGGAGAGAGATGTTTTCCGTGTGTTTCCGTGCATTCCGTGGTTACAACTTATAGTAAGTGATTGATTTTCATAGTACCATAGCAAAGTATGGCAGTCCGAAGTTTGGGAGGGACTGCTATACTTTGCTATCTTTGCGCCGTCTTTCGGTTAACGGTTAAGGGTTAGGGGGGGGGGATTTTTCGTTATCGTTATCGTACAAAGTCTTTTTTCTTTATCTCCTTACAACTTGCAAAACTTGTGAAAATAATCCGAATGTCTTTGTCAATAATGTGTTTCGGTCTTGTTAGTAATGCGGTGTTAGTAATGAAAAACCAAATCTTAGTAATGTATTCTTTTGTTCTTGTTGTTGCTTTTCAAAGAGAGCACTTTGTTGGTGCTTACAACTATAAGACGAACAACTTTTCCGTTTGTGACAAGGAAAGAAACTTTTTTTTGAAAAAAATTTGGTAAACGTTTGAAAATCCACTATCTTTGCCACCCAAGAGAAGGGACAAAGTTACAAAGGGACTAAGTACAAAGACCTGAGATAAGGACAAAGGGACAAAGTACAAAGTACATAGTTCAAGTATGTTGATGGAGTGCGCAATGCTTTTGTTCCTCGGTAGTAATGTCCGATAACTCCACAGACGCAGTCTGTTAACTTCGGTTAACTCCTATTAACTCCATTAATGAGTTCAAAAACCTCTTCCTCGGAACAACAATCACAATTAACCGTTATATATGAAACAATTCGTATTGGCCAGTATGGCGCTTGCAGCTTTTTGTAGTTGCGGACAGTCGGCCCCCCAGTTTGATTTTCAGAAAGAGTTGCAGGCATTCCAGGAGTGGCAGAAAGGTGTCGTTGCCGAGTATCGTGCTCCAGGAGCCAATCAGGACAGTATCGTCGAGGCTTATACCAAGCACGTGCAGCAGTTGGCCGACCAGCATGCCGGCGATTCGTTGGGCCTGGTGCTGACTTATGAGTTGGCCGAGGAGATGGACTTCCATCAGTTGGACAGCGTGATGAATACCTGCGAATTGTACAAGAACGACGAGCATCTGGGTCAGTTGCGTACGGTCAAGTTGGCACAGCAAGCGACTGCGCCAGGTGCACATTATATTGACATCGTCGGTGTAGATGCCAAGACGGGTAAGGAGAAGAAACTCTCGGACATTGCCAACAACGGCAAACCTACCATCGTGGATTTCTGGGCCTCATGGTGTGGACCCTGTCGCAACGAGATCAAACGCTCGCTTTCGGTCTATGCGCCTCAGTATAAAGGCAAAGTGAACTTCGTAGGCATCGCCGTGTGGGAACGCGATGGCATAGAGGCTACCCAACAGGCTATGAGTGAGTTGCCTATCTCGTGGCCCGTCATCTTTGCCGGAGAGCGTGGCGCCAATTCGCCAACCGACCTCTATGGCATCATGGGCATTCCCGAAATCATCCTGATTGGAGCCGATGGCGTCATCAAGGCGCGCGGTTTGCGAGGCGCTGCCATTGAGGAGGCTATTGCCCGCGAGTTGGGTAAGTAACTCCATGAAATTAACTCCCATAACGCACTTGCGAAACTTGAGATAACAATAAATGCACTTTTTTGCGCATTTTTTGAGTTTTTTCTTTGACTATGCAAAAATATTTATTATCTTTGCCCCGTCAATGACATAACCCGTGAATGGCTCTGGCAAAAAAGTGAGAATTACCGCATGGAAGGCACCGTTGCCCCAGAGTTTCACAGGACGAATCTGGATTTTGTAATTTCATCTCAGCCAACTAATAATCTTCAACATAACAATGAAAAAGATCTTTATCGTACTGATGGTGGCAGCTGCCTTTGTCGGTTGCTCCCAGAAAAACGAAGACAGTTCTACCGCTACCGAGAGGGCTAAGGCACAGACCCGTGCCAAGCAGGAGGAGCGAATGATGAGTGCCGAGGCACAGTTCGAGGCCCGTATCAACGAACTGAAGAAATTAGGAAAGCGTCGTGATGCCAACAAGGATAGTCTCAACGCCGTCTATGATGCCTACCTGCGTGAACAGGCTCAGGCTCACATCGGTGAGAAGTTGGGATTGGAGATCACCCGTACTCTCTCGGTCGATTATAACTGCAAGCAGTTGGATAGCGTCATGAACCTCTGTTCTCTGTATAAGGAGGATCCTGAACTGAATAAGTTATATAATGCCGCCAAGGCTGCCGAGGCTACCGCTCCTGGTAAGAAATACATTGACTTTGTGGGCGAGGAGCGCAAGTCGAACAAGCCACGGCCATTGTCTTCTTATGTGGCTAAGGGTAAACCCGTTGTGCTGACCTTCTGGTCGTCGTCGAGCATTGCCAGCCGTGACGAGATTCGCAAGTACATCTTCCCTTATGAGGAGGCATATCGCGACAAGGTGACTTTCGTGAGCACCGCCGTCTGGGAGGACACTATCTACGATGCACAGCGTGCTGCCAGTGAGTTGGAAATGACTTGGACCATGCTTTATGCTGGCGAGAAGACCAATTCTCCAACAGACGCTTACGGTATTCTCCGCATTCCTAACACCTTCATCATTGGTGCCGACGGTATCATCAAGGCTCGTAACCTGCGTGGCGAGGAGATTGAGGCTGCCATCAAGAAGGTCCTTGGAAGATAAGTTTGTCGAAATAAGGGGATAAGAGGTGTAAAAAGGGAGTAAAAGGGACGATACCTTCCGGTGCGAGGAGGGAGTTAATTTCATGGAGTTAACGGGAGATAACGGTAGTTAACAGACGGTTGCTTTAGTTATCGGAAACCCCTTTGCTTCACTATAGTAACGTCCGTTAACTCCTTGAGCGTAGCGATAACTTCTAATAACTCCATTTAACTCCTTACAAGTGCGCAAGTTGTAAAACTTGAGTACCTCATAACCTCAGTATTATATCTTATGCGCCCGGAGAGAAGGTCCCCGGGCGTCGTTTTGTTTGAAAGACTATGAAGATTTGTTTTATCGTGGCCATGCAGGCCGAGGCGCAGCCATTCATTGATCGGTTCGGAGTAGAAGAGGTGAAAGATTTCTTTGCACCCCTGCCTTGCAAATTGTATCGTACTACATTGGGAGAGAATGAGTTGGACGTGGTGCTTAATGGACAGCAACATGGTTCCGACCTGGTGGGATGTGAAGCAGCTTCGGTTGCTACGTTGGCTGCCATCCAACAGTTGCATCCCGATATTGTCATCAATTCGGGTACATGTGGTGCCTTCAAAAAGAACGGAGCTGCCATTGGAGAGGTCTATGTGGCAAATGCTGTGATGTTCCATGACCGCCGCGTGCCTGGCGACGATGCTTGGGGTACTCAGGCGTTGGGCAATTACCCGGTCTATGCGGGTGCCGCCGAATTGGCTAAATCCTTGGGTTACAAGATGGGAAAGGTGACGACCGGTTCGTCGCTCGACATGCAGCCATGCGACTTACAGATTATCGAAGAGAATCATGGCGAATTGAAGGATATGGAGGGCGCTGCCGTAGCCTTCGTTTGCTCGTTGTTCCAAACTCCTATCCTGTTGCTCAAGTCGGTGACCGACCTCTGTGACAGCGGAGCCGAGACTTTCGAGGTGTTCAAGAAGAACCTCGCTCAGGCCAGTCAAGCAATTGCCGATGCCAACGAGCGTGTCGTGAAGTATTTGCTGAAGTAACTCGTGCGAAATAGGAGTTAACAGGAGTTATTTGGAGTTAACAGCCTGCGGCTGTGAAGTTAACGGACGAATGAAGTTGAAATTAAAAATTAAAATAGAAAAGTTAATTCTCCGTCAATAACTAATTGATAGCCTCTTAACTCTGTTAGCGCCGAAGGCTTTTAGCGTGCGAAGCACTTTTAGCGGCGCAATTGCGCCTTTTAGCCTTATTTATTTATGTATTCCTTGATTTGGTCCAGTTGAGCCAGACAGGTTTGTCGGCCCAGTTGGTAGATGGCGTGCAGTTTGTCGGGATTCTGTTCGATGCGGCCGATGTCCAGTTTGCGGGGAGGGGTGATGAGCAGGACGGTGCCGTCGGCGGCTTGTCGTTCAATCTGCTCCAGACAGGCGTTGTACCTTTCGGCGCGGTGGGTGAGACTGTTTACCATGGCGGGATACCTGCCACAGAAAAGTTGGAAGAGCCAGGGATGGCGGGCAGGTTCCTTGCGGAACCCGAGAGGCTGAGTGAGGATGACAACGTTACGACGATAACCTAACCGTTCGCTGTATTGGAGCGGGATGGAGTCGGCCATGCCTCCATCCATGAGACGACGTCCATCGCGCAGGACGGGGCGGGAGACAATGGGCAGAGAGGCAGAGGCACGGATCCACTCCAGATTGTCGTAGTCCAAGTCGGTCAGTTCGTGATAGACCGCTTCGCCCGTGTCGATGTCGGTGCAGACTATATGAAAGCGCATGGGGTTGCGGAGGAACGTCTTGGTATCGACCACATCAATCTGCGTGGGGATGGTGTGGTAGCAGAACTCGGCATTGACATAGTTGCCTGTGAGTAGCAGCGAGCGCAGACTCATGTAATGTGGGTTTCCTGCCATCTGAATGTTGTAACGGAGGGCGCGACCAATCTGTTCTGTTTTGAGGTTGACGCCGAAGCAGGCACCTGCCGAAACACCTACAGCATTGGGGAAGGTGATGCCGTTCTCCAGAAAGACATCAATGACGCCGGCGGTGAAGAGTCCACGCATTCCACCACCCTCCAGGACTAATCCTGTAGAACTGTTTGGTGCGTGATTAGTGAGAGTCTGTACCATGTTTAGAAAATCATTTCGACCGCGAAGGTACATAGAATAGACCAATTTCGCAAGTTTGAGGGCGAAAAATTTGAAGTATTGAAAATATTCCCTATATTTGCATCGGAAAACAAATAAAACTTTGTACGAAAACGAAAAGAACCCAAATAATAAAACGAAAACTAAAACGAAGAATCTCTTTCCTATATTATTTTTCCGTTATCGCGAACTAATGGTTTTTCGTTATCGTTAAAAGTTAGTTTTCGTTATATATTTATATGAAACGAACCCTTACAGTCTTTCTTGTCCTGATTGGTGTCATTGTGGTGGCGATGGGCGGCGTGGCCGTTCTATGCTATCAGCAGATAAAGAACAAAGCATGGATGCCACAGGAAGCTTGGATATATGTGCGTAGTGACGATACCGTAGATGCCGTGTTGCAACAGCTGGAAGAGGTAGGTGGAGCGGTCGATGCCTGGAACTTCACGACGGCCAGCAGGTTGTTCGGATTGGACGATGCCCTGAAAAGAGGGGTGGCAGGAGCCTATCACTTGAAGCAGGGAATGTCGGCAGGAGAGGTGGTCCACAAGGTGACACACCACCAGCAAGACCCTGTGAGTCTGACCTTTATCGGTACACGCACGTTGCCGGAACTGGCAGGAAAGATGTCGCACCAGTTGGAGGCCGACTCCTTGTCTATATTGCAAGCCATGTATGATGAGGAGTTTCTGAAAGAGGTGCAGTTGGATAAGGCAAATGTCTCGGCCATCTTCTTGCCCGACACGTATCAGACCTATTGGAACGTCTCGCCGAAGCGGTTGATGCAACGCCTGTGGAGTGAGTATAAGAAGTTCTGGAATGAAGAGCGCCAAAAGGCTTGTGCTGCTTTGAAAATCACGCCGTTACAAGCTGTTATCCTTTGCAGCATTGCCGAAGAAGAGACCGCCGACCGCCAAGAAAGAGGGGTAGTGGCACGCCTCTATTGGAACCGACTACAACGAGGGATGCCCTTGCAAGCCGACCCGACCGTGAAGTATGCCGTGGGCGACTTCCAGTTGCGACGTATCTTGAACAAACACCTCAAAGTGCAGTCGCCTTACAACACTTATCTCCATGCCGGATTGCCACCCGGACCCATCCGCGTGGTAGAGAAAGCAACCATCGAGGCCTTGCTGCGCAGTAAACCACATAAGTATCTGTATATGTGCGCCAAAGAGGATTTTTCGGGATTGCATAACTTCGCCACGACGATCCGAGAACACAACAAGAATGCGGCACGTTACCACAAGGCGTTGCGTGACAACCATATACGATAGGCTACTGTCGTTGACCCATGTTTATAGATTATTATGAAGAAATTACTCACTACTCTCTTATTACTATTATTATGCTGTGACGTGACCCGAGCACAGGATTTCCAGCATATGGCCGGTGAAGACCTCACCTACCAGGCGCCGGAGTCGTTGCCTGCGGTGGTGCAGACTGCCTTGCAGTTGTTGGGCCGAGACGTTCGTAACGTCTTGGGTGACACGCTGGTACAAGTTTCTTGCAGGGCACAGATTAACCTTCGTTTTGCTTCGCCCGACCGAGATCCGTTGGCACAAAAGAAACAGGCTTTCCGCGTCTCTGTGTACGAGGGACGAATCTATGTGACGGGCAGTGACCCGCATGGTTTGGCGTATGGTGTGTTGGAAATCAGTCGGTTGTTGGGAGTCTCGCCTTGGGAATGGTGGGCCGACGTAACACCGCATCGCCGAGCCTCGTTTGAGTTGCCGGCAAACTTTGTGACCATCCAATCGCCGTCGGTGGAGTATCGAGGTATCTTTATCAATGACGAGGATTGGGGAATGATGCCTTGGAGTAGTCAGAACTATGAACCCGGAGGGGGGAAGGGAGTGATTGGACCCAAGACCCATGCCCGTATTTTCGAGTTGATGTTGCGCCTCCGTGCTAACCTCTTTTGGCCTGCCATGCACGAATGTACACAACCGTTCTTCCTGACGAAAGGAAATCGGGAGATGGCTGCCAAGTATGGTATCTATATTGGTGGTTCTCATTGCGAACCGATGGCGTGCAGTACGGCAGGAGAGTGGCCGAGACGAGGCGTCGGTGCATACGATTATGTCAATAATGCGCAGAAGGTGAAAGAGTTCTGGTCGGCGCGGTTGGATGAGGTCAAAGAGCAACCTATTGTCTTTACCTTAGGAATGCGTGGCGTGCACGACGGTAAAATGCAGGGAGCCAAGACGTTAGAGGAACAACGTTCCGTCTTGCAGCGCGTGATAGCCGAACAGCGGCAGATGTTGCAGGAAAAGGTAAACGAAGACCTGACACAGGTGCCGCAAGTCTTTATCCCGTACAAGGAGGTACAGGATATTTATGACAGCGGACTGGAGGTTCCCGAGGATGTCTGTCTGATGTGGTGCGACGATAACTATGGCTATATCAAGCACTTCCCGACAGCCGAGGAACGAAACCGAAAGGGAGGAAACGGACTCTATTACCATGTCTCCTATTGGGGTCGGCCACATGACTATCTGTGGCTTGCCACTTTTTGCCCCAACTTGCTTCGTCAACAGTTGACAACGGCCTATCGGCAGGGCATCCAACGGATGTGGGTGTTGAATGTGGGAGATATAAAACCCGCTGAATATCAGATAGAACTCTTCTGCGACATGGCCTGGAACGTGCAACGTATTGAGGAAATGGGAATCCACAAACATCTGCATGATTTCATGGTGCGCGAGTTCGGAACCGAATGTGGACCCGACCTCGCCCCCGTTATGGAGCAGGCTTACCGTCTGGCCTTTGCCTGCAAGCCGGAGTTTTTGGGACACACGCGGACCGAGGAGAAAGACCCGAAAACCAAGATTGTGTCCGACATGCCTTGGAGTGAGAAGTATATTCGCAATCGACTGAAAGAATACGCGAACCTGTCTCAGCAGGTGCAGGTGGTCCGTAACCGCATTGACCCCGACCGCCTGTCGGCCTATTACCAGTTGGTACAATACCCTATTCAAGCAGCAGATCAGATGAATAGGAAGATGCTGATTGGTCAGTTGGCACGTCATGGAAGGGCAAAATGGAGTAAAAGCGATGCTGCTTACGATAGTATTTTTAGTTTGACGGAATTGTACAATAAGGGGCTGGACGGACGAGGAAAATGGAAGGGCATCATGGACTGCCAACCTCGTCGGTTGGGTGTGTTCCTATCATTACAACATAGGATGGATTCTGTTCCGATGGTGCAGGAGGAGCATGTCGTTTATGAATGGAAAAGCACAGGATTGTGGACCGAGTTGCCCCTTTCGGGAGGAGCGATTGTAGGCGATTTCCGTTGCGCGGGACATGACAGCATGTGCGTGATAGTGAAGATGTTGCCGACCCATCCGCTGGACAACCAGAACTTGCGCTATGAAGTGACTTTTGACAACTTGCCACCCCAGGTGTTTTCGATTCGGACACAGGGGAGAAGCGAGGAGTGGAAACAGAATGTTCTGACCAATGCCAGCGTGCGGAAAATGGTAGTTCCGTGCAGTCGAAAAAGGAAACATCGATTGTCTGTAAAACCTTTGGATGAAGGACTTTGCATCGAAGAAATTGTCGTAATAAAAGTAAAATAGCCGTTCAAAAAGCAAAAAACGGGACAAAAAACGAGTTTTTGCACAGAAAATTTGGACGATATGCGAGAAAATGTTATCTTTGCACGAGATAATAATGTAAAGTTTTTTATGCCAGATATTTCAGAACGCGGCAAACAGATGCCCATGTCTCCTATTCGAAAACTCGTTCCGTTGGCCAATGCTGCCAAGGCTCGCGGAGTCAAGGTGTATCATCTGAACATCGGTCAGCCGGACTTGAATACCATGCAGGCCGGATTGGATTCTCTCAAGCACATTGACCGAAAGATTTTGGAGTATTCTCCTTCAGAAGGTATCAAACCGCTGCGTGAGAAGTTGTTGGGTTACTATCATCGTTTCAAGATCAACGTTGATTTGGATGATATCATCGTAACGACCGGTGGCTCGGAGGCGGTGTTGTTCGCCTTTATGTCATGCCTTAACCCAGGGGATGAACTGATTGTGCCAGAGCCCGCTTATGCCAACTACATGTCGTTCGCTATTGTAGCCGGTGCGGTCATCAAGAGTATCCCGACACGTATCGATGAAGGCTTTGCATTGCCACCCATGGAGGATTTCGAGAAGTTGATTACCCCTCGAACCAAAGGTATCCTGATCTGCAACCCGAACAACCCAACGGGTTATCTATATACGCAGAAGGAGATGAATCAGCTTCGTGATATTGTCAAGAAACATGACTTGTTCCTCTTCTCAGATGAAGTCTATCGCGAATTTTGCTATACCGGTGCACCTTATATCTCTGCTTGCCACCTGGCAGGCATTGAGCAGAATGTCATCTTGATTGACTCTGTGTCGAAGCGCTATTCGGAGACAGGTATCCGTGTGGGTTCCATTGTCACGAAGAATGCGGCTGTGCGCCAGAATATCATGAAGTTCTGTCAGGCACGTCTTTCGCCCCCGTTGTTGGGACAGATTGTTGCCGAGGCCTCCATTGATGCCGATCCGGAATATATGCTCGATACGTATAACGAGTATGTGGAGCGACGTAAATACTTGATAGATGGATTGAACCGCATAGATGGTGTCTATTCGCCCATTCCGATGGGAGCTTTCTATACGATGGTAAAGTTGCCCGTGGATGATGCCGAGAAGTTCTGCGCCTGGTGTCTGAGCGACTTCGAGTTTGAGGGCTGCACCGTGATGATGGCTCCTGGAGCTGGTTTCTATGTCACTCCAGGTATGGGTAAGAATGAGGTGCGTATGGCGTACGTTCTTTGCAAGGAGGATTTGAAACACGCCTTGATTGTGCTTCAGAAAGCCCTGACGGTCTATCAAGCCACGGTGATGCAGAAGCCCGAGTAACCAATCTGTATGTCTGTAGCTTACTTCCTGGCCCACAGAATCCGCTTTCGGAAAAGTTCCGACGCGCAACGGGTGACACCTCCGGCTGTGCGTATTGCCATAGCGGGCATCGCTGTCGGATTGGTGGTCATGATTTTGACAGTGGCGATTGTCGTCGGCTTCAAACAGGAGATACGGGACAAGATTGCAGACTTCGGAGGACATTTGCAGATAGTGGCGTTGACCTCGGGAAAGGGGTTTGACAAGCAACCTATCTGCTATGGTGATTCTTTGCTGACAAGCATCAAGGGGATTGAGTATGTTGCCAGCGTAGAACCTTTCATTACCAAACCATCGGTCATCAAGACGTCGAACGACTTCCTTTCGGTAGTCATGAAGAGTCAAGAGGGCTTGGACGAACGGGAAATCAGTATTAGCGAGTCTATCGCACGGAAACTCCATTTGAAGATAGGAGACAAGGTACAGGCTTTCTTCGTTCAAAACAGTGCCGCTGAGGGTGCTCTCTCTTATGGCAATGCAGAGGCCTCGGTCAAAGCGAGGACGTTGACGGTGGTCAGTCTCTATCAGACGCATTTCAGTCAATGTGACGACCAGATGGTGCTGGCAAACTTCGGAATGCTGCAACAGTTAGGAGCATGGGAAGAGGATATGGTGAGTGGATTACAGATTCGAGTAAATGATTTCGACCAGTTGTATGAAGCTTATGATGCCTTGACCGACCAAGTGAGTTGGACGCAGGATCGACGTGGAACTCAATACTGTGTACAGAACATCGAGCAACAGAATCCGCAGATATTCGGATGGCTCGAACTGCTTGATACCAACGTGTGGGTCATCCTCTCGCTGATGGTGGTGGTGGCTGCCTTTACAATGATAAGTGGTCTGCTCATCATCATCTTGGAGAAAGCGCAGATGATTGCCTTGCTCAAGGCTTTGGGATGTAACAACGACCAGTTGCAACGCACGTTCCTCTATGTAGCCATGTTTCTGGTCTTGCAAGGTCTCTTTTGGGGAGACATCATCGGAGTGGGATTATGTGTCGTACAATCGGTCTGGCATCCTCTCTCGCTGAATCCAGAGAACTACTACCTTGAATGGGTACCCATCTCCATTACAGGTTGGCAGATATTGACTCTCAATGTAGGTGCTTTGGTCATCACGATGCTGATGTTGGTAGTTCCTTCGACGCTGGTGTCACGGATCTCTCCCGGTAAGATGCTGGCTGGTGAATAAGAAAATAGAGGTTGACACTTATATTATAATAGGTAGATTCCTTCGAGAAATAGTAAATAGTAATAATAAATAACCATTAACCATTTTAATTTCTAAACAAATGAAATCCGTTTTTAAGAAATGCTCCTACCTTTTAGGTATCGTGGCAGTTCTCTCAGCTACCAGTAGCTGTAGCAAGAGCGAAGTGATTCCGCTCGAAACAGACATAGATTTGGAGTTCTATACTCAGAACTTGCCGTTCGAGATTGGAAATGTCTTCCGTCCTGTCATTCCTAATTACGAGCAGAAGATAACCGACTTCGGTGGCGTGGGTGATGGTATCACCGACAATACTGAGGCATTTAACAATGCCATGAAAGCCATCTCTAAGGTTGGTGGTGGCCACCTCATCGTTCCTCACGGAATCTGGGTAACTGGTCCTATCCAGTTGGAGGATAACATTGACCTTCACCTCATTGACGGTGCTGTCATCTACTTCTCGGGTAACTTCGACGATTATCCGATTGTAGATTGCTACTTTGAGGGTCTGAAGACTCGTCGTTGCCAGTCGCCACTTAGTGCTAAGGGCAAGAAGAACATCTCTATCACCGGTTTCGGTACCATCGATGGTCACGGTGACGCTTGGCGTTGGATCCGTCGTAGTAAGTTGACCGAGAGCCAGTGGAAGGAGAGTATGGCCAATGGCGGTGTCGTTGACGTTATCAACGGCTCTGAGATCTGGGCTCCTACTCGTCCTATTCTGGAGGCTTTGAAGCAGGCCAACATGAACGTCGTTCAGTTTGACAATGAAGAGGATTGGCACAAGTATCGTGACTTCCTCCGTCCAGTGTTGCTCGACTTCGACAGCTGCGAGAACGTGCTCATCGAGCAGGTATGTTTCCAGAACTCTCCTGCCTGGTGCTTGCACCCATTCCGTTGCCACAATGTCATCATCAACAATGTATTGGTTGTTAACCCATGGTACAGCCAGAACGGTGATGGTCTTGACCTGGAGGCCAGCAAGGACGTGCTTGTCTTGAATTCTAAGTTCGACGTAGGTGATGACGCTATCTGTCTGAAGTCCGGTAAGGATAAGGATGGTCGCGAACTGAACTCACCTTGTGAGAACGTTATCGTGGACGGTTGCTCGGTATATCACGGTCATGGCGGTTTCGTCGTAGGTTCCGAGATGTCAAGCTCTGTCAAGAACATCTGCGTTAAGAACTGTACCTTCCTGGGTACCGACGTAGGTCTGCGTTTCAAGTCTAAGCGTGGTCGTGGCGGTTGTGTAGGTAACATCTACATCGACAACATCAACATGATTGGTATCGAGACCGACTGTATCCTCTTCGACTTGAACTACTCTGGTCTTTCTGCATCTGAGGAACGTGCCCTCCACATCAAGAAGGACGTTTCTATGGAGAACGTACCACCTGTTGACGAGACTACTCCTCAGTTCAAGGATATCTACATCAACGATGTAACCTGTAAGGGTTGTGAGCGTGCTATGTACTTCAACGGTATCCCTGAGATGCCTATCACGAACATCAACATCAAGAATGCTACCATCACGGCTGAAATCGGTCTGTCGGTGAACCACTCAGAGGATATCACCATCGACAACGTTCAGTTGACTTTGCCTGAGGGCGAGCCTGAATGGTCAACATTCAATGTGAAGAACCTCGTCGTCAACGGCGATACCATCAAATAAATGATGAAAAATCTTCTTTTCTTGGCGATGCTGGCGGGATTTGTCTCGCCCATCGCCTTTCCTTCTTTATCAGCACAGTCTCTTACTGTGACACTGAAGAATCCGAACAAACAGGCGTTGAAGGATGCTCCAGTGTGTGTCCCTGTGCCCGCTGTGGGCGATATCAAGAGTGCCACTGTCACTATCAACGGCAAGGAGATTCCTTGTCAGATGGATGACTTGGATGAGGACGGAAAGATGGATGAACTGGCTTTCGTCGTCGATATCGCCAAGAAAGAGAAACTGACTGCCGAGATTACGTTCTCGTCTCAGGTCGCTGCGCCCGACCGTTATCCCTCTCGTGTCCATGCCCAGATGTGGTTTAAGGACAATGACAAGAAACGTTCGTACACTGAGAAGCAGCATATTCCTACCGACACGGTCTCGGAACGGGTAGATAACATGTACTCCAAGATGATGCACCACGGGCCTGCCTTCGAGAACGAGATGGTGGCTTATCGCGTCTATTTCGACAAGAAGCAGAGCACGGACCTCTATGGCAAGCGTGTGCGTCAATTGGAGTTGGCCGATGGTCTCTGGTACAGCAGCGAAGTTCCCCAGTTGGTCAAGGAACGTAACTTCGGTGACGACATTATCCTGGTGGGACAGACTATCAGCATCGGTACTTTGCGCGGTTGGGACGACAGCAAGGATGATCCTGCTTTCGCCGCGAAGCCATCGGCCGGCAAGGTCATCGACCCCTGCATGGTGATGATTGACCCCTTTGAATACCGTCAGGCGCATATCATGGCCAAAGGACCGGTCCGTACGGTTGTTGACATGAATGTGGAGGGTTGGCAATACAAAGGTCGCAAGTTGAACCTCAAGAGCCGCTATATTCTCTATGCCGGCAATCGTGAGTGTCAGGTCATTCAATATCTGTCGGAGAGTGGCGAGTCGGCCAAGAAGGGCAAGTCCGACCTCTCGAAGATGGAGTTCGTGACTGGCGTGCTCAAAGTGGGTGTCTTCAATACCGACTCTCTGGACTTGGCGGGCAAACACTATATCTTTGACGGCAAGGGACTTTGTGCCTCCTACGGAAAGGATTGGCCCGATGGCAACCACAAACTCTATCCACAGATGTCGGCAGCAGCTTTGGCGGTAAGTATCTCGCCATCCTACGTCACCCGCACCATCGACCGCAAGGATCAGATTCTCTATGGCGTTCACCCAGACGAGAATAACCAGATTACCTACCGCATGGCATTCTGTGCGCCCGATAAGGAGGGTCCGCAACTGACTCCGAAACCTTGGACGCCCAAGTTGTGGTTCGACTGGTGCAAGAACTGGAACAAGATCAAGCCGCTGGAAGTGGTCATCAAGTAATTTTTGATTTAGCTATTTACGATTTTCAGATTTATTTAGTATTTCGGAAAATCGTTCGTATTTCTACAGACGTTTCCTCGCCTCAGTATAAGAACAAGTTCTTCTACATTCGGCTTAACGAAAACGTTCATTTTTGCCGGAATAGTTCGTACCGGGGGGTAATTTAATATTTATTATTTAATATTTAAAATAGGTGCAGACGTATCGACTCTACGAAAATAACCCGAACCCACGCATCCTTTCGGATATTGCGGAGGTCATCAAGCAAGGTGGAATAGTCATCTATCCTACCGACTCGGTGTATGCCATCGGGTGCGATGCGTTGAACCAAAGGGCTGTAGAGCGTATTTATCAGTATCGACGGGAAGAAGTTCGGACTTCGCATCTCTCGATTATCTGTCGTGACATCAGTCAGGCGGATGAATATACGAAGATCTCCAAAGAGCAGTTCAAACTCATGCACCGTAACTTGCCAGGTCCGTTCACCTTTATCTTGGAGGCCGGTCTGAAGTTGCCCAAAGTCTTCCGCAGCCGAAAGACCGTCGGCATCCGTATTCCGAACAACAAGATTCTACAGGCATTGCTCGAAGAGTTGGACAATCCCATTCTGACCACCTCCCTCAAGGCGCCGGTAGAAGAGGATGATGCGGACCATATCAGTTACATGACCGACCCTTTCTTGATCGAGGAAACTTTTCAGAACCAGGCAGATATCCTCATCGACGGAGGATATGGTGAGGACATTCCTTCCACCGTCATCGACCTTTCGGAAGGTGACGTCACGCTCCTCCGACAGGGGGCAGGCATATTGAAATAAGGCAGAGATAAAAATGATATTTCCTACCAATTTCGAAGATAAATTAGGTTTTACTAAGATACGACAACTTCTCCGAGACAACACTTTGTGCAGTCTCGGAGTTTTGCGCGTTGATGCTATGTCGTTCAGCACCGACCGCAAGACCCTGCAACATGAGTTAGACTTGCTTCGGGAGATGATGCAAGTGTTGCAGAACACGCTTAAACCGATGCCGACCGACGGTTTCTACGACCTATTGGAACCCCTCAACCGAGTCCGCGTGGTGGGCACTTTTCTGGAGGTCGAAGAACTCTTCCACCTGCGCCGTTCGTTGGCCTCCATCCAGGCTTTGGTCAAATATTTCGAGGTCAAGCCCGACGAGGTGGCACTCTATCCCTTGTTGGCAGGCGAGGCAGCGACCGTCCGAACTTTTCCCGACGTCATCAACAAGATTGACCAGACGCTCACTCCGACAGGCGAGATCCGTGACAATGCCTCACCGCAGTTGGCCGACATCCGTCATCAGCTCACCACGACGATGAATGGCATCTCCCGGATGCTCAATCAGATATTGCGAAGTGCCCAGAGCGAGGGTCTGGTCGATAAAGATGTGACCCCCTCCATGCGCGACGGCCGACTGGTCATTCCTATCCCGCCTTCCAGCAAACGCAAACTCCGAGGCATCGTCCATGACGAGTCGGCCACCGGCAAGACCCTCTACGTCGAACCGGCCGAGGTGGTCGATGCCAACAACCGCATCCGCGAACTGGAATCCGAAGAGCGTCAGGAGATTATCCGCATCTTGAGTACCTTGACAGGATTGATCCGACCCTATCTGCCCGACATGCGGCAGAGCTTTGAGTTCCTGAGTTTGATTGACTTCCTGCGTGCCAAGGCCAAGGTGGCAGAGATGACCGACAGTTGCGTTCCTGCTTTCTCGCCCGACGGTGCCACCGACTGGGTGCAGGCTCGCCATCCCTTGCTTTATCTCCGTTACAAACGCGAAGGCAAGAGCGTCGTTCCATTGGATATCCTGTTGGACCACAGGCAGAAACGCATCGTCCTCATCTCGGGTCCGAATGCAGGCGGCAAGTCGGTTTGCCTGGAGTCGTTGGGACTTATCCAATATATGTTACAATGCGGCATGGCCGTGCCGATGAAGGACAATTCGTTGGTCACCATCTACGACCATATCTTCATCGACATCGGCGACGAACAGAGCATCGACAACGACCTCTCGACCTACTCTTCCCACCTCCAGAACATGAAGTTCTTTGTGCGCAATGCCAACAACCGCACCCTCTTGTTGATCGACGAGTTCGGTTCCGGCACCGAACCTCAGATTGGTGGCGCCATCGCTCAGGCGTTGTTGGGTAAGTTCAATCAGGCGAAGGCCAACGGCGTGATTTCCACCCACTTCACCAACCTCAAACTCTTTGCCGACGAGACTCCCGGCATCGTCAATGGTGCCATGCTCTATGACCGAGCCGAGATGCGTCCGTTGTTCCGTTTGGAGATTGGTCGTCCGGGTTCATCGTTTGCCATCGAGATTGCTCACAAGATAGGTCTGCCCAACGACGTCATCGACGAGGCCAAACGCATTGTCGGTTCCGACTACGTCAACATGGACAAATACCTCCAGGACATTTCGCGCGATAAACGTTACTGGGAACAGAAACGTGAGAAGATTCACCAGCAGGAGAAGAGTCTGGAACAGAAGTCGCAGGAGTACGACCAGAAGAGCGCCGAACTCAAGGCCAAGCGTCAGGAGGTGTTGCAGAAGGCGCACGACGAGGCCTCTTCGCTCATGAAGGAGGCCAATGCCCGTATCGAGAAGACTATCAAGGAGATCAAAGAGGCGCAGGCCGAGAAGGAGGCAACCCGTCGCATCCGTCAGCAGCATGCTGAGTTTGTCAACAAGCGTATTGAGACCCGCCCAGAAACCCCGAAGAAACCGACTTCAACACCTCTGGAGACTGTACCGCTCGCGGTTGGCGGTTATGCCCGCATCAAGGGGCAAGCCACTGTGGGTCAAGTCATTGCCATCGAGGGGAAGAAGGTGCAGGTTGCCTTCGGCATGATCCGAAGTACCATCGACATTTCCCGTTTGGAGGCGGTCTCCAAGAACCAACTCAAGAAAGAGGAGAGCTCCGACAAGATTGCTCAGTTCGCCACCTCACTCACGGGGGCTGGCTCGGGAGGCACTTCTTCGGTCGATGTGATGGCACAGAAACGCAAGCACTTCAAGACCGAACTCGATGTCCGCGGTATGCGTGCCGACGAAGCTCTTCAGGCGGTGATGTACTTCCTCGACGACGCTTCGCTGCTCAGCATCGGCCAAGTCCGAATCCTGCATGGCACAGGTACCGGCGCACTTCGTGTGGCCATCCGTCAATACCTGGCTACACGTGCCTGCGTCAGCACTTTCCGCGACGAACATGTCCAGTTCGGTGGGGCAGGCATCACGGTGGTGGAGTTGTTGTAAGGGGGACAATAGATGCTGGGAATCCTCGATTGTCTAGATAATCTAGTCCCTACCATAAATATAAGCAGCGTGTAAATGTTTCTTTATACATTTACACGCTGCTCTTTTATGTTAAAACAATGATTTCGTGAACTTTCGTGCGTTTCGTGGTTGTCCCATTAGCCACCTTTGCAGGGTCCATGTTCAATCCTTGGAACCATCCTGACGGGAACGTTCGCGGAAGCGATAGTAGGCCAGATAGGAAGAGAAGCCGCTGGCGATGGCAGCCGCCTCTTTGGTGTAGTTTGGATGTTCCTTGATGAAGAGGTCGAAGTAACTCAGTCGGAGGCTGTTGATATACATATAGAAGCCACCATATCGTTCCTGCAACGCCTTCGAGACATACGAGCGGCTGTAGGTGCAGTTATCTACCACGTTGTTCAACTTGAGGTGCGTATTGAGGAACAGCTCCTTTCCCTTCACGTAGGTGTTTATCTCGCTGATGATGGAGTTAATCTTCTCCTCCGATAGTTCGAAGTTGGCGTCGTGCTCGTCAATGTCCGGCATGATGGCCTTGCGGCGCCAAGTGGGCATCACGTTAATCAAGAGCATGATGTTCGACACGGCCAGGATGATGTTGATGATGTCCATGACACTCCGAGAGTCCAATACATAAGCCGGCCAGATGAGAGGGGAGAAGAAGATAGGTGCCAACCACACGCGTTGCGCATAGTTGATGGGGAAATCCTCTTCATTCGAATAGTTCTCGTCGCTCGACTCCTTCATCCATCGCCACACTTGCCACATGGCCGTGACGCTGAAGCCGAACATGAGGACGCTGACCGAGACGATGACATAACTCCATGCCTCCAGTCCTTCGTGCGTGAGGAAGGGTTCAGGCAACCAGGCATTGACCGCCAATGGTCCGATGGCCAGGATGGTGACGATGGCAGCTATCCAACTCGGTATGCGCCAAGGATTACGTTGCTTGACCGAGCCGAAGAAACAGAGCAGCAACGCTGCACAATAGAAATAATAGGTGCATGGAAAGTAGGATTTGTACAAAATCCAAGCCGTCGTGCTTCGTGGATTCATCATGTAGGGCAACAAGATGATGGCCGACATGAAGATGACAATCTGCATACGTCGGTCTGGCCAGAAAAACGTCAATTCGTCCTTCGTTGCCTGACAGGTATGAAAAGCTCGAATGGCTGCAAAACAAAAACACGTCACAAGGTAAACGACCGTAGTCATACCGTGCCAATAGTAGTCTTCCATTTTCTTATCGGTATATCCTAACCCAATATCTTTTCTGCTGCGAATTTAGGCATTATATTGGATTATTGCAAGTAGAGCGCCGATATTTTGTAGATTTAGCAGGGAGAATCTGTATAATTGTATGATTTTGTCAGTACAATGTAACATTTTTTGTACATTATGATATGTCTTTGTACAAATATACATGTCATTAAAAGTAGAAAATTCTTACCTTTGCAGCACATTTACAAAGGATACTTTTGGGCTAAATTTTTTATTTCTGATTTATTCCATTTTTACTAATTTGGAATTAGGATAAAGTACTACGCCATTTTATTCAATCCTCTATTATATTCTGCGAGGCCGCGCTTTTCTCATTGCCAATTCCCAGATTCGACGGTCCTCGCAAACCTTTTGGAGTGTCGCGAACGTGATGTTCGGGGCACTTGTTTTTTGACCCCCTCCCTAAACATCCCCTCGGCTAAAGCCTCGTCTTCTCGCTGGAGGGTTATCAACCCTCCTCATCGCTGCGAGGACCCCGAGGTGAGGAA
>JAEEGK010011262.1_pt1 | contig 20475 bp, 17 predicted proteins | sample 8958771 | NCBI WGS metagenome assembly JAEEGK01 (sample SAMN16246547, study PRJNA631951) | gut metagenome | biome: gut microbiome; feature: rumen; material: SC-attached | host: Bos | place: Iran: Karaj | collected 2018-10
AATCCTTTAACACCGACACATAGCTTGGATCAACTCTAAAGGTATACTGCTTGTCAGGAGCTTTCTCGCCTCTTGTTGAAAAACAAAATTCATTGTTAATCATTGTAAAATCTGCATCACAGAGCAAGCTCTTAACCTCTGGACTCACCACTCCATCAACACCGCTTGCATTATAATTTGCCAAAACAGAATCACTAAGCTCTATATCTCCCGTAAATACGATATTGGTTCGCATTTCCTCCGGAGTTAGCTGTGGTGCCTGCTCAGCCTGTGTATTGGCATCATCTGCAGTCGCCCCCTGATTTATATCTGTCTCCTTAGTTGATGTGCCACCATTTTCCTTAAGCTTGCCCATAAACTCCTGTCCTTGCTCAGCGAATGGCCCATCAGAGCCAAAGGCGTACCAGGCCCCTGCTATTAAAATAACAAGCACTAATAAAGTTTTTAGTAATGCACCAAAAAATTTTTTCATACTATATAATCACTTTCTCAATCGAACTTTCTATCTATTGGATTTTACCATAAATAGGATTTCCATTCATCCTTGTAGTAAATTCAAGGAACTTCTTGCTAAAACAAAAAACGAGTATGACTTTTACCATTTTCCAAAAGTCATACTCATTTTTAAAATATGATTCAATCTAGAACTGGATGAGGACCAATATTTCTAGAAGAAATAACTACTCTGCAACTTCTGCCTGCTCCAAAACAGCATTTTTCTTTTTGTTGTATATTGGAGCAAAGATAAATACACAAAGGACAAGATTACAAATAACAATTGAAGGTATTTCAGACCATTTCAAACTCATATTTGTGATTCCACTTCCATCTTCACTAAGTATAGTAGCTGTTATCTGCATCATTCCATCCCATAGGAAATGCATAAGAGTAACTAACCAAATATTATTAGTCTTCATATAGACATATCCAAAAAAGATTGCCAAAGCAACGCAGGCTGCGATTTGATTTACAAGCAATTGTGGCCCAGAGTCTTTTGTATAAAACATAAAGTCTAGTCCAGCATGCCATAATCCCCAAACTACACCTAAAATTATGACGCCTAATCTTTTTCCGAATTTATTCTGCAAAATTGGCTGCAGATAATATCTCCAACCATATTCTTCACCAAGAACTGTAAAAAAGCCCAAAAAGACTGAGGCAGCTATGATAGCTACAGCTCTCCAATAATAAATATTGGTAAATATATCATTATAAGTTGCTATCAAATCTGTGCTATTTTCACTTAACGCTCCAGAAATGTAAAACCTAACTACAAATGCAATAAAAAATACTATTAAAAGCCCTATGCTTAACCCCAATTTATTATGGCTCAATCCTGCATTTGCTCTCTTTTTCTTTCCACATACCCAAGAAAGAATATATACCACCACACTAGCTGCATAGAGAATATATAAAAACCAAATCGATAACAGTGGCTGCTCACCTGAAGCAGTCTTTACCATAGTAGGATTAACAAAAAGCGATATGATGCTGACTATAACCATGATTGCCGAAAAAGCTATATATGATATAAAAAATGCCTTTGGCATTTCCTTATCCCGTCCATACAATAACAGCCCTAGGATTACTCCACAGGCAGGCGTTGTCATCTGAGTACTTACAAACAAGGATGTGTCCTTTCCCGCCTGCAATCCAAAGTACAAGAATACGTTCAATACGATAGTCATTCCATAGGCTATCGCCAAAAACAAAATTAATCTTTTCTTCTCATTTTTCTCCATGAGATACCTCCATTCATTTTTTCAATAACTCTTTTACTCTCATCCCTTATTTTTATATTTATAACTCGCTCTTAAGTAAATAATGGTTTCAGCCAACCATGATAAACAAATCAAGATGACTGCCAATAATCCCGTTCCCGCAAATTTATTGCAGTAATAAGCTATCAAAAATGCCACTGCATTTATCCAAACAAGACTGTTGTAAACTTCGTATGCCGCCTTATAGATAATCATCTTTTGGCCTTCATCCTTGCCCTCAAACATTTTTCTGGCAAAACCAAAATCTAATACATTGGCATAGCAATCTTGCTTTAATTCATATTCCAGCGACACAACTCTTCCCTGTAATGCTGTTGTCCAAACCACTGTAAATATAATGGCAATAATGTGTATTACAGAATTTGCCACATGAAATGCCGCTTCGCGTCCAATATAAGAATCCAATCCTATAAACAAAAAGAATGAAATTACGGAAATAGAACATATAGAACTTACTATAAAAAGATTATGCTCAATCTCATCAATAAGATCTTCATCTTCTCCATCCCAACCTTTTGCCAGTCTCTTACTCTTGCTGTATAGATAAAAACTGACTATAAAAACCAGGATACTAATAATCAGTACAGCTGTAGGAACCCATGTTAACAAAGCATTTTTAAGTGCACTTGTTGCATTATCCAAAAATCCGTAATACTTTATAATGCTACAGGTTATTATCAGCATGAAAATTAAAAACAAAACTGCAAATGAAACCAAAATAAATTTGAGTATAACCTCTGAGTTGTATTTCTTTCTATTTAAACTTTCCATTTCCTTCCCTTTCTATCTCTACTATTAATCCTAAAACTCTATTGCTAGTCATCAACATATTCAAAAATATCTTCGATTTTAACACCGCACTGCTTTGCAATCTTCAGTGCCAGGGTGACTGATGGAGAATAATCTCCGCGCTCAATCTGGCTGATTGTCTGACGGCTGGTGCCAACAAGAGCACCCATCTCCTGCTGATTGACCCCCAATCGAGCCCGCTGCTCTTTGAGATGATTAATTAATGGCATATTTATACTCCTTTCATGACAACTATTCACGTCACTTTGACAAGAATACTTGTCATCCCCCAATACCAATAATATATTATGACAAGTATACTTGTCAACTGTTTTTTCTATCCCGTTAATTATTTATTGTATGCACACCTGTGCCGTGGTAACATAAATCCAGCTTATATAAAAGAGGTAGCAAATGATTTACAGAACTCAAAAGGATTATCACAACTTCAAATGTATCGCAGATAAATGCCCTAAAAGCTGCTGCATTGGTTGGCAGATAATGATTGATGAAAACAGCATAGACAAATATCTCAATACCACTGACGATTTTGCAGATAGACTTAAGTCTTCCATCGATTATCAGCAGAATTGCTTTTTGCAAAACAATCATAGATGCAGCATGTTAAATGACAACGGGCTATGCGATTTACACTCCACACTTGGCGAAGATTACTTGTGCGATACCTGCCGATTATATCCTCGTCATATCGAGGAGTTTCAGGATATCAGGGAGTACTCTCTTTCTCTTTCCTGCCCTGAGGCTACCAGAATGCTGCTTGAAAAAGGATATGATTTTTACATCGATGAAGCTGAGGATGATAAGCTTGATAATCCAGATGAATTTGAAGATTTTGATTTTATTATCTTTGATAAATTAGAGTATGCCAGAGACAAGATGCTCAAAGTTGCCGGGGATAAATCAATACCATTGCAAAAGCGTATGGATTACATCGCCTCTGCCGCTTTAAAGCTTCAGGAGCTTTTTGACGAGGGTGATATATTTGAAATGGATTCTGTAAGCTATGATGATGACAGCTTATGTCTTTCATTTGATTATTGCCTGAATAGTATGGATGTTTTGATAGAAATGGAAGCACTTGAGGATTCCTGGACTAAGTCAATTAAAGAGGCCAAGAACTATTGGAGGGCGCTCTCTTCTGAAAGCAGCCAATGGAAACAGGCCATGTATCCTGACAAGGATTTAGAGTTTGTTTTTGAGAAAGTATTAAAGTGCCTGTTGTTTTCGTATTTTTGCGGTGCAGTTTACGACGGCCAAATCTATGCAAGAGCTATGATAGCAGTGCAAAGCACCAGATGGCTAATGATGCTTTACAATAGCAGCACTAATCAACCTCTCAATTCTACTATTTATCTTTATTCTCGAGAGGTGGAGCACTCGGACGTTAACGTAAATACGTTAATCTCATTTTTCGAAGATGAATTATAATACTAAAGCGCCTACGGGTATGACATGTGTTATACCTGCAGGCGCTAAATTTATTTAAACTGATTCTTCTCCGGGTTGTAGTGATAATCTATTGAGGCAAGTCTCGCGATAATGTCATCGCCGTCGACCTCATTATCCTCTACCAACTCATCAAAGCTTTTATAGTAATCTCTTAATGCGGTGTTTACTACGGATAGTAGCATCACCGGATCCTTTGGGAAATTCATTATTTTGTCTCCTCTGATGTCCCCTCTACATCTCCTTCTACAGCTGAAGCCTCTGCTGCCTGTGGCAAATTGCCTTCATTTCTAGCTATGGCATTGATTACCATCTTGGACAGGAAAAATGAACCTATAGAAAGCACTCCAAAGAATATCAATGAAGTAGTCATGGTGTTCTGATTGCCTCTACCTTGCTCCGCAATCTCTGCTATATTTCCTCCCAACTGTGATACAAATCTTGATAAGGAGTATAATAGCAATAAATTTCCGCCATTAATTAGCATGTGCATAATGATTGATGTAACAATACTACCGCTGGCATTGTTGGCATAGAAAAAAATCATACCAAGGACGAAGGCATAAAATGCCTGATTAATATTCATATGTAAAATAGCAAATAATAGCGCAGATACTATTGCCGAAGCCAACAGCGGCATGTATCTTTTGAATCTGTTTGCAAAAAATCCTCTACAAACGATTTCTTCAGCAATTGGCGCAATTAAAGCTGCTGAAATAAATGTCATTAAAAAATTAGAACCTAATAGCTGATCAGAAGCCTGCAGTACTGTATTAGGAACAAACACCTGAGATAAAAGGTTTGCAAATGTCACCATTGGTCCAGAAACTATAGTAAGCAAAACAGTGTAGAAAACAGTGCTTGGCTTGATCTTTTTAAAGCCGAGGCTTGATACAAACTTTTCACCCTTAGCTGACGTATAAACAAGGGTTGTTGCAATCAAAAGGGCATATATCACTATCGATGTTGTCAACATAGAAATACTTTTATTTGAAGCCCTCTCCAATAAGTTGATTACTACAGACGAACCAACCATTATGCAAAGTTCCACAACAAACACCAATAAAAGTTTAATCACTTCCCACTTTGCTTTAGTATCATTTTGACTCATAACATTCTCCTCCATGTTTATTTTCACTACAGATAAAATTATACCTAAACGAAACATTAATAACAATAATTTAATATTGTCTATAAGCTATTTACCAGTTCTTCTCAAAACCATCGGATAAAAACCTGTAGTCGTCCCCTTGTCCATCAGATGAAATAAATAGCTCAGCAATGGCACAGTTGTTGAAATCTATATCCCAGTAAGCTGCCCTGGGAGTCTTTTTAATGTATTCAAAAATACCGTGACTCAAGGCCCCATGGCTTACCAGCATAATAATGGAATCTTTCGAAAACTCCCCTTCGTTTATACGCTGACGCAATTTTTCAATCACGTTTTTAGCTCTCTCTACAACTTCGTCATAGCACTCTCCCTGCTCTGGTGGCTTGTAGCCTTCAGGGTGTCCGAAGCATTCGTGTAAAAATGCAGGATTAACCTCATTCATATTTTGCTGCTCGTAAATACCAAAGGCCATCTCTATAAGGTTTGGGTCGATTTCAATTTCCTTAGGTGCATTTTCCGCCACAAGCTCAACACCTTCTGGCAAATCCATTGTTATACCTGCAGCTAAACAGGCTGTTTCAATGGCTCTGCCAAGAGGGCTTGATATGATTTTGTCTGGTATAAGACCAAGCTCTATAAGCAAATCGTGGGTTTGCCTTGCCTGCTGTCTGCCTCTGTCATTTAAAGGGATTTCCGAGCTTCCCTGCAATCTCTTTTGTACGTTAAGGTCAGTCTGACCATGTCTTAATAAAATAATTCTCATTTTCGTTTCAATTCCTTAGAAAAATGTTGCAAATATCGGTGCCAGTATTACAGTAAACACACCTGCCACCGCAATTGATAAGCCGCTCATGGCACCTTCAACCTCACCGATTTCCATGGCCCTGGCTGTGCCAATGGCGTGTGTGGCTGTTCCAAAGGCAAGGCCCTTTGCAATTGGCTCTTTGATTCTAAAAAGCTTACAAATGGCATCGCCAAATACATTCCCCAGTACACCTGTGATTGCTATTACTGATATCGTAATAATCACGTATCCACCAAGCTCCTCCGATAGGCCCATTCCCATGGCAACTGTGATGGATTTTGGAAGCAATGTAACATACTGCTTGTGGTTTAAGCCTAACAGCACTGACAGCACCAGTATTGTTACAAGGCTTGTAATTACACCTGAAAGGATACCAAAAACTACAGCCTTAACATTTGCCTTTAGCAACTCCCACTCCTCATAAAGAGGGATGGCAAGGCTTACTGTCGCCGGTGTCAAAAACCATGTCAGCACCTGAGCTCCACCTTTATATGTCTCGTAATCCACTTTGACTACAAGTAAAAATGCAATTGTACACATTATTGAAATAAGCAGTGGATTAAGTAATCCCAGCTTAAACTTACGCTTGAGCCAGCTGCCAAAGCTATAGGCTATCAAGCTCACAGCTACTGCTATATATGCAGATTCCTTAAAAAACTCAGCCATTTAATCTCTCCTTATCACGCTTAATAATCCACTGTGAAACAAGGCCTGTCGCAGCCATTACCGTAATTACGGTAACAACAGTTATTACCGCCACCTGAATTAGGATAGGCTGCAAATCTCCCCAGGAAACCATCAATCCAACCCCTGAAGGGATAAACATTACCGGCATAATCTCGATTAAAAATTTGCCTGCATCCCTAACCTGATCCAGCTTGATAACTTTTGTCACCAGGCAGATAAACAAAATGACCATGCCATATATACTTGCAGGCACCGGCAAAGGCAAAACTGCCTTTAAAATTTCACCTAGCAAGGATATTAATAGGATGATTAAAAACTGTTTTAAATACTTCATTTCTTTTCCCCACTTAATTGCGAAAGACTGAGGCCGTAAGCCTCAGTCTTGTTATTGTTAAAGGATGGCATTAGCGATGTCGTGTCGCATATACTTGTTCTCAAATTCAATCCACTCTGTTGCCTCGTAAGCCTTTGCTCTGGCCTCCTTAAGTGTCTTGCCAAGAGCAGTGATTCCAAGAACTCGACCACCATTTGTAACAATCTCGCCCTTGTCATTGAAAGCTGTTCCAGCGTGGAAACAGAAGTAATCCTTGTTATTAAACTTATCAAATCCTGTAATAGGAAATCCCTTTTCATAAGCCACAGGATAGCCGTCAGAAGCAAGAACTACACAAACAGCAGCCTCGTCAGAGAACTGTAAATCTATCTGGTCTAAAGTACCATCTATACATGCTTCCATAACATCGATTACATCATTCTGAAGTCTAGGTAAAACAACCTGAGCCTCTGGATCACCGAATCTTGCATTGTACTCAAGTACCTTTGGTCCCTCATCTGTAAGCATAAGTCCAAAGAAGATTACGCCCTTGAACTCTCTGCCCTCTGCCTTCATAGCATCAACTGTTGCCTGGAAAATGTTTTTCTGGCAGAACTCTTCAACTTCCTTGGTGAAGAATGGAGATGGTGAAAAGTTACCCATACCACCTGTGTTAAGACCTGTATCCCCATCACCTGCACGCTTGTGATCCTGTGCAGAAGACATAATCTTGACTGTGTTTCCATCTACGAATGAAAGAACAGAAACCTCGCGACCTGTCATAAACTCTTCGATAACCATTGTGTTACCGGCATCACCGAACTTCTTGTCCTGCATGATTTCTGCAACACCAGCAACTGCCTGCTCATGATTCTCACAGATAAGAACACCCTTACCAAGAGCAAGTCCATCAGCCTTTAAAACGATTGGATACTTTGCTGTCTCAAGGTACTTAAGGGCTGCCTCTGGGTCTGTGAAGTTCTCATATCCAGCAGTAGGAATATTGTACTTCTTCATCAAATCCTTTGAGAATGCCTTTGAACCCTCGATGATTGCTGCGTTCTTTCTAGGACCGAAGCAACGAAGACCAGCCTCCTCAAACTTATCAACAACACCACCTACAAGTGGGTCATCCATACCTATGATTGTAAAATCGATAGCCTTTTCCTTTGCAAAAGCCACAAGCTTATCGAACTCCATAGCCTTGATATCTACGCACTCTGCAAGCTCTGCAATACCTGCATTGCCTGGAGCACAGTATATTTTATCTACTCTTTTGCTGCGTGAAACTGCAAGAGCAATTGCGTGTTCACGACCGCCACTACCTACAATTAAAACCTTCATAAAAACCTTATCCTCCTATAATATGTCCCGCTGGTTACACTCTCAAACTTGTACTACTCTGAGATTACAGCTTTACCATCTACAACTTTGACACATCCACGGGCGATTAAATCTATGGCCTGTGGCATGATAACCCACTCAGCCTGTTCCATGACGCGGCGCTGCAAGGTCTCTGGTGTATCGTCATCCAATACCTCTACTGCCTTTTGGAGAATGATTGGGCCAGTGTCAGTGCCCTCATCTACAAAGTGGCAGGTGGCACCTGTAACCTTTACGCCACGAGCCAGGGCACCCTCATGAACCTTCAGGCCATAGTAGCCTGTACCACAGAAGCTTGGAATCAATGATGGATGAATATTAATGATTCTGTTTCTGTACTGGCGAATCATTTCCTCTGGGATAACAACCAAAAAGCCTGCAAGGACAACCAGGTCTACATTGTAAGAGTTGAGCTTATCCAAAAATGCCGCGTTAAACTCCTGTCTACCTGCATAATCCTTTGGGCTAATGCAAATGCCCTCGATACCAGCCTTAGAGGCACGCTCTAAAGCATAAGCATTTTTGTTGTTGGAAATAACAACAGCTATCTCAGTGTTATGTATTTCGCCTGAATTAATACTATCTATAATCGCCTGAAGGTTGGTTCCACCACCAGACACACATACAGCTATTTTCATATTTTATACCAAGTCTACGCCCTTCTCGCCGTCTACAATTTTACCTACTACATAAGGTGTATCACCTGCAGAACGCATAGCTTCCATTGTCTTGTCTACATCAGCTGGATCTACAGCAACAATCATACCAAGACCCATGTTGTATGTGTTGTACATCATCTGCTCTGATACGTTACCCTTTGATGCCATAAGCTTGAAGATAGCTGGAATCTCGTAGGAATCCTTTTCAACTATGGCACGCTTGCCCTCTGGAAGCATACGTGGGATATTCTCGTAGAAACCGCCACCTGTAATATGTGAACAAGCCTTTACTCTAACGCCTGCATCCTTAACAGCCTTGAGGGCCTTAACGTAAATACGTGTTGGAGCAATGAGAGCCTCGCCAAGTGTTGTGCCAAGCTCATCATAATATGTATCAAGACTTTCCTTTGTCATTTCGAAAATCTTACGAACAAGAGAGAAACCATTTGAGTGAACACCAGTAGAAGCCATACCGATGAGAACGTCTCCGTCCTTAAGCTCCTTACCTGTGATAATATCCTTTTTGTCTACGATACCTACTGCAAAACCTGCAAGATCGTACTCTTCCTCAGGCATAAGACCTGGGTGCTCTGCTGTCTCGCCACCTACAAGTGCGCAGCCAGACTGCTTGCATCCTTCTGCAACACCGCTAACGATTGTTGCAATCTTTTCTGGTATATTCTTGCCGCAAGCAATGTAGTCTAAGAAGAAAAGTGGCTCGCCACCTGCACATGCAACGTCGTTAACACACATTGCAACTGCATCAATACCGATTGTGTCATGCTTGTCCATAAGGAAGGCAAGCTTAACCTTGGTACCGCAGCCATCAGTTCCTGAAAGAAGAACTGGCTCATCCATGTTTTTGATTGCGCTTAAATCAAATGCGCCTGAAAATCCGCCAAGGCCACCAAGTACCTCTGGTCTCATTGTGCCCTTAACAAACTTCTTCATGAGCTCCACTGACTCATATCCTGCTTCGATATCTACTCCTGAACTCTTGTAATCCATGTTTCTCTCCTTTTAATAAACATTTATTGGAATCTTTTATAAAAAGGCTTTGTAGCCTTCGCCTTGTAATTTTGCATCCTTAGATTCCACCTGTTCCTTCTGGTCAACAATGAAATCGTGGAGTTTAGCTGCAAGAGCAGCATCTGCCATAGCAAGCATCTTTATTGCAAGAAGTCCTGCGTTGGCACCGCCGTTGATTGCTACTGTAGCAACTGGCACGCCTGTTGGCATCTGAACTATTGAATAAAGTGAATCTACTCCGCCAAGGTCGCTGGTCTTCATTGGAATACCAATAACCGGTCCCTCAAAACAAGCTGCACACATACCTGGTAAATGAGCTGCCTTTCCAGCTCCAGCTATGATGCACTGAACACCTCTATCCTTAGCGCCCTTTGCATACTCAAAGAAAATGTCTGGCTCACGATGTGCTGAGATAATACGCATCTCATAATCTACACCAAACTTTTCGAGAATCTCTACAGCCTTTGCCATTACAGGCATATCGCTGTCACTTCCCATAACAATAGAAACTTTTGCCATCACGCAATCCTCCTGGTTTACTCTTTATATTAATTCAATAGAATTACTCAAATACTTTGTTGAGCTCCTGAGTGCCCTCCACTACAAATCGTCCCTGAACAATAATTGGAAGCTCTCTGCCATCAGCTGTAATAACAGTAATGTCACCAAGCTCATAGTAAGGAATAGTTATATCTGTATGGCAGTTAAAATATGCCTTTGAAATATCTGTCTTGCGAAGAATTGAGCATGAATTGTCTCTTGCCACACATTCCTTGCCATCTGGATTGTACATAGGTACATCCTCAGAACGAGAATAACAGGTGTCACCCACTGCAAAGTGTGGGCCTGTCTTTTCTGCAATGAGAATAGGAAGCTTATCTGCGATGTCGTACTTCTGTCCCATTACGAAAGCTCTTGTGTTGGTACCAATGGCAAACTCGCCGATTGGAAGTGTCTCATGCTTAAATAAAACATTATCAAAAATGTATTTTCTGTTCTCTTCCTCTGTAGGGAAGTTGCTGCATGTATAGTCTACAATCTTGCCGTCCTCAAACTTCATTTCAAGATTGCGATAACCTAGCTCATTTAGATAAACCTGTGTAACATGAAGCACACCATTTGTACCCTCTAAAACAGGGCTGGTAAATACCTCTCCAACAGGTATGTTTACATCTGCAACGCAGTTTTCAAAGTTGGTCTGCTTTGCAGGATTATCAAGATGGTGAAGCTGAACGGTAATATCTGTGTGATTGTCGCCTCGTCCGGTAACATGCACCTTTTCACCCTGGTCTAACACATCAATAATGTGCTGCTGGATGCTCTTGTAAAGCTCGTAGTCCATGGTGTTGATAGCGATTGTCTCGTTGAAAATCTCCTCAAACTTATCACCTATCTCAGGGATTGGATAAGCAATTATTGTAAAGCTTCGCTCCTCACCCTTGATGTACTGGTTGGTAATCTGACCATTCTGGCTCATGAAATATACGTTGAGCTCATCCTGCTTTTCTGTATACTTGGCATTGGCCTCCTTGTTAACTGGCTCAAATGGCTTTTCACCAAATGTCTCTATAACTGCAGGACCACCAAAGACTGCAGCCTCTTCTTTGTGCTTTTCAAATGTATTTTTAGTAACCTCAAGGATTCTGTCCGCAAGGCCCTTGTCCCATACGTAAGCCTTGTCATACTTGTGGTCGTAAACGCACTGCTTGTTTGGAACTGACGAATAAAGATCGCGAGAACTTGTTCCACCAAAACGTGTAGTTGCTGCAAGACCTGCCTCGTCAAACAGGCGGATGGCCTCTCTTGTCATAAGCTCAAATCCAGCTGGCGCTATGATATGAACAGTATCCTTGATAGAAATATCCTTGCCTGACATCTCAAATCCCTTGATGTAGCCCTCTACATAAGTGCGGGCCATTGCTACCACTTCCTCGTGTGGAATGCTGCGTAAATGAGCAGCTATTTTCTTTTCATTTTCTCCAATGTACATACCGTACTGATAGAGGTATTTGTCATTGGATAAGTCGGATTTTTTGATGATATTTGTATAGAAATCGTACTCTGGATCAATCATAGAAATGATTCTCTCAGATACGAATAATTGACAATAGTCATGCTCAAAAGAATAGAGTGCCTCTACAACACCCTGACGACGGTACTTGTCCTCTGTCTCCATCTGACACTCGCCGTATATCTGAACGAAAAGCTCGCAGTAAATAGTAAAAATATCCACGCGGCCTGCGAAAGCTGCACAGATAATGTCTGTCATTTTGTAGAAAAGAGCAGACAAAGGTCCACCGATTTCCTGCCCCAGCTCAGCCACTGCATAAGTAGGACAAAGAAAACTCTGCTGGTAAGCAGAATCCTCAAATATGCCAAAGATTGCATCGGCATCCTTTTGGCACTCCTCTAAAGAACGCTGACCAAGCTCTCCCTTGGCAGCCTTGTTCATAACAGGTAAAACAGACATGACAAAATCTGTCACCTCATTGAAAAATCCCTGAATGTTTGCTGGAAGCTCTGTGTCTTCCTTTATTGTAGAGATACGCTCGGTAACAAGCTCAAAGCGTTCGAGCACATCATCTGTTTCCTTGTAAAATGTTTTACTCATAATCTCTTCCTTATTTGATTATTTAACCATCCCTATGATAATCGTAACTGTCCAGACTACCATTGCCACAAAGCTGATAGCCAGGCAGGCAATACGATACTTTAACTCTGTCTTGGTCTTCATCTGGCCAATGTTATAAACGAAGGCAGCAATAGCAGCACAGTATCCAAGAAAGGCCAGACCACCTAACCATTTAGGGGTCTCACCTGCAAGATATACTGAGGCTATAATGATTGCTATATATACAATTATAGAAAAAAGCGAAACTCCTGCTGCATACATGGCCTCAATAGGCAAAGCCTTTGACTGGCCCTTGTAGGAGTTGTGCCTATGTCTATAAACTCTTGCCATTAGTTTACTCCATACTCCTTGTAATAAGCATCGATTCGAGACTTCATCTCGTCATCGATAACAACCTTACCCTGACACTGTCTGTTGTAGAGATGCTCTACAACCTCATCCATTGAAACAATTGCGCTGGTCTTGAAGCCATATGTATCGGCAACCTCATCTAAAGCTGTCTTAGATCTGTCGCCTGAAAGGCCAAACTCCTGACGATTGAGGGAAACCATAAGACCTACGATTGTAACATCACCCTGTGAGCGTACGATAGGTACTGTCTCCTCCATACTCTTACCAGAGGTTGTAACATCCTCAATCATGACAACTCTATCGCCATCCTGAATCTTGTAGCCTAAAATAGCACCCTTGTCAGCACCGTGATCCTTTTCCTCTTTACGGTTGCTGCAATACTTAATCTCCTTGCCGTAAAGCTTGTAGAATGCCTCGCAGGTAATAACTGCAAGAGGGATTCCCTTGTATGCCGGTCCAAAGAGAACATCAAAATCCTCTCCGTAAGCATCGTGAATAGCCTTGGCATAATACTCACCAAGACGCATGAGCTGGCTACCTGTAACATAGGCACCTGCATTCATAAAAAAAGGAGACTTACGCCCACTCTTCAATGTAAAATCACCGAATTTGAGGACATCAGACTCCACCATAAACTCTATAAATTCTGACTTGTAGCTTTCCATAATAGTTCTCCTACCTGTAAACTTTCGAAACCTCTCAGATTGTAACATAGAAGTTTTAGCTTTTCAAATCGTTGGGAAAACTTTGGCACTATTCACATTCCGGATTTAGATATGGCTATTTCCACTGTGAATAGTGTCAGTATTTGTCATGATTTGCGGCTGTATAAATAAGCTGCCGCTGCAGCCACACAAGGCACTGTCCCGATAATGCCCACTGAGCCTGCTATAGCTCTAATGATTTCAATCGCCACAAAGTCTGTATTTACAAGCTGAATAAAGGATACTCCATAAGAATGAATGAGAATCATCATATTTAAAGCACCACCTACGTAGGCAAGCACCAGAGTGTTGGCCATAGTTCCCATGGCATCCTTACCAATGTTCATGCCTGACTTAAACAACTCTTTAAAACCAGCCTTGCCGTTTGCAAGATGAATCTCCTCTATGGCTGATGCTATGGACATGGCTATATCCATTACTGCACCCATTGCCGCAATCAAAATTCCACTGATGAACAGTCCGGATAGCTGGATTTTGCTTGTTGACTTGACAATCAACAAGGCTTCCGCCTCGTTCATCTGAAATGTATTGACGCCTCCAAGCTTTGCTGACACTGCTGCAAGAAGGGCTGCAATAACAACTCCAGCAAGCGAACCAATTGCCGCTGCAACAGTCTTTTTGCAAATGCCACCAATTAGCAGGAAACAAACTGCAGAGGTTACAAACACGATTGCTATGGTAACAGGAATGGAAGGAAAGCCCTTGTAAATAAGTGGAAGCAATACAAAGAAAATAACCACCACTGTATAGACAAGGCCAATAAAAGCCTTTAACCCCTGTTTGCCACCTAACAGCACCAAAACAAGCAGGAACAATAACACCAGGCCAATAACAAGGGGAACTCTGTTGTAATTGTATATGCTTACTTCATAGGTATGCTTTGCAGAGGTATCGATGCGCACACTGACGGTGTCCCCCTCCTTAACATCCACATTGTAGAGGGCACTGTAATAATTGGTGACTTCACATACGTCACCCTTGTATCTGCCAGTAAGAAGCTCAACCTTAAGCTTAGAGCTGCCCTTCTTTTGATTTTCTACTGTTTCATCCACAACAGTATCGTCCTCTAAAACAGAAAGAACCCTAGCTGTCTCGTATTCGACGCCAGAGCTCTCTGTAATAGTGTATTTAGGCCTGTCCACATTGGCATAGATAACTACGCCAATGCTTAAGGCTATAAACACAAAGACTGATACTATTTTAATTATCAGTTCTTTTTTCATATTTTACTTTCTAAATAAGCTTTTAATCTTTCCAATGATGCTTGCAAGCTTGCCACCTGAGGCAACTGAAGCACCTAGAGAAAATTTAATCACTACTGCGCCAAGAACTATTATACCAAATCCCACTGCAACAGACACTACCGGGAATTTTGACTTGCCAGGAATCTCTGGAGCAACCTGTTCATTGCTGCCAGGATTTTCCTGAAGCTGCTCACCCTCCTCCTGTGAAGGAGTATCCGTATTTACGGTATCATCGCCATCTCCGTTATCTGCAGTCTGACCATTGCCACCACCATTTCCATGGTTATTAGAATGACCATTACCTGTTCCTGTTTGATTATTGATATCCTGATTTTCTGTAGTAACAGTAGGATCTACAGTCTCATCCTCTACGTTTGTACCGGTTGAGGCTGCCCCGCCATTTCCGGCACTTGAGCCACCATTTCCAGAACCACTTCCTGAACCATTAGAGCCTGAAGACTGTCCGCCAGCCTGATTGCTGATATCAGCCTCTGTTGCATGCCTGATATCGTCACAGTTGCGAACTCTAAATACAGGTACCGAAACGTCTGAGTCACCCTCTGGGTGCATATAAAGCACACCTGCCGCTGTGACCTTAGCACCAACCTTTACAAAGTCACCAACTGTATTTTGGCCTGTTGTACCAGACTTGATGTAACCATCAATAAAGATAGCTGCCTCTGCTCCTGTGGAATCCTTGAGCCAGAACTCCTCTACAGTACCATCTGCATTGTAGGTTACTCTTGTAACCTCACCAGTTGTCTGAAGAAGCTGACCACCCAGATTCTCGTAATCCATAGCTGTCTTGGTATCGACTACCTTTGGCTCCCAGATCTTTGGCTCATCCTCAAGTATCTTGGTAGACAGTACCTTTAACTCAAGATCACCCTGATACTTGGCAAGGAAACCAACCACGCGAACCTTGGTACCAATCTTAAGTCCAGGAGTTGCATAAGGGAATATATCCATTCCGCCTGTCTCATCCTGAATGTAGATAGTATCAAAGAATGTTGTGTCCTGATTTTCAGTACCGGATGTAACATAGCCTTCCACTGCAAAGACTTCGTTCATCTTGCCTTTTCTTGCCTGTGCAATTGAAGTTGTAGGAAGCTGTACTTCTGTTTCATCCAAAAGGTTATTTACAATTGTATGATTAGCAAAAGGAAGTGAATCGTTGTTATCCATCTCTGCCTTTATCTCAAAGTCGGAAATGAATACACCACCGGCAACTATAATCTGTCCACCTGCCTTAGTCTTTTGACGAGCAAGGAATGTAATGTCGCCAAGGTTGTCATTCTTTTTGCCCTTTACACCATTAGGTAAAGTTCCATCTATGGCCTTTCCGGACTTATCCTTGCAGTCTACTGAGTATGTAGTATCAAAGCCTTTTACCAGCCACTCTGCTTCATCAACAAAATCTGTAGCTACAGCCGAAGAAATATCAACTGAGCAACCAGAATACTGACTGTACTTCTGTCCATCCTTAAAGCCCTTTAAGTAAGCAGAATCAAGATTAACGTTGGTTGGATACATTCTGTAAACCTGCCCTCCGTTATTTGTATCATCACATACCTCATCTGAGCCCATTCGAATAGTAGAACCGATTGCTGAAAGGAGCTTGTTTTGCTCTGTGGCAGTCTGACAATCTGCTGAATCAGAGTAATCCGCCAAACCGCAGACAATTACAGAACCACCATTTTCCACATAATCCTTAACCATAGTAAGGAAGGCATCGCTGTAGTGAGAAACTATATAATCTCCTGCAGATGCTGTACCGGCTTTCTTGGCAGGTGCAGAAAGCACAAGCAGCTTGCAATCCTTTAGCATCTCTGGTGTTATCTCATTTTTCTCGACAAGTGCCCGGATATTTTTCTTTGCACATAAGCTGACAAACGCATTTACGTTACCGCCATAGTAACCTGTAACGTAGTCGCCGTAGTGAGTACCATCAATAATTACATTTGCAACCATATTTGGTACTGCGTAATTTACATAAAGCTTATCAGTGTAGGTCTTCTTTACGCCATTAAGAGTTGCCTCCACTGTCACCTCATAGGTAACCTGTCCTGCCTGATTGTAAACAAAGTTAGTTGTATATGTAGCAGTAGAATTTGAAGCAATCTGTTTTACCTTTGCATCTGCGCCTGATACATTAACAACATTTGTCTTTTTGCCGTCAACATCACTTGCAACAATATTAATGTTATCGATTGTAAGTGGTGTCTTTTCGTTGTTGTAGAACTCTACATTTACATCAAGGTCTTCTCCTTGTACTGGAAGAACTGTGTTGGTATATGTATCGTTGATACCACAGGCTTCTACCTCGCCTACCCATACAGGAGCTGTAACTGCTATATCCTTATCTCCCTCAGTGATTTTCAAATAGTAATATGAATAATCAGCTGGGACATTAAATGTAACAGTCGCCTGAGCCTTATCAACGTTTTTATAATCTATAACACGACCACCGTTTACAACAACCTCAACCTTTCCAATTGCAGAATCAGTTGGGTCTTTGATATCAGCCTTGAGTTCTACTGTGTCATCCACATCATCCTTTTCAAGGATAGAACCCATTACATATCCATCTAATGTGTAGTAGATAGAAAGGTCGTTATCCTCAGTTGCGTATATACGATAATTTCTCATGGCATCGTATATAGCCTCTTCGTCATTGGTATCTGCCAACATTACTGTACGTCCTGTGTTGGCGTCTCCCCATTTACCCTTGTGATTATCCTGGTTGTTTGTAGGAGCTACGTGCCAGCCCTTATCAAGAGCTCTTGTGTAGTACTCGTAAGAAGGGAAGTAACCTGAAGAGCCAATTGCTCCCTCACCGTTACCAACCTCAATCATTGTAATTAATGCATCGTTCTCCTCAGAGAAATATGCGAAATCTTGGAAATCACCGAAGGTTGTACCTGGGTGATTGAACTGGCTGATTGAATCAGGCACAGTTCTAAGTGCAGCATAGTATTTGTTAAGTGCTGTATCGTATGTAGAAAACTCTTTTTGCGTACGGCTCTGGAAACCTGGTGTGTTAAAAGTATTCATGTGACCAAGGCCATTAGACCAAGTCATCTCATAACCATAACCGCAAGTGAAATCATCTGTCGTATATTGCTTTGCAAGATTGTGGGCATATGTCCACTCATCCGAATCAGACTTATCAACGTTTTCTGTAATTTTTGAATCAGCTTCATTATCGATTGAATTAGAGTGGTCGGTAATGAAAATGAAATCCAAATTATCTACCTTTGAAGCATATCTAAAAGCATCTTCTAGTGTACCTGCACCATCTGAAATACTTGTATGTGCATGAATCTGACCAAAGTAAATGTTCTCTCGCTCATTGTTTTTCTTAGTAAACTTGAGAGTAGAAACAACACTATCAAGGTATCCTTCCTTAACAGCCTTTACCTGTATCTGAGCTGGAAGCTCCTCAAGCTCAAATGGGCCTGTATATTCAGCCCAGTCATTATGAACTTCATCTGATGAGCTATCATCCGAATCCTGTTGAGATGAAGTTGTCTTGTCCTTAGCAATCTCTGCTTTAGTCCTGTATCGGTAAAGGATTGTTGCCCCTTCTGTCTTGGTGCTTAAAGTAATCTTTTGGTTGGCTGCAACTGCTCCACCGTTTGGCTTTGCCTTAACTGGAGCAACCTGACACTGGTTATACTGATATACACAGTCAACACTGTTCTGAAGACCATCCTTCTTTGCATAAGCACGTATAATTGCTGGGAACTCATTTAAAGTAACCTTCTTGCTAGGGTCGTACTTAACCTCTTCGCCACCGTTAAGTGAATAGAAGATTTCTGCACCTTCTGTTTTAGAAGAAAGTGTCACCTTGGTTCCAAGTGCTACCTCTCCACTAGCTGGATTTGCAACAACATGTCCACATATACTATCTGAAACAATTGGATGTCCCATTACTTTTACAGAATCAATTCTATTTACACCTTCAGCAGATGCATTGCCATCTCCTTTGGCAGATTTATCTGTGCAAGGAACAAGTCTAACGTATACTTTTTCCTTGTTGTTAGCTGCTGCAGGAATTTCAAAATCAAAGGATACGTACTCTGCTGGAGCAAAAGATGTTTTTGCAACACCATCAGAGATTGCGCCATTGTCTGCTTTCTCCTCAGACTTACCATTTACCCAAACTGTCTTCTTATAGCTATATGAGCCCTTGGTAAAGTTCTTAAACGTACCTGCTTCATCCTTTGTAGAATACTGAAGCTGATATGCTCCTGCCGCAGTATTTGATGAACGTATACGGAAGCTCATCTGCATATCCGCATATCCAAGGGTAGGAAATTCCATCTGAATGTAATCATTATCCTTTACTACACCCTTAGAACCCATGTAATAATTTGTCGAACCTGTCTGCGAAGAAGTTGTCGATGTATAAGGCTTTGACGGGTTACCGCCTACAACAACCTGATATTTGGACTTAGTGTCCTTTAAATCGTTGGTCTCATAACGATCACCGTAAATATATAAATCAGTATTGTTTGAATCAGATTTGGCATCCTTATAGTTGGCATTACCTGCCCACTGAGCCACAATAAGCTCAGTTGTTGGGTCGCTTTCAAGCTTCTCCACCTTCTCCCCTTCCTTAAGGGCGTAGAAGTTGAAGAAGAACTTGCTGTCATCATACTTGTTAATGCCATAGCTAGTAAATCCTGAAAAGTACTCAAGTGCTAATGGATAAGAACCGTTCTTAGAATTTACATTTTCAAGAATATAATTACCAGTCTTATTTTCATCTGCTGCCTTCACCGCCCAAAGGCTAGCTTCAGTTAAATCTTTTGAAAGAGCCAATCCACATTGAGTGCTTTTTCGACCGTTGTTTTCCACTTGGGTCAAAGTAGCTGTAAGGTAATTCTGTTCAGAGTCTTGGAGCTTTAAATTTCCATTTTCATCTACAGAAACCTTAAGCACTAAGGCATTTTTATCCTTGACATCAATAGTTTCTTCTGATGTTGGCTCTGCATCAACAGCAGTATATTTTCCGCCGTTTTTCTCAGAAGTCATTAGCTTTTTATCCTTAGGATAATAAACGACAATCTCATCACCTGGATACAACTCACGCTTTAAAAGCTTTGCTACAGTATTTTCCTTTGGTACTTCAGGCTCCTCTTCCTCACCGTCCAGCGCTACGTAGGCTGAAAGAATAAAGTCTGCCTTTTTCGCTTCTTTGTAGCTATAAGTAGTAAAACGACGATTACCGTTGCTCTCGTAGTATTCAATATACTGTGGTAAGTCTGCATTGACATTCTTATCATGATAAACGGCCTTAACATTCTTAAAGAGGAAATCTCCGTCCTCTTCTATTACTGTCCACTGTCCAAGCTCTGTCTTTTCCTTGCTAAGAGAAAGGGAATTGCCAGTTGCTGTGGTTGTCAAATATTCTGTAACCTCATTTGAATCTGCGTCTATATGGGTTCTTGAGATATAGAACTCATCATCTTTATCTTCAACCTTTTCAAGCTT
>JAEEGK010011263.1_pt1 | contig 20475 bp, 14 predicted proteins | sample 8958771 | NCBI WGS metagenome assembly JAEEGK01 (sample SAMN16246547, study PRJNA631951) | gut metagenome | biome: gut microbiome; feature: rumen; material: SC-attached | host: Bos | place: Iran: Karaj | collected 2018-10
GCGAGATAGAAGGCGATTTTGCCAAAACCGTCAACACGCTTGCCGTAGAAATCAACGGAACGGGCTTTTATTATGCTGACAAGTCTGACGGTACGGCTAATTATCTCGCGCCTTTCAGATATACTCTCAACGGCAAAACGTATTTTGTCTGCATAACGCTTGAACAAAAATCCGTACCACAGGAATTGGGTTATCCCGAACTTTTGGTAGAAGACGGTTTGAAAAAGTCAGCAATGAGCGGCTTTGACCATGCAAAATACCGTCACGGCAGACGAATATCTCAGGACGGAGGTTTTCCGTATGACTTTTCGGACGAAGTTTTCGTCTCGGCGTTCAAAAACCAAGCCGACACGATAGCCGTTACGGAATTTTCGGACTATATCCACACCGTTTATAAGAGTGGCGAGGTTACGACCGTGGTTTCGAGAAAACAACTTTCGTTTTTGGAGGCTGCAACACAATTTGCATATTTGTTCATAATTTATATTTTGGTAATGCTGGCAGTTGTGGTTATCAGACTTTTTGTTAACCACAACACAGATTACCGTTATCAGATAAAAACAAGGCTGATAGTCTCTGTAACTTTTATTCTGATGCTTTCGCTTGCCTTTATCTGCGCGGGAACGGTTTATATGAACATTCACCGTTTCAGGGAAAACAACACGCAGAGCATTGACGAAAAAGTGAAAAGCGTATATATGGAAATTCAGCATAGTTGTGCCGACACGACGGCCTTTTCAACGGATTGGGACCCTAACGTCAACTCCGCAATGGACGAATATCTGATAACGCTTTCGCACATATTTTTTATTGACATCAACCTTTACGGCGACGACGGTTTGCTTGTTGCAAGTTCGAGACCCGAAATTTTCAAACAGGGGCTTATCAGTTCGCGCATGAACGCCAAAGCCTTGCAGGAATTTGTAATTCAGAGCAAGTCCAATTACATTCAGCAGGAAAAAATCGGAAAGATGAATTATGCCTCGGCGTATATTCCGTTTTATAACTCGTCTGACAAACTGACCGCGTACATCAACCTTCCGTACTTTACAAAGCCGGAGGTTTTGCAAAAGGAACTCGGAACACTGATTGTCTCGATTGTGAATTTTTACGTTCTGCTGTTGATGGTTTCGGTGGTTTTGGCAGTGATTATTTCTGAAAGGATTGTCCAGCCGATAAAGATGATTCAAAACAAATTTGAAAAAATAGAACTCGGCAAACAGCACGAAAAAATCGAATACAACCGCAAAGACGAGTTAGGACAACTTGTCAGCGAGTATAATAATATGGCGCAAAAGTTGGAAGAAAGTGCAAAACTTTTGGCACAAGGCGAGCGTGAAAGTGCATGGCGCGAGATGGCAAAACAAATCGCACACGAAATTAAAAACCCGTTAACGCCGATGAAACTGTCAATACAGTTTCTTATGCGCAGCAAAGAAAACAACGATGCCGACTTTGACAAAAAACTTGAAAAAGTTTCGGGTACACTGATTCAGCAAATTGACACTTTGTCTTCCATTGCGACAGGATTCAGCAACTTTGCGAAAATGCCGAAACCAGACGAACATCCGTTCAATGTTGTGGAAACGCTTGGTAACGTGATTCAGTTGTTTAACAATATCGAAAACATTGACATAACTTCCGACCTCGGCGAAGAATCGGAAATTATCATCGTCGCCGACAAGGAACAAATTTCGAGAGTGTTTATCAATTTGATAAAGAACGCTACGCAGGCTATTCCTGAGGGTGTACGCGGTAAAATCCATGTCAGCCTTACCCACGCAGAAAAACTCGTGATAAAAATTTCAGACAACGGCTGCGGTATTCCGGACGAAATCAGAGGCAAACTTTTTACGCCGAGTTTTACCACGAAATCCAGCGGTTCAGGCTTAGGTTTAGCAATGGTCAAAAACATCATTATCAACGCAAAAGGCGATATAACGTTTGAGTCAGAAGTAGGAAAAGGTACAACCTTTATCATTACTTTGCCGCTGAAATAGATTTTGTGAAAAAAAAATTTTTTGTTTTAAAAATTAGTTTTTATATTTGTCGCAGAATATTTATTAAAACTATGGAATTATTTTTTACGCATATCATTGTTCATCATTTTCACCGTCATTTTCACGGTGCAGTAGTTTTGTGCGATTAATAATTCCGATTGTTTTATTTGATAATGATTTTCTTTCATAATAACAAGGTCGAATCGCACAAAGGAAAAAGCGATTTGACCTTTTTTGTTAACGGTAAATAATTAAAATACACATAAAAAATGGAAAGATTAAAAATAGCAATTCAAAAATCGGGTCGTTTGAGCGACAAGTCGATAGAACTTTTTGAAAAAGCAGGCATTTCTGCCTCTAACAATTCTTCAAGGCTTTTGTTTGCCTCAGCATCGGATTTTCCGATTGACATTCTTTATTTAAGAGATGACGATATTCCGCAGTGCGTTGCCGACGGGGTTGCCGACGCGGGCATTGTCGGCGAAAACGTTATCTGGGAAACGGGTCAGAAAGTCGTTACCGCCGAAAAACTCGGTTTCGGAAAATGCAGACTTTCGCTCGCAATTCCCCGCGATGCGCAGTACACAGGTTTGGAGTGGTTCAACGGCAAAAAAATCGCAACCACTTATCCAAATATCCTCAAAAAAGTACTTCAAGACAACAACTTAAACGCTGATATTCACGTAATTAACGGCTCTGTTGAAATCTGCCCCGTTATCGGCTTGGCTGACGCTATTTTCGACATCGTTTCAACGGGCAGCACGCTTTTGTCAAACGGTCTTGTCGAGAAGGAAAAAATGGTTTATTCCGAGGCTGTTTTAATCAAAAACGAAAAACTGAGCGCGGAAAAAGAAGAAATTTTGGAAAAACTTTTGTTCCGTATTCACGCCATAAAAGCCGCTAAATCAAATAAATACATTCTTCTGAACGCTCCCAAGGACAAACTTGACGACATCATCAAACTGTTGCCGGGTATGAAATCACCGTCAGTTCTTCCGCTTGCTGACAGCGGCTGGGTTTCGGTTCATTCGGTTGTTGAAGAGAGCAAGTTTTGGGACATTATCGACCAACTCAGAGCCGCCGGCGCACAAGGCATTTTGGTTGTCCCGATTGAGAAGATGATTTTATAAAACTTGACAATATGTTTATAATTAACTATACAGACGAGAATGATTTTTTGAAAAAATCGTCTCGTCCTGCTTCTAAAACCGCTGAAATAGAGCCGATTGTCAAAGACGTTTTAGAAAATGTTAAAACAAACGGCGATAAAGCGTTACGAGAACTGTCCGAAAAATTTGACGGCTCTTGTCCCGAAAGTTTTTTGGTTTCTGACGCCGAATTTGAAAAAGCGGAAAAAGAAGTGCCAGAAGATTTAAAAGCCGCAATCAATATTGCGAAAGAAAATATTGAAAAATTTCATAAAGCACAACTTCAAACCGAAATAAAAAAAGTTGAGACTTCAAAAGGCGTTGTTTGTTGGCAAAAGGCGGTCGGAATCGAAAAAGTCGGAATTTATATTCCTGGCGGAAATGCACCGCTTTTTTCAACGGTTTTGATGCTCGCAATTCCCGCTAAATTAGCAGGTTGCAAAGAAATCGTGCTTCGCTCGCCACCGAGAAGCGGCGGAAATATCAACAGTGTCGTGCTTTATTGTGCAAAACTTTTGGGCGTAACAAAAGTTTTCAAAATCGGCGGGGCGCAAGCAATAGCAGCAATGGCTTACGGAACAGAAAGTGTCCCGAAAGTTTATAAAATTTTTGGACCGGGAAACCGTTTTGTAACCGTTGCAAAACAACTTGTTAGTTCCTCAGAAACGGCAATCGATATGCCAGCCGGACCGAGCGAACTTGCCGTCATAGCCGACGAAAATACAAATGCCGTTTATGCAGCGGCAGATTTGCTGAGTCAGTGCGAACATGGCAGCGATTCTCAGGTTGGACTTTTTGTCAGTTCAAAAGACAAAATGACAGAAATTATCGCCGAGGCTGAACGTCAGTTGGAACTTCTGCCGAGAAAAGACGCAGCGAAAAAAAGTTTTGAAAACAGTTTTGCGGTTTCGACCAAAGACGGTTTTGAGTCGGTAAAACTGACGAATCTCTGGGCTCCCGAACATTTGGTCATCAACACTGACAACGCTTTGCAACTCTCTGAAAACGTGGTAAATGCGGGCAGTGTCTTTATCGGGAAATATGCCTGTGAGAGTGCCGGTGACTATGCCTCCGGAACAAACCACACGCTTCCGACGTGCCGCGCTGCAAACGCTTATTCGGGCTTGAACATGGATTCGTTTACAAAGAAAATCACGTTTCAGACCATCGACGAAGAAGGTATAAAAAATATCGGCAAAGCAATTGAAACAATGGCGGCGGCAGAAGACCTTTTCGCACACAAAAACGCGGTAACGGTGAGATTAAAGTAATTTTTGTTCCCTTTTAAAAAAGGGAACCGGAAAATTTTTATATTCGGCTCACTGCGTTCGCCGGATACGGTGCTAAACTCCGCGCGAAGCGCGAGTATAAAAATTTTTTGGTTCTTTTTTATAAAAAAGAACGCCCCCGCGGCGAGCGGCTAAAAAACATTAAATCATGAATTTAGAAAAATTTGTAAGAAAAAATATCTGGGATATGGAGGCGTATTCGGCGGCGAGGGATTTGGTTGCGAAAGGCGACTATATTTTCCTTGACGCTAACGAAAACCCTTACGGAACTTGGAACCGTTATCCCGACCCGTTGCAAATTGACCCGAAAACGCTTTTGTCAAAAATAAAAGGCGTAAAAATAGAAAATATGGTTATGGGCAACGGTAGCGACGAGGTTTTAGACCTTTTGTATCGTGTTAGTTGTAATCCTCAGAAAGATAACGTGTTATCACTTGCGCCGAGTTACGGTATGTATTACACTTTGGCGTGTTTGAACGACGTTGAATTTCGAGAAGTTTTGCTTGACGACAATTTTGATTTTGACCCGCAATGGCTTTTGGACAAAGTGGACGAAAATTCAAAAATGATAATAATTTGTTCGCCCAACAATCCGACAGGAAAAGCCTTCAAGACGGATAAAATCTTAACATTATTAAAAAATTTTAAAGGTCTTGTAATTGTAGACGAGGCTTACAACGATTTTGCCGACGAAGAAAGTTGCATAAAATATTTAAAGGATTATGACAATTTGGTTGTAATTCAGACGTTTTCAAAGGCTTGGGGCTTGGCCTCGCTGCGTGCGGGCGTAGGTTACATGTCAAAAGAATTAGCCGCTATAATTAATAAGGTGAAAATGCCGTATAACATGGACGGTTTTACGCAGAAATCCTTGAACGAGAAAATGTTGGATTTGGACGGTTTTGAAAAGACGGTAAAACTTCTTGTTTCGGAGCGCGAAAGACTCATAAAAAATCTTTCAACGCTGCCGTACATCGAGAAAATTTATCCGTCTGACGCAAATTTCTTTATGATAAAAACCGCTAAACACAAAGAGTTACAGGATTTTGTGCTTAAAAACGGCATAATTCTCAGGTCAAGACATTCGATGCCGAAATGTCAAAACTGCATAAGAATAACCGTCGGCACGCCCGAACAAAATGACTTGCTGTTTGAAGTGATGAAAAAATTTAACGGATAAATTACTTGATTTATATGCATTATAATAAACGTGGATATAAAACCTTACGGTTTTATATCCACGTTTATTATATTAAGCCGAGTTGCTACTATTATGTTACGGTAAATATTCCCAACTATCTTTGCAATAGTTTTTCTCTGCTGTTGACTCGTTGTGATAACCGTATCCGAGTGTGAAAATACCACGGGCTTCTTCTGTTAACATTCCGGAAACTTCTTTATCAAAATCGTCTTTACGAGTTGTAGCAAAGCCGGTTGCACCTTCTCTATAAAAAGTTGAATTACTGAAATCACGTGCTACGCCCCATTTTTCTTGACTGAAATCGTAATACCAAAGGTCGTTAAGAAGTTCTCCGCTTGAACCTTCTTCGTACGTTCTGCCCGTTCCTACGTAAAATCTTTCATGGGGTTCGCCGTTTTTAGTGTATTTGAGGTAGAATGATGCTGCATTAGCCCTTGCGGCAAAATTCTCAGGTATGCCGGACATTGTAGTTTCCACTTCAATTACTCTCGCATTTGCGTTATAACTTATTTGATAGAATGATTTGGATAAGCCGCCCTTAGAACTTTCACCCGTACCTACGATAATTCTTGATCCGCAAACTTCATAGACAGGTTGATAAAGACCTTCACCTGTTTTACCTCTGTCGCTTGAAATATCTCCTGCTTTTTGCCATGAAAGATAGTGGCGGTCAGGATAATCGGGATTTTCCAAGTCATAATTTACGTTGTATTGATAAAATGTCGAAACAAAATTTCCTAAATCATCTTTACCAAATCCTACAAAATATATCGGCACTACTGTATTGGTAATTACAAATGCTATGTTTCCGCATATAGGCACCGGCAAATCTTCTACGTATGGTCTTGCTAACGTAACTTGTATTTCAATTTCTTCCATAACAGGTTGACCGTTATCGTCATATACCGGATTATTGTTTTCGTCAAGTTTTTGGCGTTTATAAGGATAAGGTCCTTTTTTACCGTAATTTGGGTGATCCTGTTCATCGCAATAACGGTCATTTGCGGTGCTGTAAAAAATCACTTTCTCAGTCGGCTTTTTCCCTTCTATTTCGCCGCCCAAAATGTACAGCAAAGTATCGTTGGTCTCTTTCTGTTTATATACAATATATGCAAACGCCGCACCGTTTGAACGACATTCCGTGCCGGTATAGTGGGGATTTGAACCTAATTCAAACGTCGCTTTCTGAGACCATGTGTCGTTGTCTTTGTTATAAACCCACATATCGTTGAAATATGAACTTCCTGCTCTTCCGCCGTAGAGATATACTCTTTCACCGACAGTACAACTTATTGCATCCATTCTGCTGCTGAAACTTGCATCGTTTCTCTGAATCCAAATATCACCAAGCGAAGTACTGTGTACTTTTGTAACATTCTGATTGTAAACGGTATCACAGGGATTGTGATTTTCGTCTTCAAGTATGACGTATGACCGGACATAATAATCCGTATTGAAATCAAGATTATGTAATCCGCTTTTAAACGTAATTTCTTTATCCGATTGTGATTTTATTTCGGTATGGTTTGAATTGGTAGTTTCGCAGTTTGAACCGTCAATGACCGGACTTTTTTCCTTATTGGAATATACACACCCGACTGTGCGGATGTTTTTACCATTCAAGTCAAGAATTTCAAATTGTGAAGATATTTCGATGTAGCAATCCAAATCAGTAATCCTTTTTGAACTGCTCTGAAAAACTCTGTACGTATTGGTATCTAAAACGTCTTGTTTCCCAATAAGTATTTTTGGCTTAGGTTCCGGCTTGTTTTTAATAGTGTCTTGATTTTCTTGCTTGTTTTTAACAGTGTCTTGGTTTTCTGGATTTTGGAATTTGTCTTCTTCTTCGCTGCATGCTGCTGCAAAAATGAGCGCAATACTCAAAAAGTAAATTAGTTTTTTCATTATTTTGATTTTTTCCCGACGGACACTCGCAAACTCGGATTAATAAAAAAAGACGTGGGAGTTATCTTTCATTCACTTATCCCACAGAGTACCGGCCTTCGCATTGCCATTCATAATAGGATAAGCAACGCAAAGTCCACGTCTATATATAAAGTGCGCAATAAAAAAATACTACGCCTATATACACAAAAACGCAGACGTTTGTTGCCGCTATCTCTACTATGAATGACAAAGTTGCGAAGGTTGTACTCCGTAGAAGTTACGTCAATAAAAACGTCCTTAGATTCGGTACGGCTATTTGCCGTCCTATCCGTTACAAAAGTATGAAAAATTTTGAAAAATGCTCTAAAAAAAATCGAATATTTTTACAAGGAAATATAAATTACTGAATATCACGGTAATAAAAATTCAGCCACAGCGTGGCGGCATAAGTTAGGCGGCTGTGTAAAACCGTAAGGTTTTAAAACTCCCGCAGAAAAATCGTCAAATTTACCTCATAATCACTTCCGCAGAAATCATATTCGAGGCGGCACCAAAGGCAATACACTGCCTCGAATATTGAATTGAAAATCTCTTTATCCTAACGTCAATTCCAAAAGAAAATCCCGGAAACGGCGACATCTCCGAAATATATAAATCGTTGTGCGCCAAAAAGTTAAAACCGCCTTTCAAAGAAACTGTCTTTTCAGGGAAAAGTTCCGCCGAAATTATAAAGTGGTCAGCAAACGAGGTTAAAAAATCGTCATCAAGTTTCGGCTTTTGAATATTGTGAGCCGTTAAAGAAAACCTTAGCGGCGCATGTTCAAGAGTTTTTGAAACCGAAAAACGTAAATCAGCGGGCAATTTTTCTCGCGTATTTTCCGTATAAGTTTTTAATTGAAAACCCAAATTCATTGCCGTAAAGCCAAACGTAAGTTTTTGACTATCAAAAATATATAAAAGACCAAGGTCAAAACACAAACCGTTAGAAAAGTAAGTTTCCATTTTTGAAAAAACTGACTTCATAGTTATCCCCGCCCTGAAATTCTTAAAAATTTCGCGGCTTGAAGAAACTGCAAAAACATGGTCTTTACAGGTGAAATTTCCGAGTTCGTTAGCGGCTTCATCGGTCAGAAGAAAATCGCCGTAGTCAAAAAATTCAACGTACCCGGAAAGCATAGTTTTTTTGCAAATTTTTCCGCAGTAAAGTATTGAACCATAGTTTATATCGTCAACGTATGAAATGAAATTTAGCGCAACCGACATGTTGTCAAGAGTGTCAATAAGTGCGGGATTAGAGGTCAAAGAATTTGCACCTTTTATTTTAGCAGCAGGAACAAAACCTCCTAACGCAGCATAATTGCTTGACATATTGAGATTTAGAAACGGAAAAACACTTTCGCCGCCAAGTTGTGCAAAAGAGGTTTTGAGCGTTAAAACTAAAAATAATATGGTTACTAAAAATTTCATGCTGCAAAATTCTTAATTTTTTTTTAATATAAATTGTATTTTTTGAAAGAAAACAGTATTTTTGTAAAAAAAATTTGATTACGATTGGAGTTGACAATAAAAAAATGAGATTGAAAAAAGTTTAAAATGAAAAAATTATATTTTATATTTTTTGCGGCGTTGATTTTATCCGCTTGCAACAGAGTTCAAAACGGCGGTGACAACGGTGTTGAAGTTATCGAATATCCCGCCGAAGATATTGTAAATCAAGACGAAATTAAACAGTCAGATGATTTTTACTTAAACCAAAACGACCAAAGCAATGCCAACGACCTTGCGCGTTTTTTGGCAGGTAAACCCGTTGACAAATACGCCGATTTGCAAAACACACCTTTTTATAAGGAGTATTCTTCAAAAACCGCTCAACAATGGGAAGGCTTCAAAACCAGAACGTTAGAGCCGATAAAAAAATGGTGCAAAGAAAACATCAACGATTTTTCGTCTGATACGTCGTGCCTTTTTTATCCTTTCGGCGGTCCGGACTTAATTTCCGTGATGACATTTTTTCCGAATGCGGGCGATTATATTTTGCAAGGTCTTGAAAATCCGGGCAAACTCGCAGACCCCGAAAAAATTTCGCAACCCAAAATTCAAGCCTATTTAGATTCGCTTTTGTATTCGTTCAGGTATTTGACACGGTTCGGATTTTTTGTTGCCGGACAAATGCAGGCAAATTTTAGAAACGAACATCTTGACGGAACTCTGCACATTGTACTTTACACCTTAGCAATGGAAAATTGCATAATTACAAATTACCGCGACATTTATCTCGACAACCGAGGCAATATCGTTGAGGCTGACGGAAGCGAAACCAAGCACCCCTACGGTTGGGAAATCGTTTTCAAAAAAGAAGGCGACAAAAAGCCAAGAACAGTAAAATATTTCAGAATGGACAATTCCGACCCGCCACTGACGGGAAAAATGGAGTTTCCGTTTTTCATAAATTCTTTCAAGGAGAAAATTTGTTATCTGAAATCCGCGTCGTATCTTTTGCAAAGCGTAGAGTTCAAAATAATGCAGAAACTTATTGTAGATCAATGTGATAGGATACTTCAAGACGAAAGCGGTTTGGCTTACGGAAAACTCATAAAGGATTATGACGTAAAACTTTTCGGCACTTACACACGCCCGTTGAAAGTATTTTCAATTTTCAAGCAGGAAGATTTGAAAGAGGCTTTGGCAGCAAAAAATTCTCAGCCTCTGCCTTTTAAAATCGGTTACGCCTCTCAACTCAACGAGTCGGTTTTGATGGCTTGCACAAGAAAAACCGCCGACAGCCCCGTTGAAGAGGTACAACCCGCAAAACCTGTTGTTTTTACAAAAGATACTATTTATAAAGTACAGTTTAGAGTATCGTGGAAAAAACTTCACGAAAGCGACTTTGCCGGCTTGCAAGACGTTGATTATTACACAGATAACAGCGCGTACAAGTACACTTCGGGCAACTTCAAAACGGAACAAGAATGTAAAGAATATTTGCCGAAAGTCAGAGCAAAAGGCTTTTCGGACGCTTTTATTGTTAAATTTTACTCAGGAAAACGCATAAAATAATGAAAACTAGACTTTTATTCATTGACAGAGACGGTACAATTATTGAAGAGCCGCCTATTGATTATCAAGTTGATAAGTTAGAAAAATTTCGTTTCAAAGACGGAGCAATTATTTCGCTTGAAAAAATCCGCCGTTACACAAATTTTAAGTTTGTTATGGCGACAAATCAAGACGGTTTGGGAACTGACAGTTTCCCCGAAGACACATTTTGGCCCTATCAAAACCTTATGTTACAGACACTTGAAAGCGTCGGTGTAAAATTTGACGATATTTTAATTGACAGAAGTTTTGAAAGCGATCCTCTGCCTACCCGCAAACCCGGAGTGGCGATGATGCAAAAATATCTTGAAGACAAAGATAATTTTTCTTTGGAAGAATCGTTAGTTATAGGAGATAGGGAAACTGACGTTATCCTCGCAAAAAATCTCGGCTGCAAAGCGGTTTTCTTAGGCGAAAATTTGTCAGAAGACCTTGAAAAATACTGTCTTATAAAAGCCAAAAACTGGACAGAAGCAGAGCGTGCAATAATTTCTTATAACAATGTTATCAAAATTAAACGCGACACCAAGGAAACCAAAATTGACTTAAAACTTTATCCGGGCAATCCCGAAATCAAAAGGGTTGATACGGGCGTTAAGTTTTTCGACCACATGCTATTACAGTTGCCGGTTCATGGCTGTTTTGGTCTGGACTTGGTTTGCAAAGGCGACCTCGAAGTAGACGAACATCACACGATTGAAGATGTCGCAATAGCCTTAGGACAAGCGGTTTATGAATTGTGGAGAGAAAGAAAACTTATCGGACGTTACGGTTTTGAATTTAATCTGACGATGGACGATTGCTTGGCTTCGGTTGCAATGGATTTAGGCGGCAGACCATGGCTTATTTTTGAGGCAGATTTCTTCCGCGAAAAAATCGGCGATTTTCCCTCGGAAATGATTTACCACTTTTTTAAATCGTTTGCTGACAATGCGAAATGCAACTTAAATATAAAAGCAACCGGTCAAAACGAACATCACAAACTTGAAGGAATCTTCAAAGCCCTTGCTAAATGTTTGAAACAGGCTATAAGTTACGACTTTACATTACAGACCATTCCTTCTTCAAAAGGTGTGCTATAAAAAAAGAATAAAAAATGATTAACGGCAAAAAAATAGGTGTTGTTTTACCGGCGTATAACGCTGAAAAAACTTTGGAGCAAACTTACGCCGAAATACCTTTCGACATTGTTGACGAGGTGATTTTGACAGACGATTGTTCGCATGACGACACGGTAAAAGTTGCAAGAAAACTTGGCATAAAACATATTATTATTCACGAGAAAAACCGAGGTTACGGAGGAAATCAAAAATCGTGTTACAAAAAGGCTTTGGAACTCGGTTGCGACATTATAGTGATGTTACACCCTGATTATCAGTATACTCCGAAACTTTTAAGACCGATGTGCTACACAATTGCTGACGGAGTTTATCCTGTAATTATTGCGTCAAGAATTTTGGGAAAAGGCGCGCGAAAAGGCGGAATGCCTCTTTACAAATATGTGTCAAACCGTTTTCTGACGTTTTTCCAAAACCTTTTGATGCGACAGAAACTCTCTGAATATCACACTGGTTACAGAGCGTTTTCAAAAGAAGTGATTGAAAAACTCAACTTAGAAGAAGACAGCGACGATTTTGTTTTTGACAATCAAATGTTGGCACAAATATTTTTTGCGGGCTACGAAATTGCGGAAATCACATGCCCGACAAAATATTTTAAAGAGGCATCAAGCATAAATTTTAAACGTAGCGTTAAATATGGTCTCGGAGTTATGGCAACGGCAATGAAGTATTTTTTTAACAAAATCGGACTGTTACATTCTAAAATCTTTTATAAAAAATAAATGAAAATGAAACCGGAAATTAACCGCCTTATAGTGTTGCTTTTTTTGCTAATTGGGTTTGAATTAAGAGCGCAAAACTCTGATTCATTGCCCAATAAGTCTATATTTGATACCGTAAGACAAGGCGGAGACAGTATTTTTATTGTCTCCGACATCGTAATTTACGGCAACAAAAAAACCAAAGACAAAATCATTTTGCGAGAACTTGAATTTCAACGCGGAGATACAATTGACAAAGCAAAAATTCAACAATTAATAGAAAAAAGCAAACAAAACTTAGACAAAACTTCGCTTTTCAATTATGTTACCCTAACTTATCAACCGATGGATGATTCAAATTCTTTTTTGATGAACATTGCCGTTGAAGAGCGGTGGTACATTTGGCCAGAGGTCAGCATTGCCCCGCATAACGGAAATCTCAACGAATGGCTCAGAGATCCTGATTTCGGTAAAATTGATTACTCTTTCGGTATCAAAAAGTACAATTTCAGAGGGTGTAAAGAATCTGTTTATTTTGATATTAGACGCGGTTTCAACAACATAACACAAATCGGTTACAACGACATTGCAATAGAAAAGTCAAGAAAAAATCTTTTGAGTTTTATGGTTCAGATTCACAAGCGCAAGTCAGGCGTTCTGAAAATTTATGACAACAAGGCTAAATACATTGATTTTGAGGGTGTTAACAGAGCCTTCAACGAATACAAATACGAAATGATTTACACTTACCGTCCGAAAATAAATATAAAAAATAATTTTACGGTAAGTTATACCGATGCTCAAATCCATGATTCTGTCGCTTTTTATAATCCCGACTATTTCGGCGATGGAAAAACGCGGATTAAGTCTGTGAATTTGTCGTATACTTTTCAGTTTGACAACCGCAATTCAAGTTATTACCCTTTGGATGGCGAATTTTTTAGGATTACAGCATGGAAAGGCGGATTGTTTTCTAACGATATTGACATATATAAAGGAGTACTTGATATGCGCATTTATCGCGAAATTTGTCCGAGAATATATTTTGCTTCGCAGGCTTACGGCGTGATTTTAAACGATTTAACACCATTCCATTTCCGCGAAACCATCGGGGCAAAACCTAATGTTGTGCCGGGTTACGAAAACCGTCAGATTTCCGCAAAACGTTTGGGCTACATTCAAACCTCTTACAAATTTGAGATTTTGAAAACGCACATTTGGGAAATAAAACGGCTTAACGTGCCTAAATTCAATAAGATACATTACGCTTTGTACTTCAACTTTTTTGCAAACTGCGGTTATGCAAGTGCGGAGGCCTCTGATGCAGATGATTTAAACCGAATGAACGGAGCATTTTTAGGTGCAATCGGTGCAGAAATAGATTTTGTAACATATTATGACAGAGTGCTTACCGTCTACTATACGAAAAACATTCAAGGTGATGGATATGTCGGAATCGGAATAAAAACAGCATTTTAACAATTCACAATTCATAATTCACAATTATTATGAGAGTTGCAATATTCGGAAGGAAATTTTCGGAAGGTTTCAATAAAAACATTTACAAAATTTTTGAAACTTTAAACCGTAACGGTTGCGAAATTTTCGTTTTTGAGGAATACCTTAGTTATATAGTTGAAAACCTGTATTTTACGCCGAAAATTGCAGGCACTTTCAACAATTGTTTCACCATGCCGGAAAATCTTGACCTCTTAATGAGTATCGGCGGCGATGGTACGATGTTGGAAAGCGTTATTTATGCGGTTGCCTCTGATATTCCAGTAGTTGGAATCAATAGCGGACGTTTGGGCTTTTTAGCGCAGGTTTCAGACGATACACTTCAAGATGCGCTTTCGGCAATTCTCGCTAACAATTACACCGTTGAAAACCGTGCATTAATCGAAGTTACCTCGTCAAGCGGGCGTTTCGGCAATCTTAACACTGCTCTCAACGAGGTTACGATTATGCGTGTCAATACAAGTTCTATGATTTCGGTCAACGTTTATATAAACGATGAGTTTTTCAATACGTATTGGGCTGACGGACTGATAATTGCGACTCCGACAGGCAGTACGGCGTATTCTCTTAGCGCGGGCGGTCCGATAATAATTCCGGGCAGCGGCAATTTTGTGATGACACCGGTTTCTCCACACACGCTTTCGGTAAGACCGATAGTTATCAGCGATGATTATGTTTTGAGAATCAAGGCGCAGGGCAGAGAAAACAATTACCTTGCAAGTCTTGATTACAGACAGGCATGCGTGCCATTTGAAGAGGAATTGGTGTTAAAAAAATCAATAAAAAAGTTAAAACTTATTAAATTACACAATACAAACTTTTATAATACGTTAAGAAATAAACTGCTTTGGGGTTTGGACAAGAGAAATTAAACATTTTATAAAAATATGAAGAATTATATGAAATCAACTGCGATGCTTTTAGCGTTTGTTCTGTTTGCAGGTTTTGCATACGGACAAAGAGGTATGGCGAAACATGTAGTTTATGGCGGAGTTGGCGGCAATATGTTTTTTGGCGACCTTGGCGGCTCTGAAAATGCCGGACATGCGTTCAGCGATTTTGACACGAAATCTTTAAGACCGTCTTTTACTCTTGGTTATGAGTACCGTTTTTACAAAAATCTTTCTGTAAGGCTTGGAACTGAGATTTCGAAAGTTGCCGGAGACGATGCTAACTCAAAAAATGCGTCCCGCAAGGCAAGAAACCTGAATTTCAGAAGTAATATTATTTCATTCGGTTTCAATGTTGATTATTACCTTGTTCCCGAAGGTAGTTATCATCGCAATATGACTGCGGGTGAACGTTTCTCAATGTATTTTACAACAGGTTTAAGTATGTTCAGATTCAATCCGCAAGGCACTGACGAAAACGGTAATTGGGTTGATTTACAGCCGCTATGCACCGAAGGTCAAGGTACAAATTATAGTTACAAACAAAAGCTTAACGGCATACCATACGTTTATACGACAGAAAGTAAACCGTATAGTCTTACTGCCTTTGAAATTCCCGTCGGCTTAGGGTTCAACTTTATCGCTGAAAAAAGCATCACGGTGGGTTTGGAACTCGGCGTACATTTCACGACAACTGATTATATAGACGATTGCTCGTCGTATTATTTCGATTGGAAAAAATTCTTGGCAGAAAATCCTGATGCAGCCCTTCCAAGCAGCATGACAACAAAAATGGCTAACAAAAGCAATGGCTATTATGCCGGTACAATGGGTCAAAAACGCGGAAATTCCGGTTACAACGATGCATACGTAACCGCTTTGGTAATTTTGCGTTACAAACTGCCGGTATTCAGTTCCGGTAGAAGATAGTTTTTGGTCGCAAAAAAAAATCATCATAACACACTATTTTATAGTGTGTTATTTTTTTTTTCATAAACTAATAATTTTTTTTTCAAAAAAATAACTTTTTTTTGCACAAATGAATACAATATTTAAAAAAAAATAGTACATTTGCACCCGAAAACATTATTGAACGTAAAATAAAAATAAATATAAAATTATTATGAAAAAAACGATTGTTTTATTACTAGCCGCAATTTTTTCTATCAGCACAGTAAATGCGCAGTATAGAAAAAGCAATAGTTGGACATCTTCGAGACACAGCATTTATTTCGGAGGTGGTTTAAATTGGTTCAACGGTGATATTGATCCGACAGACGGAACAGACGGACCGTCGTTCAAATTATTAAAGAAAGGTAGTTTTTCATTTGATGCCGGATACAAATACAAGATGACAGAACGCTTTTCGCTTAGGCTGACTGCTTTGTATTCAAAAATCACTGCAAATGATGGTGATAGTAAAGATGCAAGTCGTAAAAGAAGAGGTGTAAATTTTTACAGCAACTCTTTTGAATTTGCGGCTAACATTGATTTCTATTTCATCAAAGAGAAAGAAAAAAGAAGATACAATTTCTGGGACAGATGGTCATCTTATATTTTTGCAGGAGCCGGACTTCTCACATACAATCCTAAATGGAACGGAAGCAACATCGGTGATGTAAAAAAAGGTGATAAACTTCGCGATTTGAAAACAGAAACTGTTGGCTATCACAAAGTAACTTTGTCTGTTCCGGTTGGTTTGGGCTTAAAAGTTTTACTTACGCAAAAAGTTAGTTTGGGTGCAGAATTAGCATTACGCTATACTACTTCTGACCATATTGACGACCTCCACGGCTTCTACAACCTCGAAACACAAGGTGCTAAGGATCTTAACTTTGCACAGGCAGCACAAGGAGCAAAAAGAGGTGGCAATAAAACCAATGACTGGTATTCAACTCTTCTTTTCAACATCGGATACAAATTTGGTGGTCCTAAGTTCAAATCAATTAGATACTACCACATACCGAAATACTATTAATAGTAAAACAACCGACATAAAAAAAAGACCGGCAATTTGCCGGTCTTTTTTTTATGCTCAATTATTTTAATGCAACAATCTCTTTTCAGTTGTAAAACTTGAAGCAGGAAGTCCCGCGCTGTTATAAAGCGACGGCTCTTTGTAATAATTTTTCCAACAATATCTTACGTTTTTGGGAGTCTGAACTTTCGGGGAATAAACGATTATTTTGTTTTTATCAACTATTTCTGCTTCCGCTTGATAATAAACTCCTTTAAGGTCAGAAATTTCAAAATCCATAAGTTTTGCACCTCTTACCATAAGACCTGAGGCAACATTATTGAAAGTAATAGTTACTGTGTCTTTTGCAATGCTCATATTGTTGTAAATAGGCCCCATTGTAACTCGCTGTTTGTGGTACAAATCGTTTAACGCCAAAGCCGCAAGTCTTTCGCCGGCCTCTTTTTTGTAAGCGGGACGGATTGACTCTTTTCTGCCCAAATCCATAAGACAAGCCATTCCTGAATTGGAAATCGCCGACAATGCCCTGCGTTGTGCCTCCCTTATCTCAGCGGAATAAACGTCTTTGCCGTAATCATAAGGCGCGATTTGAGCGTAATAAAACTTCATGTCAGAGGCCTTAAAAGCGTCCCTCAAACAATGCGCCAACTGAGGCAGAATCTTCATATATTCACCTGCTTTGCCGATATTGCCTTCGCCCTGATACCAAATCGTTCCTGCAATTTTGTACGGTGCAATCGGGTTAATCATTGCATTATATACACACTCAATTGTTTTGTTGTCGGTATTGATGTCGATTTTAGGACGGGAAAAAAAGTCGTTGTTTTTGTGGTCGTAAAGATAAACGTAACCATTGTAATATTCTCCCGTCGGCATATATTTCCAATTGCCGGCAATGTAAATCGCGTTTTCTTCGTCATCTTCGGGATAAATTTTCATCTCGCTTGCACGCCCGTAAATGCCGCCTTTGAAATTGGAATCCACAATTCTTATCGCCAAAAGCATCTCGCCGCTCTTTACAAGGCTTCCGTCAACGGTATAAATACGATTGACCGTCCACTTGTATTCACCCCAAGTCTCCCCTACTTTTACACCGTTAACAAAGACTTCGTCCATATCATCGATATATCCGAGTCTGAGAATAAGTTTTTTGCCGCTCCATTCTTTTGGTATCTCAATCCAACGGCGAAACCAAATTGCACCGTCAAAGTTTTTCAGTCCCGGTTCTTCGTCGATGTAACAAGGAAGCCTCATAACGCCCCATTTGGAGTCGTCGCAAAAAAGTTTGGAACAGTCCTCGTCATTCAAATCCGTTACCTTTCCTGCTACAAGATCGCTAATCAGAATTTTCTTGTGCATTGCTATCCATGCATGATAACTGTCTCTTAACGGCACAAGCATTTCGTATTGCGCAACTCTGTGGTGAAATTCGGGAATTTTTTTCAAGAAATCCTTTGAAACCCAACTCTCGCACGCGCTTTCCACACTACACGCACTTATAATGCCTATCGGAATACCTGTTTCTGCGTGGATTTTGTGCGCAAAACAATATGCCACCGCGCTTATTTTGGACGCGTTTGACTTATCAACTTGTGCCCAAGAGCCTTCAAAATCGGTTTCTTGATAAAAAGATTCCCGCTCAGGAACGTTTATGAATCTGATGTCTTCGTTGCCGAGGCTTTGAATTATCTTGTACCCTCCTAAAACAGTATCCTGCAATCCGTGTCCTGTAAGCGGCATTGCCATATTTTCTCCGCCGGCAGCAAGCCAAACTTCGCCGATAAGGACGTTTTGGATTACAATTTTGTTGTTTCCTTGGATTTCAACGGTATACGGACCGCCATACTCCGGTGTCTGAATATGCACAATCCATCTGCCGAGACTGTTTGCCGTTGCGGTAGCCGTTCTGCCCCAAGAGGCTGTAATTTCGATTTTTTCGCCGGCAGTCGCAAAACCGAAAATCGGACATTTGCTGTTTTGCTGCAAAACCATGTTGTCCCCGAAAATATGCGGAAGACTCACATCCGCCTTAGTCTTATACGCCGTTAACGATAGCAGCAGTGTTAACAGCCAAAAAACTTTTTTCTTCATTTCTTTTTCAGGTAAATTGTATTTAAATAAAACTATTTTTCCGTAAACTTCTTTTCCGTGGTAAACGACGAGGCAGGCAAACCTGCTTTATTAAAAAGCGATGGTTTTTCAACCCAGCCTTTGTAAGCATAACGCACGTTTTTAGGTGCTTTACATTCATTAGGCGCGGTTACAACAACTTTGTCGCCGTCAATTTCAGCCTCCGCTTCGTAAACGATGCCTTTTGAGTCCAAGACTTCAAAACCGGTGAGTTTTCCGCCCTTGCATACAAGAGAGCCTCCCGTATGCGAAAAAGAAAGTTGTATTTTGTTTTTCATAATTGTCATAGAAACGTATTCCGGCCCCATGGTTTCCTGAGGCTTGTTGTACAAATCACTCAAAGCCCATGCTGCAAATCTTGCCGCAACAGTCTTTTTGTCAAGAGCATTGTAACTTGAAAACACACCCAAATCCATAAGCGTTACCATTCCAGAATTTGGAATCAACGACTGACAGCGGCGCTGAGCCTCGCGCATAAAATGAGAGTTGTCTTGAAGTCCGTTTGGAGGCATCTGACTGTAATAAAATTTCAAATTGGGATTTCCCGCCGTTTCGCGCCAATTAGCAACCATTGCGGGAAAAAGTTTCAAATATTCTTCTGCCCTACCGACGTTGGTCTCTCCCTGAGAAAAAATAATTCCCGCCGTCGTATATTTGAAAACGGGATAAATCATACTGTTGTAAAGAGCCGAAATCGTTTTCATGTTAAGCGATACCGAGACATTGGGACGGTTGTAAAATTCAAGTTTTTTGTAATCATAACTATAATACGTATCCTTGAACAATTCCGCCGTCGGAAGATATTTCCAATCACCGGCAATGCTGACAGCCTTATCCTGCTCGCCTTCGGGATATATACACATAGACTCTCTAACGCCGCATATTCCGCCACCGTTGCCGTTGTCAATCACCCTGACGGCTATCAAAAGGTCGTTACCTCGAATTATGCTGTGCGGTATTTCATATTTCCTCTCAAAATTCCATTTTCCGTCTTCAAGTGTTTCACCGATTTTTTCACCGTTAACAAAAGTAACGTCCATATCGTCAATAGGGCCTAAGGAAAGAATGAGTTTTTTGTCAAGCCAATCCGATGGTACGCTGACCCATTTTCTAAACCAAACAACCCCATCAAAAGGTCCTAAACCGTCAGAATTGTCCATATAACTCGGTAATTTCATGGTTTTCCAACGGCTGTCGTCAAAAGAAAGGCGGCAGACTTCTTTGTCAAAAAAGTCAACGCCTTGGTAAGGATTGCCCCAATTTTGCGAAAGGGTTATTTTTTTGTGGCTTCTAATCCAGTCGTTGAGCTGGTTTTGAAGCGGCAGACAACGTTCAAAATCCGCAATTTGAGTTTTGAGACTCGGAATCATTCTCAGAGCCTCAATGTCAGCCCAACATTCCGTGTAACTACCCGTCCAACAGATTTGAATTATTCCGATAGGAATTTTGAGTTCCTCATGCAGTTTTTTTGCAAACAGATACGCTTGTGCGCTAATATTGTCCGCACCCTGAGGAG
>JAEEGK010011265.1_pt1 | contig 20468 bp, 13 predicted proteins | sample 8958771 | NCBI WGS metagenome assembly JAEEGK01 (sample SAMN16246547, study PRJNA631951) | gut metagenome | biome: gut microbiome; feature: rumen; material: SC-attached | host: Bos | place: Iran: Karaj | collected 2018-10
CAGGCAGGCCGCGGAGGCTTATCTGAAGAATCATGAAAACGACAAGTCATTGGAAACCAATCTCTCCGGCTGGCAGGCGTCCTGCGCTGCGCTTCAGAAAAGCGATGCGCAATTGAAACGGCATGAAGCCGATCTGAAGACGATTCAAGACAATCTTGCCAACGCGCAGGCTGACGCGGAAAACACCCAAAAAACATTATTGGAAAAACAGGCCGCCGAAACGGCGGCCTCCGCTGATCTGCAAAAAGCGGAGGAGAATCTGAAAAGCATTCTCTCTGGCAAGACGGTGGAGGAAATCCAGCAGGATGTCAATGAACAACAGAAGACCGTCATGTTGCTTAAGGCGTTGAATCCCAAGGAACATCTGAAGTCATTCACGGAAGGGACGCCCTGCCCTGTCTGCGGTTCGACGCACCATCCTTATCGCTCTTTGCCGCCGGAATCCATGCCGGATTTAGACCACGCCCAGACGATTTTGAAATCATACGAAAAACGTGTCAAGGATACGGCGAAATGCTCGCAGGCGGTCGTCCAGGCGAAGTTGACTCTCGCCAATGCGCAAGGCGCTGTCCAGACGGCGGTTGCGAAACGGGACAGTCAAATTCAAATCGCCACGAAACTAAAAGACGACGTCGATAAAGCGGCGGCAATTTGCCAACAGGAGGCTAATGCTTTCAAAGAAGCCGTCTCCCTCCTCCATGACGATCTGGCCTATTACGGCTTCCCATGGAACGGCGAAGAAAAACTTCCAGCTGAAATCGCGATAAGAATCAAGCAATTCAATGCCCAAAAAACATTGGTCGAAGGCTTTGAAAAACAACAGGCCGAACTTTTGCAGAAAAAGGCCGCGATGGAAGGCGAACAAACGGCGGAAAACGCGACATTGGAACAGGAAAGAACGGAATTGACGGCGGCAGAAAACGCTTTGCAGGCAAAACAGCAAGCAAGACAGGAAGCATATCAAGACCGCAAGACCACAGATGAACGCCATGATCTGGATGCCGCCATCACCGCCGCGCGCTCCGCGAAGGACGCATCCGCCAAGATGTTCACCACTGCGGAAAACGACGTCCATCACGCGGAAGCGGAAGCCGCCCGTCTGGCGGAGGCGTTGGCTTCCCGTCAGAATGATGTCAATCGGACAAAAAACGCCTTGAACGCCGTCCTGTCATCCAATGCTCTGACGATTGAAACGTATCTTGCCAATCTTCTGCCGCAGAATGAGTTCGACAGTCTAGTCGCCAAAGAAACAAGCCTGAAGGAACGCCGTACAACTCTTCTGCAATCCGTTCAAACGCTTCAAGACAATTTGAAGATATTGATCGATTCATTGCCGCAAGATTTTGACCGGCAGTCAGTTGAAGAACAGAAAGACAGCCTGTTGAAGCAAATGAACGACCTTTCGGAGGAGCGTGGCGGCATCCGGCAGCTTCTGGAGACAAACGACGCCAACCGGAAGAAGACCGAAAATCTACGGGCGGAATATGAAGCCAAGCAAAAGGACGCCGTCCGTTGGGAACGCCTTCACAAATGGATCGGCGGCGACAATTTCAAGAAGCTCGCCCAGGCCTACACGTTCGAGAATCTGCTCGTCAAGGCCAACGAACAATTGCATAACATGCTCGGCGGCAGATATCAGATGTGCTCCCATCAAGAAGCGGACGGACTCGAAATCGACGTCATCGACAACCAGCTGGGCGGCGACATCCGCACCAGCAAGAATCTCTCCGGCGGCGAGCAGTTCGTCATCTCCATGGCGCTCGCGTTGGGGCTCTCCAGCATGGTCGGCGAGAAATTCAGAGTCGATAGCTTGTTCTTGGACGAAGGCTTCGGCACGCTGGACGGCCATGAACTGGAGGAGGCGATGAACACGTTGTCGCAACTTCGCGGCGACGGCAAATTGGTCGGCATCATCACCCATGCAGAACGTTTGCAGGAACGTATTCCGACGCGCCTCTGCCTTGAAAAACACGGCAACGGGCGTAGCACGATTGAAGGGCCTGGCGTCCGCAAACTTGCGGACGCCGCCATGTACATCAGCCCCGCTGAAAAGGCTCAGCGGAAGCAATTGGAAAAAGAGATGAAAAAGGCCAAAAAGTTAGAAGGCTAGTGGCCTTTATTCCAACGGTTTGCGAACCGTCATAAGCTCATACGTATCGTCAAAAATCACCTTTCCACCGAATTCGTCCACCGCCTCCCGCAAGCCATTGAAAAATTTGGTCTTGTACGGCTCAGGAATCGTCAGATGGTCGCTGTGCGTGCCGCAATAGTTGACATAGTCATCCGTTGTCAGAACACGCCGCCCATGGAAGGCCTGCCGTTGAAAATCAACATATCCGTAGTTCAGGGCGTTTTCATATCCGAATTTGATTTTGTATGGTGAATCAGGCTTGTACCATATGTCATAAACCTGCTGGATACGGCTGTAGAGAGCTTCATTTGGCGATTTGTAGTCGCCAATGAGCCGTATCATGGCAAGCATGCCGCCCGGTTTCAGTAGTGCGAATGTTTTGCTGAACGCCACGTCTTCCGGAATCCACTGGATGGTGGCCGCCGAATAGATGGAATCAAAGCGTTTTTCACCGAAATCATGGGTGATGAAATCGTCGTGGATCAGCGTATAGTTCTTGCGATCACCATACTTGCGTTGCAGGACGCCGCAGAAGTTGTCGCCGATTTCAATCGCGTTATAATCACAGCCTGTATCAAGAATCGAATCCGTGGCCTGCCCCGTTCCAGGCCCCAATTCCAGCACGGATGACGACGGCGTAATATGCGCCATTTCAATGTACCGCGCGAACAGATCGGGGCTGTAATGGACGCGGTATTTGTCGAATTTCTCTGGAATGGTATCAAAAATCCGTCTGAATTCCATAAAACCTCCTGTATTTTTCTGAAACTTTTCATGGGACTTATGGGACTGCTGGGACGACTGGGACTGATCGAAAGTATGCTAGATCATCTATTGTCTAATCATGTTTTCCTTGTCCCATACGTCCTATAAGTCCCACCAGTCTCAAGCTCCTTTTTCAATAATTCGCAAAGACTTCCAACGTCCCATCTTATAGCGCACGATGAACATCGTGCTACTCAACGCCCCCATGATGACAAAAGCCAGCCAAACCTGCAAAGGCCGTAGTTTTAAAATATAGACACAAAGCATGACGCCGAGCGTCATCACGATATTGTTCATGATATGAATGAGCATGCACCACAGCGTGTCACCTGCTCCACGCAACGCTCCCGAAGCGATGATCAACAGGGCATCCGTCAGCAGATACAGTCCCGCCAACCGCAACATCGGAATCGCATATTCCCGTACTTGGGCGTAGTCCAATCCAGACGATTCAGGCGTGAAAACACCAACCAATCCACCAGTGCAACTGACAAACAAAATGAGCATGAAACCTGCATACGCAATCGCCACTTTGTAGCCTGAACGTGCCACGCGAACGGCCCGTTCGGGCAATCCCGCACCCATGGCCTGCCCAACCAACGTACTGACAGCTACCTGTACGCCAAGCAACGGATGGAATGAGAAGCTGTCCCAATTGAAGGCGATGGTCGTGGCGGCCGCCATGTCGTCGCCATAACTATGCAGACTTGAAACCAGAAACACAAAACAAATCATGCTCAATATGTTTTCAACTCCCTGCGGCAGTCCGTAGCGGATGAGTTTGAACAACTTGTCCACTTCGAACAACGGTGGCTTCCGCCCACCTTCCCATTCGGGATGCTGCCGCGCCCGCCAATAAACGACCATCAGCGTAATCGCCGCGGAAGCACCGGACATGACCGTACCGATGGCCGCGCCGTCCAGCCCCAATGCGGGGCAACCCAAATGGCCGAATATCAGCACCCAATTGGCCACGACATTCACGAGCAACGCCACGGAATTCGCCACCAACAGCACTTTCGTCTGGCCGATTCCCGTGAAAAACGAGCCGAAAACAAAACGCGCCAACGCGTTGACGCTACCGAACGCCATATACCAGAAATAGCGGCGCTCCAAAACCTGTTCCAATTCCGAATGTCCGCTGAACACGGGACTTATGCTGACAATGCAATCAATCAGCAAAATCAATGGATAGCTGGCAACGGCGCACCACAACGACTGTTTCACCATGCGTAAGCAGTTGTATTTCTGCCCCGCGCCATAATACTGCGCCGTCAGCGTGGAAGAATATCCCACGATGCCGACAAAAAACGACACGACCATCCAGCTGGTGATGCCACCTGTCATCGCCGCGGCTTGATGGACGACTCCGACATGCGACAGAAACAGCCTGTCGATGAACATCATCAGCATGTCGAACATCGTGGAGAAAAACATCGGGATGGCGATCGGCAGCAGCTCCAGAATGCCGCCCGGCCCGTCGAAATGCTTTTTGCGTATGGATAGATACAACTGGTTCATAATAATCTTATACTATAGCGGCGGCACCACGTTTTCAAGATTTTTCAACAGCCATATCATCACGTTTTCAAGATTCTTTCATCAGAACGTGATGAACAGCCTGCGGAAACAGCCTGGCTTTTCGGGATCTTCAATGACAACGGAATGGGTGCTTCCTCTGGTCGCAAACAACGGATGGAAAGCATCCCGCGCCTTTTCCATTTTCTCAATGTAAGCCGCCACAGGAAATTGATGGACATGGTCGAGATTACGGATCATCATGGCCTGAATCGCATCATCCTGTTTCTTCAACGACTGAAACAATTCCATTTTCTCTTCAAGGCTTTTTTCGTCTTGATATGCTCCCGAAACCCACGCCTTCCATGCCTCCTTGTATGTCTGCAACGACTCCTGCTCGGTCAATGACAGATGGGACAAATCCATGCGTTTCAAATACGCCTCCAGTTTCACAAATGTCTGGTCAAGCTCCTGTTGGCGCAGTTCAATCAACGATTTCAGCGTCCTTTTTTGAAACACTTCCAACGCTTCTTCACAGTCCTCCTTGCTCGCTCCGGTCAGCTCCATCAAACGTTGCACATCAATTATCTCCCCGCTCAAAATATACCGCAGGCACTGATATCCCCCGACCTCCTCGTGCCACACCTCCAGAAGCGCCTCCTCCTCCATGGCATGCTTCATCTCTCTTTCACGAGTCTTGTTTTTTCTGATGGCCAGCTTCAATTTGGCGATTTGCCGACGCCCTTCGTCCGCATGATGATCATCCGCTGTTTCTTCTGTTTCCGTATCGGACATGAACTCATCGTTGTCGCCCTCAACTGCCATGATTCCATCCGTCGTCTTCAAACGCAGACGACTGCAAGCACCGTTCAACTTCCAGACCAGCAGACATCCGCAAAGCAAAAGCAGCAGAAGCACAAGTATTTCCGCCTTTTCTCTTTTATTTGCTGACGTTTTTTCCATGAAATTTCACCCTTCGTCGTTTCCTGCTACGCCATCCGTCAACGGGACGTTTTCATGATCGTCGGCTCAGGAAGGATAAATTTATAATTCGGAGCTTTGAACACGTTCCGTATTTCATCGGCATTTTCTTCCAAATGCATGTCATTTCCCTCATCGCCGCCAGCCATCCGGCGGCAGCATTTTTTCACAATGTCCTGTATCCGCCAATATGACGGAGCCTGTTCTTTCAGTCTCTTCCGCTCCTCCATCCCCAATCCCCTGTCGTTTAGATCATCGTCCTCAAAAGTATCAAGCAGTTGAAGATATGATCGCAATTGCTGATGTTCCTCCGCTGTAAGCCATTCCTCCTTAATGGCCTCGACAAACGTCCGGCGTTCCGATTTACGGTTTCCGATTTTCTCATTCCTTTCATTGGCCAACTTCAAAATCTTGTTATAATGTTCTGGAGCCAATTCCTTCAATTCTTCCAATGTAACATCTTGGGTTGGTATATTCTCCATCCAATGGACATGTACATTTGCCGCATGGCACCTCAGCCAGTCATCCGTCGCCTGCCGCGCCGCGTTTTCACTGTCCCGCAATCTTGCCTTCAGCTCACGGATTTTCGCGGCAGATCCACCGCCAGTGGCAGAATGCGTTTCACTGTTCGCCTGGGCAGAATGGCCTGATTTTGAATCCATCGCATCCACATTATTCAAAGTTGACTGCAATAGACGGTATTCATAGCCAAGCCACCCACCCCATAGCCAGATTAGAATAACAAGGCACCATAGAACCTTTTTGGGATTTATTCGCCCCATATCACATCTCCGTCATTCCATGGCCATGCAACCGGCGATTTTCTATTTCCATATCTCAACAGGATGCCATTCACGTATGTTATTGATCTTTACACCATGGTCGCCAAATTCACGTATGCATATTCAGGACAGCGCATCTCGGCAAACGTCGTCTTGCCCGACTGCCGTGGTTCGAACACTGCGACAACCGGATATCCCTTCAGGGCTTCACGGAATGTCCTTTCACGTTTTCCGGCCATCATCATTTTGTCAATCCGCCTGATGCCGTCGCTGTTCTTGGAACTCTTGTTCCTTTCATTGAGCTATTATAGCATTCAGGGCGTCATTTTCAAATTGAATCATGGATTTACGCCCATTTTCGGCAAGGCTTTTCCTCTGAAAACATGGCCTTGTTCACATCGGCCCATGCGTTCTGGATATCATCTATTCCCTTTCGCGGAAAGGATTTCCGTCAGCGTCGTCTTCATCTTCTCCAGGCTGATCGGCTTCGCAAGATGGCCGTTCATGCCCGCCTCCTTCGCCGTCTGGACATCCTCCGCGAACGCGTTCGCCGTCATCGCGATGATCGGAATGGACGCCAGCTTCGGATTTTTCAGGGCGCGGATGGCCTGCGTGGCCTCATAGCCGTTCATGACAGGCATCTGCACGTCCATCAAAACCAATTGGTAGTAGCCGGGCTGCGAAGCGGCCACTTTGTCCAACGCAATCTTCCCGTTTTCAGCCACTTCCAGCATGAAACCGGCATCTTCCAGCATGAGCGACGCGATTTCGCGGTTGATTTCGTTGTCCTCCACCAGCAGCACGCGGATTTTCGAGAAGTCAAGAGCCTGTTTAACCGCGCCGTCCTGCGCATCCTCTGCCGCTTCCGGCTCGTCGGAAAGGGCGAAATCCACATGGATGATGAATTCCGTCCCCTTGCCAAGCTCCGTCTTGACATCGATCGTGCCGCCCATCAAATCGACGATGCCCTTCGTGATCGCCATGCCCAGGCCGGTCCCCTGGATCTTGCTGGCCGTGCGTTCGCGTTCATACGCTTCGAACACCTTCGCGGCGAACTCGGGGCTCATGCCCATGCCGCTGTCCTTCACGGAAATTTCGTACGAGCCTTTTCCGTCGGCCGCTCCGGTTTGCTTCAGCCTCACGCTGACTTCGCCGCCTTCCGGCGTGAATTTGTAGGCGTTGCTGATCAGATTCAGCAGAATGCGGTTCAGGCGGTTCGCGTCGCAAAGCACCATCCTGTTCTCAAGTTTCTCAGTCTCAACGACATATTTGATCTGCTTCATATCCATCTGCATCGAGAAAAGATCACGCGCTTCGTCCAGCAACTTCCCTAGATTCGTCGGCACGGGTTCCAGTTCCATCTTGCCGCTCTCGATGCGGCTCATGTCCAGAACATCGTTGATAAGCGTCAGGAGATGCTGGCTGGACATCTCGATCTTCTGCAGATATTCCGTCGCTTTCGATGAAAGCCCGGGCTCCTTCTTCATCAGTCCGACATAGCCCACGATGGCGTTCATCGGCGTGCGAATGTCATGGCTCATGTTGGAAAGGAACGTGCTCTTCGCCTTGCTGCTCTGCTCAGCCTGGTCTTTCTGCTTCTCCATCTGTTTCTCACGGCCCATTGAAGACTGGTAGATCTTGAACATGATGAGAAGCGTCAGCATCTGCAGCGCCATCTGCTTCAGGCTGTTCAGCGTCAACGTGCCGCTCAGCCAGCCCATCTGGTTCCGCATGAATCTATCCGCCTCCTTCTTGTCCGCCGCCGTCAACGTCACGCCATGTTCGGCAAGTTCTTTGGTATTGTATTGTTCCAGCCTAGTCAGCACCCTTTCCGTCGCCTCATGGGTGGCCAGACGAAGCCATAGCATCGACGTGAAGAAGATCAAAAACAGCATCGTCATCCACAAGACCGTTGATTTGCCGACGCGACGGCTTTTGTCCTGCTGGAAAATGTACCGGAAAAAAACGAAGCCAAGAATGCTCCACGCGATCAATATCAAATAGGATTCGGCGGACATGCCGCCAATCGTCCAGAAGTTCGGAACCATGAAATACAGGAAAAACAACAGGGAAATGATCGCGCCCACGACGCCGGTGACGATCATCATGATTCTCTTCTCGCCAATGGCCACCTTGAGCGCCACGGCGGATGTATAGAAGTAGGCGATGGTCGCGCCGATCGTGTTGACATCGACAATCCAGCTGATGGCCGTCCGTCCGAAAAACGGAATCGGCAATGACAGAAGCACGATGAACAGGATGGCGTTCCGCGGCACGCCCCCATGGCCGAGCTGGCTGAACCATGACGGAAGCAGTTCGTCCTTCGCCATGGAATAGATCAATCGGCTGGCGGCAATGATGTTGCCGACAAGCCCCGTGATGATGCCGGCCAGAATGGTCACCACGAGAACCGTCACGCCGGGCTTGCCCATGTACACGATGGCGGCATGGAATACCGGCAGTCCTTCGATTCCCGAAAGATTCTTCAAATCATGGATATACGCATACCAGTCATGGTATCCTTCCGGAACGGAGGACGCCGCCAGCAACGCCAGCGCGATATAGGCGAATCCGCCTGTGATGACGGCTATGAGCATGATCATGAACGCCTTGCGCGGGGAGAACCGAAATTCCTCCGTCGATTGCGAAATGGATTCAAATCCGGCGAACGCCCATGGCGCCAGAACGACGATGTTCACCGTCGCGCCGAACGCCGCCTTCCCTGGCGAGAACGCCGGCGCGAGACGGAAAATATCCAATCCTTGCCGCGACAACGCGAAGACGAATGCCGTCGCCACTCCCAATACGAGAATCAACGCCGCGGCGATCTGGATGCCGATCGCCAGACGTCCTCCATGCCTGCACGCCGCTCCCGCCAGAAGGAACGCAACGATGACCAACACCACTTCCGCCAAATAAACATCGTATTTGGCTATTTGATAGAGATGGCCTTTTTCAAATATGCCGTTCAGAAGATTTCTGGCGACCAGCGGGATGGCCGTGGCGTTCGCCCAGATGATCGCGAAATAGACAAGAATCAAAAACCACGCGCTGAGCACGCCGTGGTCAAACCCAACCTCATGCTTGGCGTATGAATACGTGCCGCCTGCGTCTGGATGGCGGTTCATCATGTAGTGGTAGTTCATGCCGATGACTAGCATGATGACAGCCCCCACCGCCATGCCGATGGCCGTGCCCAACGGCCCCGCGATCGGCAGGAAAGTCGTCCCAGGCATGACGAACGCCCCCCAGCCGACAGCGCATCCAAAGGCCAGTGCCCATGCGCCAAGAGGCGAAATATACGATTTCAAGCCGTTTTCGTTTGTCATATAAAGATTTATGAATCTAATCCGTTACACATGTAAAGGATTAGTTGTATTACATTATTCAACATCCGAACATTAGTTTACCCCCCCCGAGCATATCGTCTTATTAACGAATATTATAATGCAATGTCATTATTTTTCAATTATTTCCCACAAAAAATACCTTCGGATAGCAACTGAATTCACGTTTTCAAGATTTTTTCATGGTCCCAAACAAACACACGTTTTCAAGATTTTTATGTTAAAAACAATTGCATTTTGGGCGTAAATTTCAAATTGAATCTTGGATTTACGCCCATTTTGGGCCATATCATTTCACTCAATCAATAATATAAAATATTACATGTGAACATATTAAAGTCGTTCACACACATTTTTCATTAAAAAAACGTCAAAAATATTTTCTCAAGAGTTTTTCACCTCAACTCACACAGTAGGAGGAACATCTCCGCCGCATGCCATGTATGCGGATAACAGATTTTTTCGTCCGCCCAACGGCTGTTCAAGGGACGGATTGCTTCATAATCCGCCTCAGAAGCGTGGGCTTCCCACGTCATCGGCGAAACAGCGGGAATGTCATCCGATGTAAATTTTCGACCAGCCTTATGCCATTTGGCCCACGTGAGATAGGGATAATTTTCATTCAATTTTTCAGTGACCAACGACAGATTGCGCGAGCCGTCCATCCAGAAGATATCATTATAGTCATCCGGTTCGTTAGGAATCATCACCCATGACGCGTCCATGCCGCATTTTTCAAGACCGAGCTTCAGCCATTTCTGGGCATAGACGCGATGCCGTCCAAAATCGACGAGGCCAGTGAGAATGCCGTCGCCGTCCATGTGTTCATGGGCGATATCAACAAACGTTTTTACGCTAGGATGGCTCGCATCTGCCACGCATCCAATAAGATAGAGCGACTGACCGATGTTGTCCGGCTCCTCGTTGCCATTGTTGTTTCGGTCGAACGGATCATCCAAAGAGAGAATCCAATCGCGAATCAGTCCGATGCGGCCTGTTTTTTCCAAAACCATCGCCGTCATGGCGCCATCCCGCCGCCACGGCTTCCGATAGACATATTTGTTCGGAAGTGGCTTGCCATCAACAATCTGCGACACAATCTCATCATAAAGAATGTCAAGCTGCTTTTCAAACGGATGCCCTGCGAACACGGGCGGCCTGTATAAATCTTCTAAGGATGATTCAACCATGTTGTCTTTCTCCGTAATGCGACCGTAATCCATTTTCTGACATTCATAATTTATTCCATTACATGGACACTGTCAATTGGCGCATCATCTGTAAGGAAGTATATTGAAAAGACGACCAATAAACACCCTCTCCAACACAGGAAGCTCCATCATGGAAGCCTATAAAGACAAATCCCTTCCGATTTCCAAACGCATCGAAGACCTGCTCTCCCGTCTCACATTGGAGGAGAAGGCTGGCTTCATCAGCTACATGAACGACGGTGTCCCACGCCTCGGCATTCCGCCATATTCGTGGTGGAATGAAGCCCTCCACGGCGTCGCCCGCAGCGGTTGCGCGACTGTCTTCCCGCAGGCCATCGCCATGGCGGCCACGTTCTCACCAGAACTTGTCGAAAAGATGGGTGAAGTCATTGCGCTTGAAGGACGTGCACGAAATCATCAGGCCGCTGAACATAACGACCACGGAACATATAAAGGACTGACTTATTGGTCGCCAAATGTCAACATCTTCCGTGATCCACGTTGGGGCCGTGGACAGGAAACCTACGGCGAATGCCCTTATCTGACGGGCTTGCTCGGCGCGGCATTCGTGCATGGCGTGCAAGGCTATGATCCCGAACATCTTAAAGCTTCTGCCTGCGCGAAACATTTTGCCGCTCATTCCGGCCCGGAAGATGGCCGCATGGGCTTCGACTCGAAAGTCACGGAAAAGGATTTGCATGAAACGTATCTCCGTGCGTTCAAGGCATGTGTGAATGCCGGCGTGTCATCCATCATGACGGCGTACAACGCCTTGAACGGTACGCCGTGTTGCATCAACCGTCATCTTCTGGAAGACATTTTGCGGAAAGAATGGGGCTTCCGTGGCGCGGTCGTGACGGACGTCGGTTGCAGCCGCGGTCTTGTCGATAACCACAAAACGGTCAACAACTTCGCGGAAGGTCTTGAAAAGGAACTGCAGTCTGGCGTCGATGTCATTTCGGACTTCCATGGGCAGGATCGCTGCAAAGCCGCATGGGCTGAGCGAAAAATTTCAGAAGAAACGCTGGACACGATGCTTAGACATCAGCTGGATGTGAAATTCCGCCTTGGCATGTTTGATGACGACTGCGATGCTCCATCGCCAGAAGTCATTGAATGCAAAGCACATCGCCAACTGGCTCTTGAATGTGCGCGACGTAGCGTCGTCCTGCTCAAAAACGACAACCAAGCCCTTCCATTGGACAAACATGCCTTGAAGACGATCGCCGTCATCGGCCCGACTGCCGACAACTACGAGACGCTCATCGCCAACTACGCGGGCACGCCCACACGCCATGTGACGATTCTGCAAGGCGTTCTCAATGAAGCGGATGACGACTGCCGCATCATCTACGCACTCGGCTCCGAACTCATCCATACCATATCGGAAAGTTGCGCGGAGGAGTACGACACGATTTCCGAAGCGGTCAGTTGCGCTGAACAGGCGGATGCCGTCATCCTCTGTGTCGGTCTGACACATCGCATCGAAGGCGAAGGCGGAAACGCCTCCAATCCACAAGCCGCAGGCGACAAAGCGGATTTGGAACTTCCTGCCGTTCAACGTCATCTGTATGAAGCCGTACGCAAAGTCGCCAAACGGTTGATTCTTGTCAACGTGACGGGCAGCGCCATCCATCTGCCAAACGCGAACGCCATCCTGCAGGTTTTCTATCCGGGTGCGGAAGGCGGAACCGCCGTGGCGGACATTCTGTTCGGCAACGTCAATCCGTCGGGTAAGCTTCCTATCACATTCTACAACAGCACGGATGACCTGCCGCCGTTCACCGACTATGCCATGGCAGGTCGAACCTACCGTTTCTTTGATGGTTCCGTACAGTTCCCCTTCGGCTACGGTCTTAGTTATACGACGTTCACCGCCAGCAGCTTGCATGTTGCACCGCAGGTGAAAGCAGGCGAACCTCTAACCGTCGAAATCGACTGGACGAACACGGGAAAACGTGCAGGCGAGGATGTCGTGCAAATCTACGTAAGCGCCGTATCGCCCTCCACCCGTGCCCCCTTGAAACAGCTTGCTGCCGTGAAGCGTGTGTCTCTCCAACCGTCTGAAACCAAGCATGTTGCCATAACATTGGATGCTGAATCATTCCAGCTGTATGGCGATGACGGCAAGGCGTTCTATGAATCCGGCCGCTGGCAGATCATGGTCAATGACCAGTCGGCAACCGTCACCATCATCCAATAAAAGGAGTCGTCTTCATGAAAAGCTTGATTCTATTGGTCATATTGTTATTTGCATTGTTCGCCTCATCATGGGCGGAGGAACGCCCGCCCATGCGCATCGGTCTCATCAGCGACACGCATTGGACGGAAAATCCCAAAAGTTTTCAAAAGACTGAGGCCGCACTGAAAGTATTCAAACAGGAAAAAGTCGATGCCATTTGGCATTTGGGGGATATTGCCGATTTGCATTACGTCAAGGCATACCGCCATTATCGACAGAACGTGTTTCCATCTTTCTTCCCAGAAAATCCGCCTGATGAACTTTTTGTCTATGCCAATCACGATCTGCTCCGCCGCGACGCTCTTGGCGGAGTTGAACAAATGCCTGCGGTTGAGACATTTGCCGCTGTGAAACAAGAACTTGGAGTACCGAACGAACCAGATGACCTGCGAATCGTCAAAGGCTATCCAGTGCTTATCTTCAGCCAATTCACTGAATCCGCTGTAAAAGAAAAGAAACTTGAGGAAACCGTCCGTCAATTTCCAGACAAGACTATTTTTGTTCTCGATCACTGCCCTGCTATCCATTCTCCCTACACAGACTTACGTAGTTTCTATTGCAAATATCCGCAGGTGATTCACATCTATGGACATAATCATGCCCCATTGCGCGATGAAAATTCTATATGGCAAGGAACGCATACGGAAGTCAGCGCAGGCTGCCTGCATAACTGGCGGGGATACCTTATCGGCATGGCACCAGCATCAAAGGAAAACACGGATTTCGCCGTCATGGACGTTTATCCAGATAAAATACGTTATCGTCGTTTTTCAATCGTAACAGGTAAGGAATGCAAAGAGCCGTGGATTATTCCACTGCCCTTCGACGCGAAGACCGCGCCATACCGCCGCGACATACGGCAGGCAAACACGCCCGCTCCATCCTTCACGCCGGAAGCCACGCTGAAATTGACTGTAGATCAGCCATTTTCGTCAGTCAAACTTTCATGGCCTGAAGCCAAACAGGGCGGCGAAACCTATAAATATTTTATCACAGTTGAACGGCAGGATGCAGACGGCGTTTACCATCCCATCACACGGCTTGACGCCTACAGTGAATTCCATCTAGACGCTCATTTACGCAAAGGTTCGTTTTCACAATCCTTCTCCAGTGCGTATTTTGATTCAGACAAAAAATACCGTTTTTCCGTCATGCCAGTTGGATTTTTTGATCAAGTCGGAGCCCCCATCACAATTGATTTCACGCCACCTACAGATGTGAAGGAAAGTGCGCTCATCTTCGAAAGCCGCGATCCAATGAAGGAATTGGAAGTGGCGCAAATCATTGGTCAAAAACGTCCAACCGCCCAAAAGCCATTGACGGTGAAAGACGGTTTTTACCAACATCCAAGCGGCTATGTACGAATCTTTCTGCCTGAAAAAGCATGGAAGGATGTGAATGGTGGCAAGTTCCGCTTTACCATAGACTTGGATACACGGCAGGAGGCGCCGACATGGACGATGGTCTTGAACAATCCCGTGCCATTCGCCAACGCCAACAATCGCATAAAAATGCCAGCCGGTGAGAACATCGGCTGGCGTTATGTGATTGAATGCAAGAAGATGCGTGTCCCGTCGGATGTTTATTCGGTCTTGTTACGAGAAGGCGGTCCAGGCGAATTCCGCATCAACTATGTAAAATTGGAAAAATTGCCATAATTGGGAGGATCCCGCTCCTGCGGGACCACGGAAGCTCGATCGCAAATACGCATTTGCTTTAGGCTTTAAGCTTTAGGCATTAAGCTATTTAGCGCAGCTAAATCATCTGCCGTGCCTTCCATCACATCCTCTGGCTTCTCATATTCGAGGCAGAAACAACCAGCATAGAACATATCTAGTTCAGCCAAAATGGGTTGATAGTCGATAACACCATCGCGGATTCGGCAGAACACGCCCTTCTGGAAGCCAGTTTCACTGACGCTTTTCAGATGCGTGAAACCGACGATATTACGCGTGGCCTTCAACGCCGCCAAAGGATCTTCGCCGCCATAGTGCAGGAAGTTAGCCGCATCGTAGTTCAACGTGACGTTGTCAAGACCGATCTTTTCAAACAACCGCAGGCAGTCACTTGAAGTGGCCATGAGGCCGCCATGATTTTCAACAATGACCGTCAGGCCAAGATCTGCGGCTTGTTTTCCAAGCTCACGCAGGCGGTTCGTCACCCGCTCGAATTCATCCTCCGTGTGCGCCCAAACTTCGCAGATGCGAAGATAAGTCGCGCCAACGGCAGCAATCGTCTTCACATCGTCCGCCGTGCCATCCAGTAACATAGCGACTTCCAACGCCGAAACACCTTCCTTTTCAAAGAGTTCGAGATATTTTTCCGCCTGTGCAGAACCACCTTTGAGCGCCTGCGGGAAACCGTCCTGCGGCCCAAGCATAAAACACAAATGGTCTATTCCCAATGACTTCAACGCACGGCAATAGTCCGACGTCTCCATGAAGCGGAAGCCCCACGGCGATGAACTGAAAAAATGGTCCGCCATGTTCAATCCTCCCACTTGAAGATGAATTTCAGATACTTGTAGCGGTCGGCCTCGATCTTCGCGTAGATCTCGGGAGCGCGATGATAATCGACGACTTCGTCCCACAATTTCGCGTCGAACTTCCCTTCGGAGATATAGCGGAGCACTTCGGCCTTGCAGCCTTTGTTCGTCGCGATGGAGCAGGAGATCCGCAGGTCGCTGCAGTTCCAACGCTGGTATTCCGTGATGGTTATGGGTGCGCGATACTGCCCTTGCAGATGGACGCGCCCACCATAGCGGACATAGTCCGCCAACGGATTGACGGCGTCCGGATTGCCGCTGCATTCGATCACGACATCCGCCAGACCGCCGCCGCAAGCCTGTTTGACCGCTTCCGCCGCGTTCTCCGTCTTCGACAGATCGATCAACGCATCCGCGTATTTTTCCGCATGGGCAAGACGGTTCGCATGGATGTCCGCCGCGATGATGCGTTTCGCGCCGTAGATCCGCGCCAACTGCATGGCGGACAAGCCGACGCAGCCGCATCCAGTGACCATCACCGTTTCGCCCGCGTTCACGCCGACCATCTGCACGCCCTTCAACGCCACCGTGCCCAAGTAGGCGACGACCGCCTCTTCGTAGCTGACGTTGTCCGGAATCGCCACGACTTCGTCCATCGGCGCGGGAGCTGTGTAAAGATTCTTCACGGCGTACGCCGCGCTGCCGCCCCATGCCGCGCACAGGCCCGGATAATGGCGGACTTCATTCGCCATGACGCGGTCGCCGACCTTGAACGGCTTGTCACCGTTCTTCCACGGAGCCTTCTCGCCGACGTAGATGACTTCTCCAACTTCCTCATAGCTCGGCACTAACGGGTAGCTCAAGTTCGAAGCAGGAAACGCCTGCTCTTCATACAGCGACATGTCCGTCCCGAACGACACGCCGCTGCGTTTCGTCTTCACAACAATCGTCTCATCATTGACTTCCGGAAAATCAATGCTTTGGATGACCGCATGCTTGCGTGCATCCATAATGATCGCATCACCTTTCAATTTCATGGTCATGTTCGTGTCCTTTGCTTTTTCGTGTTAATTTGAAATGAAAAATCATAAGAATTATCGTTTTACAATCTCAAACAGAAAATGCGCCTTGCCGTCCGGCCCTTTGACGGATGCCGTGAACGACAGTTTTCCATCCGCAACCGTTGACGGAATTCTTGCGGCGCGGCGGCCATCCGTCTCCAACATCCACACATCGTAATCATCAGCGTTTTGCAACGCCAGTGTGACATCGGCCACGCCACGGCGGACGACGATGCGTTCCGTGCCCCACTTCTGCAGCACAAGTCCTTTTTCATCAAGGAATTGCGTTCCATCTTTCTGTAGATCCGTCAAAAACGTCAGAAGGATTCGGCTGGAATCTGCAAGCGGTTTCAAATCGACGGAACTCACCCAGATAGCGGCCTCCGCGCCATGGACATGCGCAGTCAACGGCACGGCTTTCAGCGTATCGCCGTCCAACGCGAATCCACCTGCCGTGCAGGGAGTTGCGATGGTGAACCGTCCACTGCCCTCTTCAATGGACAGCGGGAAACGGCCCATGATTTTTGCAATACTGCCAGCCTTCACGGCCGTTCGGTTCATAAACAACAACAGTCCAGCGCGGTCGGAGGCGATTTGGAACGGATCGGACGTGATATGGAAATATCCGTTCGGATTGAGATACGGGAGCCATGGCGTCCCGTCATCCAGTTCCGCCTCAAAACCAAGATAATAGAACCGCCACAAGGCGTCCCAGTCCAGCCGCGCCGCGCAATATCCCGTCAGCAGTCCGCCGACGTTGCGGCATGGATTCGGACGGCAGAAGTTCCATTCGGATATCGTGAACGGCTTGCCGGCCTCCCGCGCGAGTTTCGCGACGCCCAGCGGAATGCCGCGGACCGCACGGTCCGGCCGAGACCGCGAGACATTCGCAAGTGCCCATGATTCACTGATGAACGATGGATGGTCGATGTAGAAATGAGTATCGACATAGTCCAACGACCGCGTGACGGCGTCCGCCCGCGGCATCGGCCCGCAGTTCCAGTCGCTCAGCATCGCCTTGACGCCCAATTGCCGCAGGAAATCAGTCGCCTTGGCGGTGAACCGCGCCTCCATGTCGCTCATGAACTCAAACAACGCGGGATGGGACTGAATCGTCTGACCGCCGCAATCCGTCGGCGCGTCCGCGGCATAATCCGCCTGATTGGCGCGTTTTTCCGCAAGCCATTGTTTCCAAGCCTGTTGTGTAACTGGCAAGTCAAAAATCTCCCCCCTGCTCCATGCGAAAGCGCCTTCGTTAATCAGTGCGATAAATGGCATGGCGGGATCGTCCGCATAGCGCAACGTCGTGTACGGATTGACGTGTTCAAGCAGTTTTTTCGCAAACGCCTGCCAATTTTTGTATGCAGGTTCATAGACTAGAAACAACGCCTTGAGCGTATTGTCCGGAATCTGTCCATCGCCTTCCAACCCAATGTCTTGCCAACGGACCTTTCGCGAAACATACAGATCGGTCGTCACATAGATTCCGTTCTTTTTAGCCTGCGCGAAAAGATAGTCGAAGCGTTCCATCATATCCGCATTGAGCGACATCCCGTCCGACGAACCTTTCACGAATCCGGCCTCGCAGTTGTGGATGCGGATGCTATTGCATCCAGCTCGGCACAAACGTGTTATAAGCTTATCCGTGCCTTCGTGTGATAGGAACGGCGCTTCAATACACAGATTGACGCCCCAAAAACGTTGCGGCTTGCCAGGCAACTTTTCGAAAACAAAATGGCCGTGGTCGTTTTTCAGCCAGCCATGCTTGCCAGCGGGAGCGTCGCGGAACGGCAACTTCGAAAAATCAATGGCGGAATTCGGCTGGATATCCTTGTAATATTCCAACGGAATCCAGTCATCGTTCTGGCGGATGACAAACGGCTGCATCGCGACGGCGCGATGTGCTTCGCCGACAATTTTGAATGTCGTTTCGTATGTCTTGCCGGTCTTCAGCAAGTCCGGTCCTGTCAGATAGATGCGCATGGTGAACGTCGGTCCCCACTGGCGGTCGTCCTGCAGATTGAAACGCGTTCCTTCAGGCAGTTCGAAGCCTAATTTTCGTTTCGCCCCAGGCAGCGTGAACATGAAGCGGCGCGGCGTATCCAAATACAACGAAAGGATGGAATAATCCTTCGGCACGTCGCCTTGTTTTCCTTTATCATCTTCAAATTTTCCGCCTGCGATAAGCCTCGCAGGGATCGTGATGGAAACGACAAGGCCTTCCGTTGGAAGATCTTCCGTCATCCTCACGCCCATGTGGACTTCCGTCCGTTTTTTATCTATTTGTCGGAGCGTCGAGAAACCATTGCCATACGACTTTTTTTCATGCTGGAGTTCCCAATGCGCCGTAAGTGTCTGGGAATCAGGCGGAACATGACCGACGGACATGGCGGACCGTCCTTTCCACTCTTTTGGATACGACCGCAAATCCAGCTGGATGCCGTCGCCAATCGTCACAACTCCCGACGAATCAAGACGATACTCCTTCACCGACGGCTGGGCGGCGGAACAGACGGCAAGCATCGCCAGCCCGATGGCGGCATTCCGCATGAACATGTTTTTGACAATCATTGTTGACATTGCATTGCGCTCCAGTCAAAACGTATCACAAAAACGGGATGAACGTCTTCTCCACCAGACCGTCCCGTCCCTTCATCAATTGCCGCAGGCGTGCCACAAGATCCTGCGCAATTCGCTTGTAGTCAGGGACTAACCGCGATCCGCTCGGCAGGATGTTCCAGTCATGCACTTCCGCGGAAGGGCAGAACGCCTGTATCTGGCGGTGATGCGCCGCATCGGTCACAATGATGTCATACGACTTTTGGGGAACCTCCTGCCCGGGCTGGACATAGGCCACTTCATCTTCGTACAACCATTGCAGCATCTGCTTGCCGTGCCATTCCGGCAGATAGTAAAGCGTTCGTTTGGAAGGATTTTTGCGCACATAATCCGACCACGCGATGCCGGGCATGCTAAAATCGCTGCAAACCGCGTCGATATGGTCGAAAAACGGCGACGTCGCCACGACCGGCAGGCCTTCCCGTGACAGACGGCGGGCCGGTTCTTCGGACACCATGACCGTTCCAGAATTCCAGATCAGCCCGCGAATCGGCTGCTGGCTCAATTCGCGCACCATGTCGTCAGGATCCGCGCTCTCCAGCATGATGTTGCGGAAGTTGAACTTATGCGAAAGGATTTCGCGGCCGATCGCCGTGAACGAATCAAACACGTCGCGGTTGAAATAATACAGGCATCCGTCGCCGTTCAGCACGCCGATGAGCCCGGCCTCCGCGTCGTCCGCGATTTTCTCCGGATTCGTGAAAATGCCCAGCCCGCGCCGCGAACGCAGCCAGCCGTCGCGGATCAGTTCAGCCGTCACCGCAGACACCGTGCATTGCGCGACCGAAAACTTCCGCGCCAATTCGCGAACGGACGGCAATTTGACGGACGATGTTCCCGCCCGATAGATTTCACCGATAAGATAATGTCTGATTTGCAATGTCTTGCGCATAACTCCTCCTGTCACTGCAACCGCCATGGGCAATGGTCGCAGATGCTCAAACAACCACTCTTCACGGCTTCTCGGAACAAATCCGCCCGTTTCCCTAAGAATATTTCCTTCAATGTCTTGTCACGCAGATTGCCTGCGCTGAAACTGAAGAAATCCGTACAGAAACCGACCTCGCCGTCGTGCCGCACATGGATGCGTTTCCACGGCTGGCGGCAGCACGCTTTCCGCCGCGTGTGCGGCGTGAACGACGCGGGAGTACCATAGGAGCGACCATTGAACGCCGCCACGCTGCGTTCAAGCCGCGTCAGATAGTCGCTGTCGTCGTCGCGCCGCCAGCCTTCCAGCTCCGCGGCGTCGTGCCCGAAATGTTCGCGGCTGTATCGGCGATACGCATCTATCTCCTTGCCGTTCAAATGGATCCACTGCCCCATCGT
>JAEEGK010011269.1_pt1 | contig 20463 bp, 30 predicted proteins | sample 8958771 | NCBI WGS metagenome assembly JAEEGK01 (sample SAMN16246547, study PRJNA631951) | gut metagenome | biome: gut microbiome; feature: rumen; material: SC-attached | host: Bos | place: Iran: Karaj | collected 2018-10
TGTGTTTAACTTAATCAAAGATTAAAATGAAAGCAATTATTTACGCCCGTGTTTCGTCTGTTGGTGACAGGCAGAACACAGACAGGCAAATTTCTGATTTATCAGAATATGCAGCGTTTCAGAAATTTGAGATTTCCAAAATATTTGAGGAAAAGATTTCTGGAGCAAAGAAGAATGTAGAGAGACCTGTGTTATTGCAAGCAATAGACTATTGCAAGCAAAATGGTGTTTCTATCCTCTTAGTAAGTGAACTTAGCAGATTGGGGAGAAATGCTTTTGAAGTCTTGGCTACAGTTAAAGACCTCATTGATAATGGCATTAACCTCTATATGCAGAAAGAACAGTTAACGCTACTTGATGCAGATGGTAAACCCACAATGTTTGCACCTATAATGATTGCAACACTTTCCACCTGTGCCCAATTAGAGCGTGAAAACATTAAGTTCCGCTTAAATAGTGGCCGAAAGCTATACATTGAACGTGGTGGGAAACTTGGTCGTAAGGTTGGAAGCGTTAAGACCATTGAACAGAAGAAAGAGGAATACCACGATATTATCAGTTATCTGAAACGTGGCTATTCCATCCGTAATGTTGCAAAACTGACAGGAAAAGGAATAAGCACGGTACAACGGATAAAAGCGGAGTTCAATCTCTAATGTAATAGTTAGGTAGGGCATCAAAAACGGTGCTCTACCTTTAATCTTGATGCTGTTTTGATCCAATCTATAGCAAATTTTACCAAAAATTGCTAATAATTTGTAGGTTTTGTGCTAAATGTGGATTTCTTTTCGTATCTTAGCGGCGAGTTTCAAGTGCTCTGTAGAGTTGGAGTGCGTTTTAATGGCTCAAACTTATTTAAAAAGAGCGATTGGATGCTATTTAGTGTAAGAATCTGGACAATTCGGACACCTCGTTAGTGCTTTATCACTACGTCTAAAAGAATAGTTGACAATATGCTTGCATCTATTAGGATTATTGTACCCCTATGGGAACAGTATATGCTAAAGGTGTGGGCACTATTGTCGTATTACTTTTAGACAGGTTGTCCAGAACCTTTACACTGTGGTATGCAATAGTCCCACACTCTTTAACAATAATCCGCTTTTCATCTTGGGAACTGATTAGCATAGAAATACAGATTATGGCAGATGCTAATTTGTTCGTATTTGATAGAAGAAAGTATCTTTCACTAAATCACAAAAAGAACACATTGACTATTCATTTTGAATTTCAGCCAAATAACCAATTGTTCAATCATAAGCCAAGCAAAGAATGGCCTGCAATCAATTGTGAGTGCTTCTCTATCAAAAATCTAAGATATGGACGCGGAAGTATCAGCTTGTGCCAAAAGTATTTAGACTCAGACTCCAATGACGAGGAATCGATAAGAATAGATTTTGAGAATTATTTATATAGCCAGCTTTATTTGATAAATAACCCAAATATCCTTAGAAAAGAAGTATTACCTCCCCAAAAAATCCTTATTTGGGATGAATATGGAATAGAGATGTATAAAAATATTCCTATAACATCCATAAGTCTTGATAGTTTAGAATTAAACAAAGATGTTTTTTTAGTTGATCACATAAGACAATCACCAAATTCGAATTTATATTTATTAGGTAATGTAGATGCACCAATTGAGGCCATTCTTAGGATAAGGAAAAACAATGTCCTATTTGAAGATTGTAGAAAAACAAAACAAGGCTATGATCATCATTTTAATGAAGTTGATTTATGTGCAAAGTTAACTGATACAGGTGAATTTGTATGGGATTTCTGGAAGCGATTCGAGAAAAAATCTCAACCAGAGCACTATATTTACAGTGAAATATGTCAATGTATGGATTTTAACTATTATCCCGAAATCTGGAAACAGAGTTTGTCTGTAGATGGAACGATAAGGATGAAATGTCAAGTTGGAAGCCTCTTTGATTATGATTTCCGTATGCACAATAATATTGAGGTAGTAAATGCATGTTTGCAGATAAAAGGTAATCAAAGCATTAAGAATCAAATTCATAAGATTCTTGATTTAGAAGAAAATGAGGCAATAGAAAGAAAGAAAAGGGAACAAGAGCAGGAGTTCATTAAAAGGAAAAAGGAAGAAGAGGCACGTCTAGAAAAATTCAGATATAACAAAAGAAATTCGCATAGCCGTGATAGATTTATATCCTTTGACGAAACAAATCATACATATTCAGTAGAAGGCAATCCCCTCCAATCAGTAACCAATATCGTTGAGAATTGTTTTCCGAAATTTGATGCTCAATTACATGCTAAAACGACTGCCGCTAAAATGGGAATGACGGAAGAAGAAGTAATTGCCATGTGGGAGCAGAAAGGTAAAGAGAGCAGGGAACTTGGTACGGCTATGCACCAGAAAATTGAAAGCTATTATCAAGGAAAACAGCCTTATGAAGATGATGCTTTCCGTCTTTTTAAGGTGTTCGCTGATAAAGTAAAGTTGGAACCATATCGCACAGAATGGGCGGTGTATGATACTGACTATAACATAGCCGGTACAATAGATTTCGTGGACTATCAGAACGGAGAATATACTATCTATGACTGGAAACGAAGCGATAAGATTATAGCTAATGGTATGCCTGTAAAGGTGAGCAAGTACCAAGAAAAAGGGCTTTATCCATTGGAACATTTGGAGAACTGTGCGTATTATCATTATGCCTTGCAGTTGAGCCTTTATAAGTTCATATTGGAAAAGAACTATGATATAAAGGTAAGCGATCTGAGGTTAGGCATTTTCCATCCATCTTACGACAAACCGTATGTGTTGAAAATGCCATATCTCGAAAGTGAAGTAAAAACGTTGATGGAATTACGATCCGAAGTCATTCTATGATGATGTGGGCTCGATTTCATACAACCAACAGCATAATTTATACAAATAACACTAATTTTCTTTGTTTTTCCAACTATATCATTTAAATTTGCAAATCAAATAGTAGAATATGGTAAACGATACGATTGTAAACGCTAAGAACTTTTCGGATAGGCTCTGCAATGAGGTTATCCTTTGGAGTAATGACTTCGCACGTGACCTCGGTGTTACATACGGTGAACTATGGGCAGGGATAACTGTCTTCGTTGTATTTATAATTGTGTTCTATAACGTTACGCTGTTGCTTTCATTGTACTATCCGAAGGTAAAGAAAACCATCAAGTACACTTACTGGACGGTACACGGGCTAATTGTCTTGTGTCTCTTGTTTGTCTTTCTAATGATCGGTGTTGCAGCTAAAGCTGATTCTGAATTAGATAGATCTTTTATCGGAACTAAGGAGATGATTATCAAATAACGAAAACATTATTGATATGGCAAAAATAATAACAAGTATCGGTGCAGGTGATGATCTTTTTCAATTCTATGAAAATAGTTGGAAAGATGAACCTGAGAATGGACTGAGTCGCATAAAAATCCGTTATCCTATTGCCACAAGTGAAGATAGATGGAAAGAAATCACTATGAGCGGTGAATGGTTCTTGGCTGGATATGTAGAGACAGTCTATAATTATGGTAAGTTCTTATTCGAAGAATTTACGGACGCTATGATGGCTCATTTACGTGAGGCCATTACTTCTTATACTAAGTATTCTGATAACCCTATTTACAAAAAAACATTAAAAGAACTTGGATGGTAAATCACTTTTTGATTGCACAGAGTCATATACTTGAACAAGCTTTACAAGAAATTAGAAGTGGAAAGAAGACTGGTCATTGGATTTGGTATATATTTCCGCAGATGATTGGACTTGGTAAAAGCGAAATGTCCCAAACATACGGGATTACATGGCGTGACGAGGCAGAGGCATACATAGTGCATCCCATATTAAGGGAAAGGTTGGTGGAGATATCAGAAGCCGTACTAAATAACAAGAAGTCCGTTTATGAAATCTTTGGCAACGATGCTATCAAAGTAAGGTCGTGCATTTTGTTGTTTGAATCAGTCTGCGACATCCCTGTGTTTAAACAATTAAAGAGCAAATATCGTTGGTAAATAATGGAAATACAGATTACAGCTATCAAATTTGAGACAGTTGATGGGAAGAAAACAGGTCGTTCCTTTTCTTTCAAGGCTGATCCTAAGAAACTGGCTGTTTACAAGACTGAGGCAACCATCAAGAAGAAGATCAAGGAAATTGTGGCTAATAGTGGCATCTTCAAGAAAGAAGAACTTGATGATGTGAAGTACAACATGAAGGACTTTCTGGAGGAATGGAAGAAGCAACAGGCTGCGATTGTCCATAAAGTAGAAAAAATACGCAGATATGTGCAAGCGAAATGGACACTCGGAGCATTACATGGGATTAGACATTGGGACAGAGTTTATGAAAACGGGCAGAAACTATTAACTCCTGACACAAACCCACTTGTAATAGGATTGTTCGCATATCTTCATGACTCATGCCGTATTGATGATGGTGAAGACCTTTATCATGGTAAACGGGCTGCTGACTGGATTGAGACTTTAAGAGGTACATATTTGAAAGATGTTTCTAATGAGGAGATAGAATTGCTACAAGAGGCGTGTCGTCTTCATACAACAGAACTCAAAACAGGAAATCCAACAATTGATGCCTGCTTTGATTCTGATAGGCTTGACTTGTGGCGAGTTGGTATCATACCAGATCCTGCCAGACTTGCAACAGAAAAGGGGAAGGAAATTGCAAGGAACACGGACTATAAGTCGTTAATGTGATTCTAAATATGCGTAGATAGTTTCGATTTCCACACATGATTATAAAAAGAACAAGCATATTCTGCCAATTTATACAATTAAACTATGAATATAAAAGTAGATACCTAATTTGCCAGATATTTCCAACAAGAAATTCAATTTATATGGTGTTTATAAAAAAGCTTTCTTTCAGATGAAAAAAATACTCTGGCTCATACCAATTGCCGCCATATTTGCAATAGCTTATTTCTTATATGGCAAAAAGCAAATCATAGGGGATTTCTGTCCTCATGCCACACTTTATCTACAACCTTACGACAACTTTACTCAGAAGGAGGCAGGGAAGTTGAAAGCCGATCTTGATAACCATCTGGGAGAAATACTATATGGTGTTTTTGAGGTCAGGGTTTTGCCGAACAAGCCTCTTTCAAATTCGTTCTTAGGAGAGACGAAAAAAGAAATATCGGATTGATAAGATCATCGACACACTAAAAGAAGATGCTGATAACGAGAAGATCTATATCGGCATTACCCATCGTGATATATGTAGGGATTACAAAAACGGTGTCAAAGACTGGGGCGTTCTTGGATCAAGCATTGCTGATTACCATGCCTGTGTCGTTTCGGACTATAGGCTAAAGCATAAGAAACGTGATTTGTGGAAAGTCGTAACCCATGAGTTTATTCACACTTTTTATGGTTATCCGCATTGTCCTAAAGATAGCGCACACTGTCTGATGAAGGATGCTAAAGGTAAGGCTGATTTTTCTAACAAGCATAATCTTTGCGGATATTGCAAGAAGAATCTCTGAGGGGTGACATTTTAACACTAAAATTGCTATTATATACTAGATTGTTAATTTGTCCCCTCTCTCATAATAGATTATTTCATAGAATCGCTATATCTTGTGGTATAATTAAGAAATGAGAAGTTCCATTTTGAAGTCTGATTCGGAATACATATACTTGTTTAGAGATTGATTCAAAGTGACTTCGCGGGTGCGCACCACTTTTCTATTTGAATCAATCGTTTTTAGATAAGTTACGTTGAATCAATTAAAAATTCGGACTATGGAAAAGGACATCAAAAAGGGTAATGCCCCGTATTTCGCTGATCTTATCGGCTTTAAGAATGAAAAGTCAAAAGGCTATGCCAACATGAGTTTTACAAAGCAGCTATCACATTAATGTGGTGGCTGTTTTCCTTTTTAATGGATTCCGAGCAAAATCGCTTCATTTCGTCAATTCCAGAGATTTAAGATTTTTAACTTGGACTTCTCTTTACTAATGGATATAATAGTGTGTTGAGGTTGAGAATCAGAGTAATTCTTGTGTTATCATTTTTCTCTAAATTCCTTAACTTTATCCATATATTTAAAACTCTGATTCGAGCCTCAACAAGAATTTTCTAAACCATATCGGTTATCTATATATATTAAAGCAAGGAAGAGTGTCTTATACGGCACTTTTTTCTTGGATTCTGGTGTAACCGATATTTGCATATTGTACCCTTTAGATAGAGAACTGAAAATCAGTTACAAGCCATTTTAAGTGCATAGATCCATTTTTTCATTTTTCAGATTCACTCTTAATATATAATGATTATCGATTATGGAATTATTACCAATTAATTCAAGTGACGGATTTCTTCATTTAAGAGATCTGCCACACAACTGCATCTTTAACAAAATAGTGACAGGATGCGGAGGCACGACAGTAGTGTTGCGCAATTCAGAAGATTATGTTATCGCAGTTCCTACAACAGAGCTGATCATTAACAAGACTGGACGAACAGATGCAGGACTCTCTTTATTTAAATCCAAAGAGAGATCGCAACCTATATTTGGTCTTTTCGGAAAATTCAACTCACAAGTTGCCAGCGATTTGAATAGCTATCTGGAATCAAAAGGAACCAAAAAGATTATGTGTACCTACGACAAAGTACCAAGGATATTAGATTTCATTGAGCCCAAAGACTACAGATTACTAATAGACGAATATCATTGCTTACTCAAAGCATACTCATACAGATAGAAAGCGATAGATGGAGTCTTAGACAATTTCAGGAGATTCAAGTCTTTCTGCTTTATGTCCGCAACTCCGATCCTTCCTTCATTCAAGCCTAATTGCTTAGCAGATGTGGACGAAATACAGGCTGACTGGGGAAATTCATTGGATAAATTGACAGTTGAATTACAGCAGACCAACAAGCCTAATTCATTAGCAGCCAATATCATCAACGCTTACAAACGAGACGGTTTCATAACTTCAAAAGAAGGGATCAGGAGCTATGAAGCCTTTTTCTTCATCAACAGTGTAACCGATATTGTCGCAATATTGAAGCATTGCCACCTTAGCAATGACGAGGTAAGAATAATATGTGCTGACACTCCCGAAAACAGAGAAAAGTTGATGGGATATACCATTAGCAATAGCCGAAGCCCAAATAAGATGTTCAACTTCATCACCTCCAAATCCTTTGAGGGCGCAGACTACAATAGCGAGACAGGACTATGTTTTATTGTCAGTACTCAGTCTAATCCTCACACATTAGCAAGTATAGATACTGACATACCGTAGATAGCAGGAAGAATCAGAACTAAGATCAATCCTTTCAGGAACTTCATAGTTCATATATTCAATACTACTTACAAGAAACTCAATCTTGATATGACCTATAAACAAATGGAGGCTAAGACCAGCGCAGCATTAGAGAAAGCCCGTAAAACTGTAGAGTTTTTCAATAGTGCAACAGACAAGGACGTTAAAGATAACATAAGAGAGAATCTAAAGCAGAATCTTAACAAATGGTACATGAGCTATGATAGCATTAACGACAAGTTCATTTTAAACGATATGCTGCCGAAACTGGAACTATACAACTTCCAAGTAAATGAAGTGGTTTATAAAAGCGGCCTCAGCATTAAAAAGAGTTGCGAGGATAACGGCATTGAAACCATTACTACGGATTATGTAAGAGCAGATGATACCATTTCTACCAAGAAGCTATCATTTAAAGACGCTTTTCTGTAGTATGCTGAAATAATCTCTGAAAATCAATTCTCACCACAACTGTTAGCAATAGAACAGGAACAGCCATTAGTAAGAGAGGCATATCATAAGTTAGGCACAGAGAAAGTAAAGAGTATGCGATATATCAAAAAGTCCGTAGAAAATGCCTTAACAAGTCTGGAGACTGACAAAACAACAGAGTCGCGTTTAGCAAAAATGATAACCAACAGCATTGAAGCACCAACCACTATCATAGTTGCCAAAGCTAACAATATCATCGAAGAGGCTTATCTGCATTTAGGCATTAAGCACAAGGCAAAAGCAAAGGAATTGCACAAGTGGTTTGAATGTTCAGATCCGATAAGCAGGCGAGTAGATGGAAAAGTGATAAAGGTCGTTGATATATACAGACCAAAGATCATCTTTAACTAATAAAAACTACAAGCTATGCTTTATTTTATAAAAAGCGGGAACTATTGTAAAATAGGCTACTCCAGAGACTTAAAAGCTTTATTCAACAGATTGAGAAACTACCTGACTCATAATCCGTCGTTCCAGATACTCGATCTCAGATCAGGAGATAAAATAAGAGAGAGTCAAATACATTCGATGATTCCGCCAGACTTGTAGCATTATGGCGAGTGGTGCGTGTGGAACAAAGATATTGCAAGATTATGGCTACGTCTTTATAAAGTCAAACCACAAGAATCAATAGAAGAATATTTTATCAAGAAGAACAAAGCAATTAACAAAGCTATAGTTAGGGAATACAGAGATACACCATACCTGAATTTCATTAGATATTTCAAAAAAGAGTCAAATCTGGATATGTCTGAACCTGATAATAACGAATGGAGAACACCATGATTATTTTGAATGGTACACCTGAGAAAGAAATCTTCAAAGGTGTGCCATTTTTCAATCTCATACAAACTCGGAAATAGAAAAATCGGCTTTAATAAATAAACAGTATAAATGCAATCTTGGAGAAGTGAATAAACCTTTTAATTATCTTTTCCTAAATATTTCTTGTAAAGTTTGGTAATGTGATTGGAAATGTTTAATTTTGTACCCGATAAATAACGAATGCGTCGCTCTTTGGCATGGACTTTGTGCAGTAAATTTGTGCAGTTATAAGTATTTGTAAAAGTTAAGTTGCTTAAAATCAATGAGATATGTGTGGAGGGTTTCGACTCCCTCCAGCTCCACAAAGTTTTTACTGTATATCACTGACTGTCAATCGGTTGGTGATATTTTTGTTTTACCTTTCGGGGGCGATTTCGGGGGTGATTGGGGGGCGATTTTGCTAAAAGGCGCTATCGCTATAGTCTGTCCATCTATCTGTGATTTGCGTATTTGTCTGTAGGTGAGATATTTATGTTTGTGTTTTGGTCTCGATGCTATTCTGATACGACATTTTGGGGACAATATTGGTGTGCTCTTGAACCTTCGACTGCATTTTCATGTAATTGCATGTATTTACATCAAATTACTTGAATTTACATGTAAAGGTAAGACAGTCAGCCAAACTGAACCCGTCAATGACTTGTTCGTATTACTTATTGTACTTGACGAAGATGAAAACGGTAATATCCCTATGCAAGAATAGGCGATTTCCGTGTCCAATTAGGAATAATCCTTTTGATAGTTCACCAAAAGTACCGATCTTTGCACTGTGATTCAGAACATAGGAGTCTGGACACAGAACAAATGTTGAACTATTAAAAGAAGAAGATTATGAAGATAATGAATAAGGTGATCGCAACCATGATGATGATGGCCATCACAACCGCAATGCCTGCAATGGCCGGTAACAAGAATCACAACGACAAGAAGGATAAAGTCGTTGCAGTGAATAACGGCAAGAAAGAGTCGAACTTCGAAAAGGTAGACAAAAAGACGATTCATTTCGACACCCATAAGAAGAATACCTATCGTCCTGACATGAAGACTTACACCTTTAAGGTGAGCCGTCACGACTCTCATAAGAAGGTTGTTGCAAAGATTGAGAACATGAAAGGCGTGAAGGAGGCCAAGTGGAATCCGCGTACTCGTGAAGTGACGGTTATCTACGATGCAAATGTGACATCAGTCCGCAATATCAAGCACTTCATGGCATAGCAGTATGCCATTCCATATAAAATCCAGAAGGCCCCGGCTTGCATCTGCAGGTCGGGGCTTTGATTATTATAAGTGTTCAGAGTCATTCTACAATTTTCTGTTGGCATAATGCTGTATGCATTCAGGGTCTATGCGGGTGTATGACTCATCTCCTAGCAATGTGGAGGTAAGCAGCATATCAGCCGTGGTACGGTTCGTGGCAAAGGCAATGTTGTAGAGCGAAGCCAGTCTGCTCAGGGCTGAAACATCGTTCTGATGACCCTGTACGGCAAGGTTGTCGCAGAAGAAAATCAGCATGTCTATCTTACCTTCGGCCAGCATGGCACCAATCTGCTGGTCGCCTCCCAACGGGCCACTCAACAGGCGTGTCACCTTGTCCTTGAACGGATATTCCGGTTCTTCCTCTGTTCCGAAAGCAAGCTCACTAATGAGTCTGCCTGTGGTACCAGTAGCGTAAAGATGGTGTTTTGAAAGCAGGTCGGCATTGAATCTGACCCAATCCAAAAGCTCATTCTTTCTTGAATCGTGTGCAACAAGTGCAATGTTTAATATCGCTTTCATAGTCAATCCTTTCTTTTTAATTAAACAATCTTTTTACCTAAATCTAATACCTTTTCGGTATGTTATCCACTGCAAAGGTAGTGCTTTTAGCGGCGAATGTCAAGTGAATTTCATTGATTCCAGGCTTGAAACACGCTTTTCTTGGCTTATGTCAAGTTAAAGAAGTTAAGAATATACTGTGCAACCATACGACCTTGGTGGTTCCAGCGCTGAATGGATTTTATGGCCTCATTCTTGACGTGTTCATCCTCATCTTGCGCGTGGTTCCTGATTAAATGAAGTTCGTATTCTGACGTAAATTCCGGGTGTCCTTGAAAGGTCAGGATATGGTGACCTATGCGGAATCCCTCATGTCGGCAAAAAACGTTGTGGGCAATAACAATGGCACCAGGAGGAAGAACAGTTACTTGGTCATGATGATTATACAAGAGGCGCAGTCGACCATTTGGGAAATATTGATGCATGATTTCGTCTGTGATGACAGATTCACGAATACCAATACCCCAACCTCCGGCATACCGCTTGACCTCGCCCCCTAACGCTTGTGCAATGACCTGATGCCCAAAGCAAATCCCAATCAGTTTGATATGGAGTGAAGCTACATCTCTAATCCACTGAATGAGTTCCAGAATCCAAGGGTCATCATCGTAAGCGGAACTGTTACTTCCTGTAATCAGATACAACTCGTCTTTCTCCAGTTCCTTGGGTAAGACACCCGCCATTACGGGAAACACCTCGAACTCTAAGGAACCGTCAACAGCACGGAACATTTCCCTAAACATTGACGCATAAGAGGGAATCTCTGGCGGTAAAAGTCCAGGGAATGTGTCACACAACAAGATGTTAATCTTAGACCTTTTCATCATTGCGTGTGAATCTTGAACAACAGGGCGTTTTGGAATACCACAGGACGATGATGGGCGAAAAATACCGTTCCTTCGGCAGTCGCCTTGACATCGTTGAGTATCTGACCGTTGTAGGGGTCGATAACATGTGCGAGTGATTCACCAGGAGTAACACGGCTGCCTGTCTCTACCAGTCGACAGTAGATGCCAGCATGACGAGCTTTGATGTGCTGGAGACTTGCCTCGTCGATGACGATCGACTCATAGGCTGCGCCATGAGTTCCGAAACTGATGATACCTGTTCGCTTCATCATACGGAAAATGGCATCAATAGTCTCACCACAGGTATTCACGTCTATCTGGTTTGTCTTTCCCGCATATAAAGAGAATGCCTTTGTATTCCACAGTTGCCAATTGTAGTTGAGCAATGTGGTGTCGAATGGGCGTGGCTGGTAAGTGGTGACGTATCTCATGCCGAAGAGACGGGCTGTCTCCACGTCCTCATAGCCCGTTTTCAGCATCCGCACGTGGGGCACGAAGTCGCCTGGCACATAGTACGAAGCCAGTTGTATGCCGTACTCAAAGCCGTTGAGCGTTGAGAAGATGGCTGCAGCGATGCGCTGGGTAGTTTCTCCCTTGTCATAGCCAGGGAACATACGGTTGACATCTGTGTTGTCCATCGACCAAAAGCGGTGACTGACATTCATCGAAAACGGGTTGCACGAGGGGATGACCAGGATACTTCTCCCCTTGACAATTCCACCACGTTGCTCCATGGTTGTCAGGCGGCTCACCAGCTGCGAGCAGATGTACTGCTGTTGCACCTCGTCACCTCGCATGGCACCGACTATTGCCAGTGTCTTTTCGCCCTCTCCAAATCTGAAGCCTTTGATTCGGAAGTTGTCGCGACAGGGCGATGTCATCTCAAATATTGTTTCTGTTCTCATGATCTATCGGTGTTGAAGATTCGTGCCATCAGCGACCCTTCATAGACGATCGGATAGGCGCGTATAGTGAATAAATAGCCATCTACAGGCGAACTGACAGTACTGAGTACCTGACCACGAAGAGGATCGACAATCTGACCGATGGTCTGTCCTTGGCTGACGTTGATGCCGCATTTTAGTTCTGTCAGGAAAACACCAGAAGTTTCGGCATTGAGGAAAGTCACACAATCGCCCTTGCAGATGATGGGCTGTGGTAATTCTGCCATTGCAGCCTTATGCCACATGCCCATCGTCTGCATCAGGTGGAAAATTCCTGTCACCAGGCGTCGGCACATCTTATGGTTGATTCGCTGGCCGACACCCATCTCGACCACGAGGCAAGGTGTGCCAGTGGTGTTGAGTGAATGGGCGAGTGTAGCTTCAAGCACAGTAGCAGCATCGTGAACCCACACAAAATCCGTTCCCAGCCGTTCGGCAAAGGGAACCAGCCACTCGGCATCCTTCACATTGATGCGAACCTGAGGTGTTTCACGCAAAAAAAGGTTGCTGGAGTGAATGTCTATCACCATGTCGGCCCCCTTGATGTCCTCAATGATGGCATGAGCCGTCTGTTCGGCCATAGTACCTTGCGGATCGCCAGGGAAGATGCGGTTCATGTCGAGGTCGAAGTTGGGGATACCCCGTTGAATGGTGTCGATACCCAGCGGATTGAGAGCGGGATAGATTTCCAATGTACCATCGAGGGCATCGATATGTTCCGTAGCAATACGGGCCAATTCATAACATACCATCTGCCCTTCCAGTTCGTCGCCATGGGTGCCTGTTACCACACAAAAGCGCAGGCCGTCCTTCCTGCCGTGCTGAATAACATTCTTGCGGATGCGGAACTGCTCGTCGATGGGAAGTTCTGTTGAAACAATTGTCTTTATCATATTTCTTGTAATGTAACGTGAATTGTGGTTTGCTGGTTTGCAAGGCCAGTGTAGAGTCCTCGGTTGACGGAGCAGTCGCGGGCATCGCGGCCATGTGCCAGTTTGACGTAGCCATCGCTGATTCGACAGTTGTGGGTGGGATCGAAGCCCAGCCAGTTGTAGCCATCGAAGATTTCCACCCAGGCATGGGTTTCGCCTTCGCCCACGAGGAAGCCGTTGACGTAGCGGGCGGGAATGCCCTGATGACGGCAAAAGGCTATCATAAGATGGGCAAAGTCCTGACAAACACCCTTTTTCCGCTCCAACACCTCGGCTGCTGTGGTCTCGACAGTGGTGCACAGAGGCTCATACACTATATTTTTGTTTATCCAATTGCAGATTGCGTAGGCAGCATCTATGACATTTTCGGTTGCCTCCATCAACGGCTCCTTGACTGTGGTTAGTGTCGTGGGTTGCTTAAACAGGAACAAGTTCTCGCCACGATACTTTAATATATAGGTATCTGTCGTTACAATACCCGTGCTGACGTATGCGAAAGTCTTGTGTGGCTCAGTGGCTCCACCGTAAAGAATGCGATTATAGAATGCATCGATTCCTGCCTGTAGCCAGTAGTCAGGCGATACCACCATGTGCTCCTGTTCCAACGTCTGACAGGCATTGCTGGCAGGCTGGCATCTCAACAAGACCGCATGGCTTGGCACCGACTCCGAGAACTCGACGACGGTCTGGTAATTGTACAAATATCTTTTCACACCTTCACTAATTGGTTGATTAACTCTAGTAACTTATTCTTGTACTCCACATCATTGAGATTGAAACGCTCCTCAATAATGAGGCTGTTGAGTTCTCCCTCAATGTCTTCGTCAATGATATTCGGCATCTGCTTGCAATAGCGTTTCAGCGAGTCGTAGGCCAATGCCACACGCTCATAACTATAGTCAAATCGAAGTAGCATGTCCATATTCTCGACATTTCGTCCTATAGACATAATGTAGAGTGCCTTGTGGTTCTGCAACCGCTGTTGTGCCGAGCCCCAAAATGCCAGCGACCAGTCGATGACAGGCTGCAGACAGATGACATTTTTTTCCTGCTTCTTACGACATTCTTTCAAGAGTGCCAGACTCATTTCCAGATAACTGAGTGTCTCCGACAGAATATCCTCACGAAGGAGAATGGCATTGTCCATAGCCTTCGTCTGAGCAGCCATCACAGTAGAGGGATTGGTGTCGTCATACATGATACCAAATGTAAACTCCTCTATGGTTTGATAGGCTCCTGTCGTATCCAGCTTCTGCCAGATGGGCCAGTAATCTTCCAACTCTCCGTCAATCATCTTGTCATGACACTTTCGCAAGAGGTGTAGGGTGATATACACCCGCTCCTCGTATCTTCCCAGCCAAAAAAGGCTGTTGGCCTTTACAGCCGAAATAATCGTGTTCTTTACCATAGTTCAAATTCTTTTTAACCTAAAACTTTTTATTATCCTGATCTTTTTACCATAAGAAACTAAACCTATTACTATTTTACTCTTCCATGACCCATGTATCCTTGAATCCTCCGCCTTGAGAAGAATTCACCACAAAGGAATCTGGATTTCGCGAGAAGCGTGTCAGTCCACTCGACCATACTTTTGTCTCTTTACCGCTAACCACGAAGGCTCTGAGATCGGCCTTGCGTTCCACCATCTTGTCATCCTCCAGAATCTCAAGGTCCTTAAAATCAATGACCTCTTGTGCAATCCAGCGTCTCGGCTGGTTGATAATGAGGGCTTTCAACTCTTCCAGCTTCTCTTTTGACAAATCCTTGCCAAAAACTACGCCATACCCGCCAGCCTCGCTGACATCCTTGATAACCAGACTCTGTATATTCGCCAATACATAGTCGTAATCTTTCTTGAAGTATGGCAGATAAGTGGGGGCATTTTGCAGAATAGGCTTCTCGCCTAAATAATATTCCACCATCTTCGGTACGAAGTAGTAGATGCCCTTGTCATCGGCCACACCATTGCCTATGGCATTGATAAGCGCTACATTTCCAGCCTTGTATGCCTGCATCACATTCGGAATGCCCAATAATGAGGAGGCTTCGAATAGTAGCGGATCCATGTATTCGTCACTCACACGGCGGTAGATGCTGCCTACACGGGTCTTTTCTTTGTAGATGCCTGCATAATAGACCTTGTTGTCCTCTACGAAGAGGTCGCCTGGATATGCCAGCGTAGCACCTGTTTTCTCAGCAAAATAGCTGTGTTCAAAGTAGGCAGAGTTGTAGCGGCCTGGTGTTAGGATCACAGAGATACCCCTGCCGTTGTTCATCTCCTCCATCATCGTAGCGAGTATTTTTGAATAATTGCGGTTTTCTGCCACAGCATTCTGAGTGAAAGTCTGAGGCGAAACCTTACGGGTAATCTCTCGGGCTATCATCGGATAACTGGCACCAGAGGGTATTCGTAGGTTATCCTCCAGCACATACCATTGGCCGTCTTTGCCTTCCACGAGGTCGATACCTGCAATGTGAGCATAGACTTCACCTGTAGGGTTGATGCCTTCGCACTCTGGCAGATATCCTTTTGAGGAGTACACAAATTCCTCTGGAACAATGCCGTCTTTAATGATGCGCTTATCGTGATACACATCCCATAGAAACTTATTCAACGCTGTGACGCGTTGTCTGAGTCCCTTTTCCAGGTATGACCAGTCACTATTGGAAATGATTCGAGGTATTGAGTCAAAAGGGAACAACTGCTCATTAAATATACCATTTTTGTATACCCCGAATCTTACCCCAAATCTTTCCATCCATTTGTTAACAGTTTCACGGCTGTCAATCAATTCGTTAATCCTGATGTTCATAATAACAATGTGTTTGTGTTTACTACTAATCTATTACCACGGTGCAAAGGTAACTCATTTTGAATAAAATCAAGAAACATATTATCAAAATGTCTTATAATTAACAATAATTAATAGCAAAGTGAAACAGAATTGATTTATATCATTACATAATGATAGAAAATATTTATGTTTGCTTTCAATATGAAAGATCAATAAACGGATGATAGTCTTATTTATAAAGCATATTAAGAAAAGGAGCAACATCCGCTGTGGATGCTGCTCCCTGCTGTTTTATTCAAGATAGCCCTACATTACGAGACCTCAATGGCCTTGGTGACTTTCTCCTTCGGCTCGGTCTTCGGCATGGTGATGGTCAGGATGCCGTCCTCAACCTTGGCAGAAATCTGATCCTTCACCACATCGTCTGGCAGCACGTAGTTCTGCTCGTAGTTAGAGTAGCTGAACTCGCGGCGCAGATAGTGATGGTGCTTGTCCTCTTGCTTGTGTTCCTGTTTGTTCTCAATAGCGATGGTGAGGTTGCCCTCGTCATTGATGGCTACGCGGCAATATTCTTTCTTGATGCCTGGAGCTGCAAGTTCCATTACATAGCTCTTGTCTGTCTCCTTGACATTGACTGCGGGTGCTGTACTGTTGGCACGAGGCATGAAATCAGTGTTAAAGAAATCATCAAACATTGTTGGGAACCAACCATTGCTTTTCATCAATCCGTTCAACATAATCAATACCTCCTAATTATACTTTTAAATTTGACATTTTGTTACTTGATTGCCTCTGCTTTCGCTTCAGCTTTCACAAACAGATAAGCAAAGTACATGCCTATGGAAAGAATCCGTGCCAGAATGACAATCGCAGAAGTCAAACTGGCACGGAATTTAAACTCGCTTAAACTATGCTGACAATTTATTAAACCCAGTTAAACATTGAAGTACTAAGCCAATTCTTTCCCAAAAGGTGAAAGGGCCTGGTTTGCCAGTCGGAATGGGAACAGCATCATAACATAGAGAATCAAAAATGCATGTGAGCAAAGGCAGCTTTATCATACCTTTCTCTCATGTTTAAAATAGACAGGTGGAAACCTTATTGGATCGTATTTTATAAATAAGTGCGATTTAATTCTTTCGCCAATAATTGATGGCTCCCAGCCATCAGCATATTTTTGGTTTCTAAAGTCATATTTGCAGAGGAAGGTTATCTTCGAATACTTAACTGGCTGCATGTTATCAATAAAGGTTATTGGTTCTTTTGCATTGTCAATGTACCAAATACCCGTATCAGGTGTTGGTAATGCTTCTAAATATTCCACGCCATGCTCTTCTGTAATTAAGCCATTAATGTAGAATTGATAATCATTATACCGTTTGACAAAAAAACCATTAAGGTCATACTCTACGCATTTATAACCAGTTAATAAACAAAGTTCATCAGGAAGTTCCTTTGGCTCTAAAGCATCACCACCTTTTTCCTTAACGATATAAGAACGTAGTGCTTCTATAAGCAGTTTGTCTGTTGATTCAACAAAGTTGTTATCCCAATAATTACCAACATTGGATGCCATGGACATTACGCATTCTGTCTGCTGGCCGTTAATAATTACTTTTTCAATGTGTGGATCACTTAGCCTATAACTTCCCATAAATATAACATTTGATTTTACCTGCTTTATTATTTGGTAAACTTCTCCTCTACGATATCCGACCTCTTGGCTCTGTTGTAATTGTCGGGATATTGCTGATGCATCTCGTCCAACTTACGGTTAATCTCACCTTCAAGAGTCTGCACAGTGTAGAACCAGTCCTTGGGAATAGGGCCAAGCTGGCTACGCTGAAAACCAAAGCCGCTGTCTGTAACGGCAGTTACAAGTACCCTGAGTTTAGGCTTGTTGAAAAACCAAGAGAGACCCCATACATCGTCAACAATACGAGTCAACAGCTTTTGATTAAAAGCACTGGGCTTGCCGTTATCACCGTCAGACTCATATAATTCGTCATCTTCGCCAACAAAGAAGAATCTCCTGGGTATGTAATAGCTACCCCAGTCGGCATCCATTCTGAAACGTTTCTCACCGAGTTTGTCGATGCCGATAACGATATTCTCAGGAAGCTCTTCTGCAGAATCCCTAGTTTTCCGGTTGGAAACGGTGATTCCATGACGTTCCAAGTTCTGAAGTTGCATTTCATATTCACAGTCATGTTCGCGGGCGTTGTAATCGGCAGCCTCCCTGAGAGCAGCCAAGGGGATGGTGTCTCCCTTCTTGCCGACTATTAAACGCTCGATACCGTCGGTAATCTCTTTTCCATCAAATACGCGCCAGTCATCATCAACAATCGGGAACGTGATAAACTTGTCACAATAGTATTTCTTGCGATCCTCATCGGTGGCTTCACAAATAAGCACGCCTTTCAGGTCATAGAAGAAAGAGCCAAGCCTAATTACCTTCTGTTCACTCTCCAGATTCACTTCAAACCCTTCATGGGAAGGTTCATACTTGGTCATATACACCTGATTCATGCTGTCGTTGATGACAATCTGTTCGGCATCCCTAGGTTTAATCTCATATGGAATGGGCTCGTCGAGGAAGAAGGGATTGGAAACTGTGAATTTCAATTCCCAGTCGTTCTGGCCAAACCATTCCTTTGACATGACACTACAGCAGCGAATGTAGGGGTACTTTTTCAGCTCCGCCTCAATGAGCTTTACCAGTCTTTCCTCGCTAAGTGAGATTTCCTTTGTCTTGTACGGAATGTTCTCGAATACAGCTTTTGTTCGTTCGTCTGTATTCTTCAGATAATATGTAAGCAGATATGTCTTTTCTTTTTTCATTTTTAATTTGGGTTTTTATTGTCCTCGATTCCGTTCTTACAATCTTTCATCGTACTTACGATGTGATTGAAGATCATGTTAATGCACTTTTCCACCTGCGCATCTGACCAGCCTTCGGTCATCGTTGCAAGATGTGCAGCTATCACATCCGACAAAGCCTTAACGATATGGGTTAAGTCAATAGGTTTTTCCGATTTCATACAAAAATCGACTATTGTCTTTGTTATCAGGGATGCTATTATTTGAGAATTATCGATATCTTCAACTTCATTCTTTTCTTTTATCATAAAACACTCTTATAAATTCAGATACTTTATAATTATATGCTCCAGCTCTTCCAAATTAATGAACTGAGAGGCACGATAGATTTCCTTACCATCCATCAGCAACAGTACGGTAGGCCCTGAATAGACCAGGAACCTTCCCGCAATCAAAGGCTCTTCAAGAATGTCTGTGTAGAATGAACATAATGACGTATGACTGTCTGCTAATCGCTTCACTTTATCTAGCATGACATTGCAGACTCCGCAATCGGGAGCCTTGATGTAGAAGAGACACAAACGGTTGTCTGCCAGTGTCTGCTCAATACCATCTATGGTTGTTAGATGCTCCATTAATTCATTTTCTTTATAACATTTAAAGTGTTTACTGCATAGTTAAGTTCTCTTTCTGTATGGTTTTCCTTACTCTTTATTTTTTCAATTATATCTTGTTGTTTTATAACCAGTTCTTTTTTGAAATCTGCAAATTTGATGTCATTTCTTCTCTGCGACCAATATTCATTTAAATTTGCCCAATTTACAAAATCTACAAATATGGAGTATAGTAAATCAATATCTTTTTCAGTAAATACTTCGATACAATAACCATTACTATCCCCTTTATATAATCTAAATAAAAGCATCGATGATTTTATTCGATTGTATAATTCCGCTTTTGCTCTAGTTAATTCATCATGCTCATGGATATTAGGAGGAAAACATACTTCAAATATTTTGCAGAACAGTCCCCATTGCTTTATGGCTGCTAGTTCTACAAACTCCGTTTCATTTAATCTTTTACCATTCTTCTTTATTGATTCATAGTAATACCTGCAAAAGCCATCTACGTCTCCTCGTAAAACATATTCGATTGGAATAACCAACTCATGTTCGCTATTTGATTGTGGGTAGACGCATCTAACATTCTCTCCAGTCACATCTATAGTTGTCACCTTATTAAACTCAGTAGGGCCGACATGATTTGGCCCTTCAAATAATCTTTGAAGAACACTTATACAGAACTCTTCTAATTTTATTTTTATATCAACATATAATTCAATGTCTTTTCTGTTCATATCATGTCTTTACCACTTAAATACACTTAAATTAGAGTACAAAATTACAAGAAAATGCTGAAAAAGAAGTAATTTTGCATGATGTTTTGAGAATAATTAAGGTATGTCGGAGCAGCAGCGGACATATATTGCCATCGATCTGAAGTCGTTTTACGCTTCAGTGGAGTGTGTGGACAGAGGGGTTGACCCGCTGACCACCAATCTCGTGGTAGCAGATGTAAGCCGGACGGAGAAAACCATCTGCCTGGCTGTTTCTCCTTCGCTCAAAGCTTATGGCATCGGAGGACGTGCGCGACTGTTCGAGGTAGTTCAGAGAGTGCGCGAGGTGAACAAC
>JAEEGK010011274.1_pt1 | contig 20459 bp, 24 predicted proteins | sample 8958771 | NCBI WGS metagenome assembly JAEEGK01 (sample SAMN16246547, study PRJNA631951) | gut metagenome | biome: gut microbiome; feature: rumen; material: SC-attached | host: Bos | place: Iran: Karaj | collected 2018-10
ACGATACTCTTGAAGAAGTAATAGGCATTCGTCCTTCCGTAGGTTCTCTGGCCGAGTATGGAATCACTTATGCTCAGGCAGACCTTAATGAGGATGGCACGCCCAATCTTGAGAATATTAAAAATGCAATCAGCGACAAAACAAAACTGGTTACCATTCAAAGATCCAAGGGATATCAGACCAGACCTTCACTTTCCGTTGCTCAGATTGCTGATATCATTAAGACCGTCAAATCCGTTCGCAGCGATATCATCTGTATGGTAGACAACTGCTACGGAGAATTTGTAGAGCCCATAGAGCCCTCTGATGTAGGCGCCGATATGGTTGTCGGATCTCTTATCAAGAATCCGGGAGGCGGTCTTGCTCAGGTCGGAGGATATATTGCCGGAACCAAGGATTGTATTGAAAAATGTTCTTACAGGCTTACGGCACCGGGACTCGGAAGAGAAGTCGGACCTTCACTTGAAGCTCTTCCAAGGCTTTACCAGGGCTTCTTTATGGCTCCCACGGTTACGGCTTCAGCTTTAAAGAGTGCCATTTTTGCTGCTAACCTGTTCGAAAAGTTCGGATTTGAAAGTTTCCCCGCCGGATGCGAGGAGAGACACGATATTATCCAAGCCATTACATTCGGAAAACCCGAAGGTCTTATTGCGTTCTGTGAAGGAATACAGGCTGCCGCTCCGGTAGATTCTTCTTTTGCCCCCGAACCTTGGGACATGCCGGGTTATGATTCCAAGGTAATAATGGCTGCCGGAGCCTTTACATCAGGTTCTTCAATAGAGCTTTCTGCAGACGGACCTTTAAGAGAGCCCTATACCGCATATTTCCAGGGTGGAATCACCTGGTCACACGGTAAATTCGGCATAATCAAGGCATTCCAAACTTTGGTGGATAAAGGCCTGATTTTATGATAAAATATCAAAGATTGCGATAAAAATGACTCTTTTGCAATCATATGTTATTTTTGGAGATGTTAAATGAGATATAAGGGATGGGTTTTATTTTTTCTGGTGATAATCGGGTTTATACTCGGTAACCTCATCGGAACGCATTGCAATATCGATTTTTTGTCTTACGGAGGACAATTTGGTCTTACTTCGCCTCTTGAACTTAATCTCGGTTTTGTGATCCTTACTTTCGGACTTACTTTTAATATCACCATTGCCGGTATTCTCGGAATGGTGGCCGCATTTGTGGCATATAAGTTCATGAAGATCTGATATGCGTAGCCCCGGAGAAGGGGAAAGGCGCATATGAATGATAGAAATAAGTTCTTTGAAGAAAAGCCCTATGAGAGATTTATCTCCATGGGTGCGGAGAGTTTAACAGACGCAGAACTTCTTGCGATAATACTCAGGACAGGGACCAAAGGCTCGGATGCCGTTTCGCTTTCCAGAAAGGTCCTTGAACTCGGTAAATATCCAAGAACAGGATTTCTCGGGCTTTATGATACCGATATCTCTTCCCTTGAGAAGATATCGGGTATTGGAAGGGTTAAGGCAATCAAGCTCAAAGCTCTTGCCGAAATTTCCAGAAGGATGCATGAAGCCAGACTGGCGGAAGGGTTAAATGTTTCAAATGCTTCATCCGTTGCCGCTTTTTACATGGAGAGGATGAGACATAATAAATGTGAGAAGGTTTTACTTCTCTGCATTGATTCAAAAGGAAAAGTCCTAAGAGAATCCGAGATTTCCAAAGGGAGTGTAAACAGATCGCTTGTATCAGTAAGAACCATTATGATGGAAGCTTTGAATGCGGAAGCGGTGCATTTGATCCTGATGCATAACCATCCCAGCGGAGATCCCACACCTTCCAAAGATGACAATGATCTTACCGCAAAGCTTTTTGAAAGCTGCAAACTTATGGAAATACCACTTTTGGATCATATAATCATTGGTGATAATCTGTATTACAGTTATAACGAATCGGGACTTTTACGGTAGAGAAAGGAAATAATATGCCGGCAAATGCTTACGGTATCGACCTTGGTACCAACCACATCAAGATTTTTAACAACAACGACAGTACCATTACCATTCAGAAAAACATGATCGCCATCAAAGACGAGAACGAGTTTTTTGCATATGGTGATTCTGCTTATGAGATGCATGAAAAGGCACCCGCAAATATTCAGATATCATATCCTTTAAGCTGCGGTGTTATTTCAGACCTTCACAATGTGGAGCTTCTTGTTAAATATATTATCAGCGATCTTCAGGGCGGAAGTCCCAAGAATGCCGATTTCCTTATAGCCGTACCTTATGATATCACCGATGTTGAAAAGAGAGCTTTCTATGATCTTCTTAAAGAAGCAGGTGTAAAGGCTCATAAGATCTATGTTACACAGATGGCTATCGCTGACGGTGTGGGCATGGGCATTGATGTTAAGAATTCCGTAGGTGTTCTCGTAGTAAATGTCGGATTTGAGACCACCGAGATCTCTGTATTGTCACTCGGAGGAATTGTCCTTTCCAAGCTTATCAAAGAGGGCGGACTTAAATTTGACGATTCCATCAGAGCTGCCGTAAGAAATGAGTTCGGTCTTATGATAGGTGGCAAGACAGCAGAGGAAGTTAAGAAGAATCTTAAAGAACTTGAGAAAGCAAATAAGGGAGCTACCGTATACGGAAGAGACATAGTAACCGGACTTCCCGTTCAGAGAGAGATTCCCACCAAACTTATCGTAGATTCTCTTGAAGGTGATTTTAAGACGATCATCGATAACATCAAGTTCATTCTTGAGAGAACTCCCCCTGAACTTTCCGCAGATATTTTCCGTAACGGAATATATCTTACCGGCGGAGCAAGCCAGGTTTCCCATTTGGTTGAAAGGATTGCGGACGGTACAGGCCTTAAGGTAAATGTAACCGATGAGCCTCTTACATCCACAGCATACGGGCTCGGAAGAATAATTCAGGATCCGGAGTATTCCGGTCTGGCACAGAGTGCCGAGGGCATGGGTAAATGAGTCCTGTCGTAAAATCCAAGGGGGAGAGATTTACACTGCCAAGTAAATATCTCCTCCTTATTTTAACTTTAATATGCATTATCCTGATGGTGCTGACTTACGGAACCGGTATTTTTGATGTGCCCGTTAATTCTGCGGTCGGCAGAATAATAGTGCCCTTTGAGAAAGGCGTTTCCAGAGCCGGAGAGTGGCTCAGAAACAGAAAAGATGAACTCACTTCCGTCAGAAGTCTTCTGGAAGAAAACGAAAGGCTCAGAGAGCAGATCGATGCACTTACCGAAGAGAATCTGATCCTTACTCAGGAAAGATATGAACTTACCGATATGCAGGCACTTCTGGGCTTATCCGAAGTTTATTATTCCTATGAAAAAGTTGGGGCCAGAGTCATCTTTAAGGATGCCGGCAACTGGTATAGTTCATTTATCATAGATAAAGGAACCGATGACGGGCTTGCTCTTGATATGAATGTTATTGCAGGGGGCGGCCTTGTGGGCAGAATAACCAAGATAGGTCCAAACTGGGCCAGGGTCACCTCCATTATTTCTGACGGAGTTAATGTCAGCGGTCAGGTTGTTTCTTCGGATCTTACGCTTATGGTCACCGGAGATCTTACCCTTGTTGACAGAGGACTTCTCAATTTCTCTCTTTTGTCGGATCCCGATGGGCTGGTTGTAAAGGGAGATAAGGTTGTAGTCAGTAATATAAGCGATAAGTACCTCCCCGGACTTCTGATAGGCTATATAGATTCCGTTCAGAACGATCCCAATAACCTGACGAAATCCGGTACTATTTCTGTTGCTACAGACTTCGATCACCTTTCTGTTGTTTTGGTGATCACTGATTTAAAAGATTACGATTACGAATGATTCAGCGAATTCTCATCGCAATTTCAATACCTTTCTTTTTCCTGCTTCAAACAGGTGTTTTCACATACCTGAAGCTGGGTAACTGTATCCCTAATCTGATGGTTCTCATAGCCTGCATTTACGGATTTTTCTATGGAGAAAAATTCGGTTGTGTTGTCGGATTTTTCGGAGGGCTTCTCATAGATATATTCTTTGGAAATATGCTGGGGATGAACGCTCTTATCATCATGTTTATCGGATATATAAACGGAGGATTCAGCGAGCTTTTTTATGCTGAGGATATTCGTCTTCCGATGATACTTCTTACTCTCAGTGATGCTACTTACGGGCTTGTGTATTACATATTCACTTTCCTTATGAGGGGCAAGCTTTCCATAGGATACTATCTGACTTCGGTTATCCTGCCGGAAATCTTTTATACTTTACTTGTATCGCTGGTCATTTATCCGATCCTTCTGGCCATAGATACATTGTTCAGAAACTTAAGACTTAAGAAAGAACTGGAAAAGCAGGATGTTTGACGGGCTTCGTGAAAGAATATTAAATATCTTTACGAGCAGGGTCACGATCATTTATCTGATCATGACCTTACTTTGCGGTGTACTTCTTTACAGATGCTTTGTCCTTCAGATCATTAACGGCCAGGAATATCTCGACAATTTCATGTTAGAGCAGGAAAAAGTAAGGGATATCATGCCTACCAGAGGAAATATCTACGACAGAAACGGAAATATCCTTGCCTATAACGAACTTGCGTATTCGATAAATATCGAAGATACCTTCGAGACTTCATCAAGCAAAGATAAGAATTTAAATGAACTTGTTTATAATCTGATCAAGCTTATTGAGAGAAACGGGGATACCATCGATTCCGATTTTAAGATTGCGATCAATGATGACGGTGAATTTGTTTATACCGTAACCGGGGCGAATCTTACCAGATTCCTTGCGGATGTATACGATCATGCGGATGTAAAGGATCTTACTGAAGACGAGAAGGCTTCAACCCCTGTAGAGGTCATGATCTATCTGAGCAGAAAAAGCGGGAAAGGCTTTCATTTTGCCGTAGGCGATTATCTTAATCCCGAAGATACAAAATCCGAATTTATCGAAGGAAAAGGATATACCAACCGTGAATGGCTTGAGATCGTTGAAATACGATATGCAATGAGCCTCACTTCTTTCAGAAAATATATCGGAACAACGATCTCAACTGATGTAAAGCCGGAGACCGTTGCTCTTATCATGGAAAATTCTGATATTTTGCCCGGTGTTACCATTCAGGAAGATACAGTAAGAAGATATGTCAATTCAGTATATTTTGCTCACATTCTCGGATATACCGGAAGGATTTCAGCCGAAGAGATAGATGCTCTTAATCAAAGAATGATCGATGAAGGCGCCACCGAAGGAACATATACTTCCGAAGATGTCGTCGGAAAAAGCGGTATAGAAAATTATCTTGAAACCACTCTCCAGGGAACAAAAGGATATGAGAGGGTTATGGTTGATAATACCGGTAAGGTTTTGTCTATTTTGGATCACAAAGATGCTGTCAGAGGACAGGATGTATATTTATCCATAGACATGGATCTGACCATGGAACTCTATGATATTACAGAAAGAAAGATCGCTTATATACTTGTTCAGAAGCTTCAGAATGCCAAGCTGGCCGTAAGAACGACGGATTCCGTTAAGACCATCCCTATAGCGGATGTTTATTATGCTGTCTTCAGAAACAGCGTTCTTGATATTTCACATTTTTCGGCAGAGGATGCACAGCCTACCGAGCAGCTTGTTTATGAGAGGTTTCTCAGCTATAAGGAAAATGTATATTCGACTCTTGAAACCGGTATCAGAACCACAAGAACTCCTTATGATAAGCTGTCTGATGAGTATAAGATATATCAGTACTATGCCTTTAAACTTCTTATGAACAATGGAATAATCATGACTTCCGAGGTTGATACCGAAGACAGCATGTATAAAGCATGGGACCAGGGAGGAAGTGTATCCCTCGGAGATCTGCTTGATCATGCCATAGCCATGGGCTGGGTTGATATTTCCAAGCTTGAACTGGAATCTAAATATGCAAGCTCGTCTGAGATATTTGATGCGATAATCCTGAAAATATTTAAACTCTGTGATGCGGATGCTGAATATCAGACAAGATTTTATAAATACATGATCTTAAATGATAAGATCACAGGTTATAACGTATGCAAACTTCTCATCGAGCAGGAAGCCATATTTGCACCTGAAAGTGAGATCAACAGACTTAATGCCGGAGCAATTAGCGCATACAGCTTCATGGTCAACCGTATCTCGAATCTTGATATTACTCCGGCGCAGCTTGCTCTCGAACCCTGTAACGGTTCCGTTGTCATGACCAATCCCAATAACGGACAGGTAATTGCCCTTGTTTCTTATCCCGGATATGACAACAATATGCTTGCTAATACCGTTGATAACGATTATTGGAACAGACTTCTTAATGATGATTCATCACCGCTTTTGAATTTTGCTACTCAGTATAAGGCGGCACCCGGATCCACATTTAAGATTGTAGCTGCAACTGCAGGCCTGCGTGAGGGCGTTATCAATACATCGACACTGATCAATTGTAACGGTATATTTACGGATATTGAACCTCCTGCCAAGTGTACTGCGGTACATGGTAATGAAACCGTAAGAACCGCGATCAGGGACTCGTGTAACCTGTATTTCTTTAATGTCGGATACAGGCTTGCTACACTAAACGGTTATTATGATGATGCTTCCGGTCTTGAATATCTCTATAAATATGCAGATATGTACGGCCTTACGGCAAGATCCGGAGTGGAGATCACAGAATATGAGCCGGATGTGTCGGATAAGGACTCTGTCAGATCCTATATCGGTCAGGGTACTAATGCTTATACCACGACTCAGCTGGCAAGGTATGTTTCCAGTATTGCAAACGGTGGTACGACTTATGATCTGACACTGCTTGATCATATCGAAGATTCATACGGACGAACGGTTTGGGAGCATGCTCCGGTAATATATAATACCGTTGAAATGGAAGATTATCAGTGGAGTGCCATCGTCAACGGTATGATCGATGGTGTTAACAATAAACCGTATTTTGCGGATATACCCGTTCAGGTAGCAGGTAAGACCGGAACCGCTCAGCAGTCAAGGTCTAAACCCGACCACGCTTTGTATATAGCGTTTGCACCTGCCGTAGGCGATCCTGAGGTTGCGTTGTGTGTCAGAATTCCTTTCGGTTTCTACTCGGATTACGCGGCGCAGCTTGCCCATGAATGCCTTCAGGCTTATTACGAAGTTGAACCTGAAGTGGATCAATCGGCGTATGCTACGGATGAAAGAAGAGACTGATATTTTTGAGGGAGGATTTAATGAGCCGGGGAGTAACTTTAAAAAGTTATAATGGTGCCATAAAACTTATACTTGATCCCGAGATGAACTTTAACGAGCTTCTCGGGCATGTCCGGGATAAATTCTATGCTGCCAGGAACTTTCTTGGTTCTTCATCCATTATTCTTGATATCGAAGGAAGAAAACTTTCGGATATCGAAGAATCACTTATTGTTGATGCGATTAATGCCAGTTCTGATGTTGACGTTTCCTGCATCGTCGGTAAAAATGAAAACGATCAGGAACATATCAGAAAAGTGGGAGAGATACTAAACGATAAGATCAATTCTCTCGATAAATGCATCATTCTTCAGACCTCTGTCATGAACAAACAGGTTATTGACGTTGAGGACAGTGTTTTGGTATTGGGGGATGTTAATCCGGGCAGCCAGATCAAAAGCGGGGGGAATATCATAGTTCTCGGCGGATTATACGGTTCCGCCTATGCGGGATCAAACGGGGACGAATCCTCATTTGTATGTGCGATCGAGATGGAGCCCGAAAGCCTTATTATCGGCGATAAAGAATATATTCCGGACAGTAAGCCCATTTGGTCTGCAATGCTTAAACCGGCACCGAAGGTCGCCAGAGTTTCGGACGGAGAATTGACCATAGGACCTCTTAACAGGGTCGTGATGGAGAAGATTTATGAGTCTAAGAAATTATCACATTCGTGATTATGATTTCAAAATAATATTGTTTGCCGTTCTTTTATCCGTTGTCGGAGTATTTGCCATTTCTTCCGCCATGGGTGATACAGTTGCTGGTCATGAGAATGTTAAAAAGCAGATCGGAGGAATTATCTTCGGAACGGTCATGATGATAATAACTTCTTTGATCGATTATCATTTCATCATGAAATTCAGGATCCCGATATATATTTTTACCATTTTTATCCTTGTTTTGGTCATGGTGGGCGGCCATTCATCCCACAACGCTCAGAGATGGCTTAATATCGGGGCTTTTACCTTCCAGCCGTCCGAACTTGCCAAGCTTTTGTTGATTTTATTTTTGGCTTCGTTTATTATGAAATACAAGGATAAAATAAGCAGTTTTCATTTGCTTTTGGTATGTTCTGCGCTGTTTTTGGTGCCGTTTTTTCTGATATTCAAACAGCCCGATCTTTCGACCAGTATCGTACTTGTTTTTATCTTTGCCGCTGTTATGTTTTCCAGCGGTATCAAGAAAAGAGTTATATTGATCGTCATGCTGATAGTTATTCCCGTTGGTGTAGCGTTTGTCAGTTATATGCTCAACCCGGATAACGATGTATTGGAAGGATATCAGCTTAAGAGGATATATGGTTTTCTTTATCCCGAAGAATATCCGGACATTGCATATCAGCAGAATAATTCCGTAACCGCCATCGGTTCCGGAATGCTCGAGGGTAAGGGCTATAAGAATAATCAGATCACTTCGGTCAAGAACAGCAATTTTCTTTCGGAGGCCGAAACCGATTTCATATTTGCCGTAATAGGTGAGGAATTCGGATTCAGGGGAGCTTCGGTCACGATAATATTACTGTTTTTGGTATCCCTGAGCTGTCTCAGTGTGGGGATACGGGCAAAAGATACTGCCGGGGCCGTCATTTGCGCCGGAATGGGTACATTTATCGGTATACAGGGCTTTATGAACATCGCAGTTGCCACGTTCTTGATGCCTAATACCGGTATTCCGTTGCCATTTGTCAGTTATGGTCTTACATCACTTGTTACGCTATATTTGGGACTTGGGGTAGTTCTGAATGTTAGGCTTCAGGTGAAGCGTCCGGTGAATCCGCTGGATGAATTCACACTAAATTTTAATGGAAAGGGGCCGTATTAGGGGATAATGAACATTGCACTTATAGCTCATGATTCCAAGAAAAAGCTCATGCAGAATTTCTGCGTGGCATACCGCGGAATCTTGACAAAGCACGATCTATACGCCACAGGAACAACAGGAAGACTCATCGAGGAGGTTACAAACCTCTCAATTCACAAATTTCTTGCAGGACACTTGGGAGGAGAGCAGCAGCTCGCAGCTCAGATTGAACAGAATCTCATCGATCTTGTTATTTTCTTAAGAGATCCCGTAAATACTACCGTTCATGAACCCAATGTCGAGAACGTGTTCAGGGACTGTGATCTTCACAATATTCCGCTTGCTACCAATCTTGCAAGTGCGGAGCTCCTTATAAAATCCCTCGACAGAGGCGATCTTGAATGGAGAGAGATGTATAAATGATCCGTCTTTTCGGCAAATCCAAATTTAGATTATTATCGCTTTTTACATTAGTTTCGCTTATCTTAACGGGGTGCGGATCCGATTTTGCATCCCCTTATTCTGCGTCCGTTCTGGCCTCCGAAATGGCCGGGAGGGGCTTTACTGCCGACCTTAAGGCTGAATCTTTTGCTTCGGATCTTTGCGTTATCACCGATAATATTCCCGTAGAAGGGCTTGAATTATCGACACAGGTCGAATCTTATCTCCTGATCGATATCAATAACAGGCAGGCTCTTGCAGCTTACGATGTCAACAGACAGATCCATCCCGCATCCACTACAAAACTTATGACTGCTTTGGTAGCTCTCGAGAACTGTTCAATGGATGAAAAGATCGTACTCGGTGAGGAAGTTACCGGGTTTGCATATGATGAGACTGTCCTCCCCGGCAAAGTCGGAGATACCATGACCATGGATCAGGCTCTTCATTTCATGCTTATGTATTCGGCCAATGATATCGCCAATTCCATTGCTGTACATGTTGGCGGTAGTATCGGTAATTTCTGCAATATGATGAATGAGAAGGCTGCGGAGATCGGTGCTACAAACACTCATTTTTCCAATCCTCACGGACTTGATGCGGACGATCATCTGACCACCGCATATGATCTTTATCTTATCCTCAGCGAATGCATCAAATACGAAAAGTTTGTTGAGATAGTGTCCAGTTCCGAATATTCCACGGTTTACACGAATTCTCAGGGTAAGAATGTCGATAAGACCGTAAGAAGCACCGATCTTTTTATAAGAACCGACAAAGATGTTAGTGCGCCCGCGGGAATTACGGTTATCGGAGGAAAAACGGGAACAACCGGAAAAGCGGGACACTGTCTTATTGTTTTATGCAAGGATTCTGCGGGCAATCCGTATATCTCGTGTGTCATGGGTACTGCGGATACCGATACGCTTTATGAGCATCAAAAAATGCTCATGAATCTTATATTAAACGGTTAAAAAGCGATTGAAATAATGAGCTTTTTAAACTATAATCTTATTAGTGATCTTCGAGAACCGAAAACGATTTTCCGGGAAGAGTTGATACACTAAAATAACAGCATCGGAGGGCAAATTAGTGGTTTCATTGATAGTTGGTCAGAAGGGCAAAGGTAAGACTAAGGAGCTTTTGGACAGGGTTAATGCCGATGTAAAGAACGTCTCCGGAAATATTGTTTATCTTGATAAGGACACAGCTCATATGTATGAGTTGAACAACAAGATCCGACTTATCAATGTAAGCGAGTTCGATATTTCCAATTCAGATCAGTTCTATGGCTTCGTTGCAGGTATCATCTCCCAGAATCACGATATTCAGGAAGTTTTCATCGATTCATATGCTAAGATCTCTCAGCAGGTCGACAAGGATATAACAGAGAACGTTGAAAAACTTGCCGCTCTTTCCGATAAATACAAAGTAGATATGGTTCTTTCCGTATCAATTGAAAGAAGCAAGTTCCCCGCAGGTCTTCAGGCTGACGAGAAGATTGCAATCAATTTCCTTTAATTTCTATTTGACTGATAACCCCGGATTTGACTGAATAAGCCTCATCCGGGGTGTATTTATATGAGTAATAATAACGAGAACAATATCAGAAAGTTCACCAGAGAGCATAACTTTGGATTCGGTACGGTCCTTTTTCTCGGGATCTTTATTTACGTTGTAATCGTATTGTTTATCTATTTTTCATCCGATCCCATTGTCAGATATGAAGTTGTCGAGGGTTCTCTGTCATCTCAGAATATCTACAGGGCTATTGCTCTCAGGGATGAGCATGTCATACAGAGTCCTTATTCGGGATATGTTAATTTCCTTGCAAGAGAAGGTCAGAAAGTTGCCGTGGGAGATATCGTTTATACGGTTGATGAGACGGGTAAGTTAAACGAATATCTTGAGTCTCAGTCACTTCTGGAAAACACTCTGACTGACAAAGAGCTTGACGATTTTAAGAATGAACTCGTTGATTTCTCTCATTCATATGATCCGGTATCCTATACCGAGGTCTATTCATTTAAATATTCACTTCAAAATTCGGTTCTTAAACTTGCTAATTCAAACTTCCTTGAATCTTTGAGACAGGCACAGGATGAGGGAGGTCTTTCCACAGCGGTTAAGTACTGCACCAGTTCTGAAGCCGGCGTTGTATCTTATTGGGTTGACGGATTTGAAAATTTCGATCCTGCCAATATATCCATGGATACTTTTGACGAACGCAAGTATGAGAAAAATAATATTTCCGCAAACCAGCTTCGTGCGGAAGGCGATGCCGTTTATAAGCTTTCCGAAAGTGAAGATTGGTGCATTATCTTTCCGATCAAAGAAGCCGATGCCGAGAGCTTTGAAAAACAGGGCTATATTCTCACCAGATTTCTCCGAAATCAGTATGAATCCTGGGGAGCCGTATCCATTATAAGAACCGATAAAGAAGTATTCTGCAGACTCGATTTTAATAATTCCATGTCTTCTTTTGTAAATGAAAGATTTCTGGATGTTGAGCTGATATTGAATGAGGAGACCGGTCTTAAGGTTCCCAATTCATCCATCATTGAGAAGGAGTTTTACCTTATCAATGAAAACTATGTGATCTATGATACCGTTAATAATATTTATTATGTGATCCTGTCCGGATACGATGATACCGGTCAGCCTATTACCATCAGAAAAGAGATATCCGTATACAGCCATGATGAGGAGGCACATGTCTATTATGTGGATGAGACGTTCCTGACTGCCGGGGATACATTGCATATGGAGAATTCCCAGCAAGTCTTTGTTATCAAGGATAAAGGAACACTGACAGGTGTTTATAACATCAACAAAGGCTATGCGGATTTCAAAGAAATAACCATTCTTTCACAAAACGATGAATATGCGATCGTTAAACCGAACTCTACATATGGTCTCAGAGTTTATGATTACATCGCTCTCAGAGCCGATACTATTTCGGACGATCAGTTTATAAATGAATAAAAGGTTGTAAAAATGAGTTGTAAAGACAATTATCTTGAAGTGCTTGATAAGGTTAAAACAGATCTGAAGAAAGCAGGAAGAGACACTTCCGAATGTACGCTTGTTGCCGTAAGCAAGACGAAACCTCTTGAACTTCTGAAGGAAGCATATGAAGCCGGATGCAGGGATTTCGGCGAAAATTACGTTCAGGAGCTTGTAGATAAGATTCCCAATATGCCGGATGACGTAAGATGGCATATGATCGGACATCTTCAGACAAATAAGGTCAAATATCTTATCGGTAAAACATATCTGATCCATAGCGTTGATACCGTTAAACTGGCCAAAGAGATAGGAAAAAAGTCTGTAAAAGCCGGCATTGTTACAGATGTACTTCTTGAAGTGAATGTAGCCGAAGAAGAGTCAAAATTCGGATTCACCGCTGATAATATAACAGATGGTGTCAAGGAGATTGCTCAGATACCCGGTGTATGCATAAAAGGCCTTATGACAAGTGCTCCGATTTGCACGGATTCCGAGGAAAACAGGGTATATTTTAGAAAACTGAAACAATTATCCATTGACATAAAAAAGCAAAATATTGATAATGTTAGTATGGATTTTCTTTCAATGGGAATGAGTGGAGATTATGAGACCGCTCTCAGTGAAGGATCAACTTTTGTAAGAGTGGGAACCGCTATTTTCGGAGAAAGAGATTATTCCAAGAAAAATTAAGAGAGGGCTAAGATGGGAAGTACTGTAGATAAGTTTATCAATTTCATGAAACTTGACAATAAAGACGAAGAAGACGATGAAGATTACGGCTTCGGTGATGACGATACCGAACAGCCCGCTAAATATCAGAGCACTGAAGATGATTCTCAGGATAAGCCTAAGAAATCGGTCAAAGGAGTATTTAAAAATCAGGATTCTCGGAGGAAGACTATGAGCGCAGGAATTAATGCCGGTGTCAGCATGAGATTTCCCAAGGAACTCAATGATGCTGCTGAAGTTGTCGATGATCTTAAGTCCATGAACAGCGTTGTCCTTAATCTTCAGGGACTTGATTCTTCACTTGCTCAGAGCATTTATGATTTCCTTTGCGGTGCTTGTTATGCACTCGGATGCCGCATGGAGAAAGTATCTGACTATGTATATGTAATCACTCCCGAGAGTGTTACTCTTTCCGGAGATCTTTTGTCTGCACAGGGTCCTGAAGGAAACGGAATTTTCTGATTTCACTGAATTGATCATTTCGGACCGTTTAGCTTAAGGCTATCGGTCCGTTATTTTTTGAGGTTTATTATGAAAGAAACTGAAGCTGTAGACATGTCAAGGCTTGCGGTCAAAACCGGAAACAAGACATCCTATGATATTGTCTATAAAACATCTTTTGAGGCGCTTACCGCAGAGGTTGGTGAGCTTTATCCGGACAAACCTTCAATATGCGTTATTACGGATTCCAATGTTGATCCTCTCTATTCTGAAGAGGTTATTAAGAAACTGGAGCCTGTTTCAAAAGCTGTTATCAAATATGTCATTCCTGCCGGTGAGGAGAACAAGAATCTTGATGAGATAAGGAAAGTATATGCATTCCTTATTGATAACAAGATGGACAGAAAATCCGTCCTTGTAGCTTTGGGAGGCGGAGTTATCGGTGATATGACCGGTTTTATAGCCGCAACGTTCTTAAGAGGCGTTGATTTTATCCAGATCCCCACAACGCTTCTGGCACAGGCTGATTCATCCATCGGCGGAAAGACCGGTGTGGATTTCGACGGATATAAAAACATGGTTGGGGCATTTAAGATGCCTGCTCTGGTTTATACAAACCTTTCGACGCTTTCTACGCTTTCAGGTAAGCAGTTTTGTTCCGGATTTGCCGAAGTTATGAAATCCGCTCTTCTCAAAGATGAGAAATTCTATACCTGGCTCATAGACAATTCTTATGAGATCAGAGACAGGGATGTGGATGTTCTTGCGGAAATGGTTTACCGTTGTGATGATATCAAGAGATACATTGTAGAGAAGGATCCTTTTGAGAAAAAAGAGAGAGCACTTCTTAATCTCGGACATACTCTGGGTCACGCTATCGAGAAGTATTATGATTTTAAATTCCTTCACGGTGAATGCGTATCTCTAGGCTGCGTAGCCGCTGCATTTATCTCCTGGAAAAAAGAATTTCTTTCCAAAGAGGAGTTTTATGAGATCAGGGATATGTTCGTTTTGTTCGGACTTCCCATATCAATGGATCTTGCGGATATTCCCAAGATCATTGAACTTACCAAAAACGATAAGAAGATGGATTCCGGACATATAAAATTCATTCTTCTTAAAAAGATTGGCAAAGCTTTCATCAATGAAGAGGTAACGGACGAAGAAATGTCTGCGGCTCTTGATGAACTTAACTTTGCCGAAGGAGACTAAAGTTGGATTCAGAAAATAAAGAATTGGTCAGTATGCATGAGAGGAAAAAACTGGCAAAAGGAAAAATGATCGCACTTTGTGTTTTTCTGGTGATACTTGCCGTCTTTTTCGATCAGTACAGTAAATATCTTGCAGTTTCACATCTCAAGGATAATTCCGGTATTGTACTCATAGATAAGGTACTCGAACTATATTATATAGTTAATACCGGATCCAGCTGGGGAATGCTTGCGGGACAAAAGGCTCTTATTCTTTTTATCTCCGTTGTGATCATAGCACTTTGTATTTTTATGATCATCAAAAGTCCCGAAGATGTAAAGTTCATTCCTTTTAATGTGTCTCTTTCCATGATAATCGCAGGCGGTATCGGTAACGGTATCGACAGGATCCGTTATTCCTATGTTATAGACTTTATATATTTCAAAGCTATCAATTTTCCTGTCTTTAACGTAGCGGATATCTTCGTTACATGCGGAGCGGTCCTTTTTATCCTTCTTATTCTGTTCAAATATAAAGAGAAGGATCTGTATTTCATGAAATTCAACCAGAAGAAATTCAGGGAGATGAACTAGTGAGACATTACCTGTTTAATGTTGAAGAGATTAATGAAGGGGAGAGAGTCGACAGACTTCTCCCTTCTTTACTTGAAGGGGTATCAAGATCATACCTTCAGAAGGTTATCAAGGACGGTGGACTTACCGTTAACGGAAAAAGTGCCAAGCCGTCATTAAAAGTTAAGGATAATGATGTTCTTGAACTCGATCTTCCCGAAGCGGAAAGCCCCGATATCCCTGCTGAAAACATTCCTCTTGATATCTTGTATGAAGACTCGGATGTGATCATTGTAAATAAACCTAAAAATATGGTTGTACATCCTGCAGCAGGGCATTACACCGGTACCGTTGTAAATGCTCTTATGTATCATTGCGGGGATTCTTTAAGCGGTATTAACGGCGTTATGCGACCCGGTATTGTCCATAGGATAGATAAAGATACCACAGGTTCAATTATTGCCTGTAAGAACGATCAGGCTCATATGAAGCTTTCCGAACAGTTTAAAGAACATTCCATCACCAGAGTCTACAAGGGTATATGCCTGGGAGTGATCGGGGATGACGAGGGAGTCATTGATGCCCCCATAGCCAGAATGGCAAATGATCGTAAAAAAATGGGAATAGTTCCCGGAGGCAAAAGGGCTGTGACCCATTATAGGGTTCTCGAAAGATTTAATGATTATACTTATCTGGAATTCAGACTGGAAACAGGAAGAACTCATCAGATAAGGGTTCATATGGCTCATATCGGGCATCCTCTTTTGGGAGATGCGGTATACGGGAATATTACTTCCAATCTGAATAAAAGATTTAAGGTGAGCGGTCAGACTCTGCACGCAGAAGTCCTTGGCTTTATCCATCCGGTATCGGGGGAGTATGTGGAGGTCAAAGCACCGCTTCCGGATTATTTTTCACATCTTCTGGACGTGCTCAGACAGTAGTATTTGCGTTGTTTTTTATGGAAAACGGTTTTATAATATAAGTAGTACAAAAGTACTGATCTTCAAAGTGAAAATGTATTCGGGAAGGTGGTGCCTATGAAGACCGTAATTACTATCGGAAGACAATTCGGATCCGGGGGAAGAGAGATCGGCGAGAAGCTTTCCAAGGCTTACGGAATCAACTATTATGACCGGGAGCTTTTAACAAGAGCAGCCAAAGAAAGCGGTTTTTGTGAAGAGATCCTTCAGAACCATGATGAACGTCCCACCAATTCTTTCCTGTATAATCTGGTAATCGATACTTACAGCTTCGGTTATAATTCATCGTCTTTTGTAGATATGCCTATTTCCCAGAAAGTTTTTCTGGCTCAGTTCGATACCATCAAAAAGTTGGCTGAAGAAGGTCCCTGCGTTATTGTAGGAAGATGCGCCGACTATGCTCTTGAAGGCCGTGATAATGTGATCAATCTTTTCATCTATGCCGATGAGGATTTCAAGATCAAAAGAGTCATGGACATCTATGATCTCGACGAGAGCAAAGCCCGTGACATGATCAATAAGAAAGATAAGCAGAGACAGAGTTATTACAATTATTATACCAACAGGAAATGGGGCAAGGCAGACACTTACGATCTGTGTATCAATTCCGCAGTTCTCGGTATAGACGGCTCCGTGAAACTGATCAAACAGTTTGTAGAGGATTTTGAATCAAATTCATAATATTTTACGGGATGGAGGGATTGATTCCCTCCATCCTTTTAATATATAATTGGTTCGAAATTTTTAATAGTCAGGAGAAGATCAATGGAAAACGAGAATGAAGTTCTTGAGGTTACCAAGCAGGAGATACGCAGTATATCGGATAAGACTCAGGCTATTATTTTTACTGTAGCAGGTGCCGTATTCCTGATCCTTGGACCTATTTTGATATCAGGCCTTTTCGGATGGGCACTTTCCCTTACCGGTCTTATATTTGTTTTTCTCGGATTATGCGGTTTTAAATATGTATCCGATGATGCAAAAAGGGAAAAGAAAAAGGACTGACAGACGTTTTTTCTATATATATTAAAATTATATTGACATTTTAGGCACTTCCTATTAATATTATGGAGTATGCCGCTTGAATAGGCTTTAAGTTTGTATGCAATAACGCATACGACGCCGAATCAGCGTTGAAAAGGACCATGACGCATACTTCATGATGGTTCATGAAAAGGAGGTGCCTATTTATGTACGCAATTATCGCAACCGGAGGAAAGCAGTATAAAGTTTCCGAGGGAGATGAGATCAGAGTCGAGAAGCTTGATGCAGCTGAAGGTGATAAAGTTACTTTCGACGTCATTGCTGTTAACGACGGTTCTCTTAAGGCTGGTAAGGATGTAGCTTCTGCAAAGGTTACCGGTACTGTTGTAAAGCAGGATCGTGCCAAGAAGGTAGTCGTATATCGCTACAAGAGAAAGTCCGGATATCACAAGAAGAACGGACACAGACAGCCCTTTACGGCTGTTAAGATCGATTCCATCGAAGGCTGATCATGACTACTATCGTGATCGAAAAGTCTCATGAAGGAACCTATAAAGGATTCACTTGTATGGGACATGCTGGTTTTGCCAAGAAGGGCAAACCCGATATTTTATGTTCAGCTGTTTCTGCACTTTCGATCCATACGATCAATGGATTAGAGAAGGTGGCAGGGCAGGATATCTCTGTCAGTACCGATGAATCGACCGGTTTTATGAGATGTATCATAAACGGAATTCCCAATAACGGAACCGTTACACTTATGGATGCATTTGTTAATTCGGTCAGAGATCTTTCGGATGAATACGGAGAGAAATTCCTGCAGGTAAAAATTCAGGAGGTTAACGACAATGCTTAGAATGAATCTTCAGTTCTTTGCTCATAAAAAGGGTGTCGGTTCTACCAAGAACGGCAGAGATTCCGAATCCAAGAGACTTGGCGCAAAGCGTGCAGACGGTCAGTTTGTAACTGCCGGAAACATTCTTTACAGACAGCGCGGAACCAAGATCCACCCCGGTAATAATGTTGGTATCGGCGGAGATGATACTCTTTATGCGCTGGTTGACGGCGTTCTCAGATTCGAGAGAAAAGGTAAGGACAGAACACAGGCTTCTGTTTATCCCAGAGAAGAGCAGTAATTTTCAAGGACTCTGACCCTACCGGCCAGAGTCCTTTCTTTTAATAACGGATTGGCTGACGTTTCCCCGTTATTAAAAGAATTGTTTTGTTTTGATATGAGGAAAAATTATGTATTGCGATAAAGCCCGCGTTATTCTTAAGAGCGGTAAGGGAGGGGACGGACACGTTTCCTTCAGAAGAGAAAAATACGTAACCAATGGTGGCCCTGACGGCGGAGACGGCGGTAAGGGCGGAGACGTCATACTCAAAGTAGACGAGGGACTCAATACTCTTATCGATTTCCGTAATGTGCGTAAATATGCGGCAGGTAACGGAGAAAACGGCGGTAAGAAGAACTGCCGCGGTAAGGACGGTAATGATATTATTCTCAAGGTTCCCGTCGGAACGGTTGTAAGAGAAGCGGAATCCGGAAAAGTAATCATCGATATGTCCGGAGATTGCAAAGAATATACTATACTTAAAGGCGGAAAAGGCGGACTCGGAAATCAGCACTTTGCAACATCCACGATGCAGGCTCCCAAGTATGCACAGCCCGGTCAGCCCGCACTTGAACTTGAGACTATTTTTGAGCTTAAGGTTGTTGCGGATGTGGGACTTGTAGGTTTCCCCAATGCAGGAAAGTCATCACTTCTTGCCGCATGCACCAATGCAAAGCCTAAGATCGCCGGATATCAGTTTACAACCCTTATGCCTAATCTCGGAGTTGTAGATCTTGGCGGAGACGGATTTGTTATTTCCGATATCCCCGGTCTTATTGAAGGAGCTTCAGATGGTCTCGGACTCGGACATGAGTTCTTAAGACACGTAGAAAGAACCAAGGTTCTAATTCATGTTGTTGATGCTGCAGGCACCGAAGGAAGAAATCCTCTTGAGGATGTAAAGCAGATCAATCTTGAACTTGAGAAATACGATCCCGAGCTTTTAAAGAAGCCTCAGATCATTGCTGCCAATAAGTCCGACCTCTTTACATCATATGAAGAAGCGGAAAGTAATGTTCAGGCACTGAAGGATGAATTTGAACCTCAGGGCATCAAAGTATTTACCATTTCTGCAGCAACCGGAGACGGTATCAAAGAACTTTTGAGAGCGGCTCACGATCTTATCAAAACTCTTCCCGATGAAGTTAAGACTTTCGAGCAGGAGTACGATCCTGAGATCAGTCTTAAGAATAACGAAGATCCTTATACCGTTTACTTTGATGACGAAGAAGATGAATATGTTATCGAAGGACCCAGGATTGAGAAGATGCTAGGATATACCAATCTTGATTCCGAGAAGGGATTCGCATTCTTCCAGAGATTTCTTAAAGATAACGGTATGCTGGATCAGCTTGAAGCTCTCGGTATTAAAGACGGAGATACCGTAAGATTGTACGGTCATTCATTTGAATATTATAAATAGGTGAGTTATGGAATTAACCAGTAAACAAAGAGCATATTTAAAAGGTCTTGCTATGGATATCGATGCCGCATTCAATCTCGGCAAATCATCCGTAACACCGGAGACCATTGCTGCACTTGATGAGTTCTTTGCCAAGAACGAGCTTCTCAAGATCTCTGTTCTTAAGAATTGCGAAGATGATGCTAAGTCTCTTGCGGAGATCATCGCCGGAAGAACAAGATCTACAGTTGTTCAGGTAATCGGACGTAAGATCGTTCTTTATAAGCCCAATAAGGACAAGCCTAAGATCGAGCTTCCCAAGGCAAATAAGAAATAATGAACAAAGATATCATCGAATACAGAAAAACACTTGAGAAAGATCTTGATCAGAACAGGTTTGAGCATTCACTCGGTGTAGAGTATACCTCTGCCTGTCTTGCTTTTGTACATGGATGTGATGTTACAAATGCAAGGATAGCAGGATTGTTACACGACTGTGCAAAGTGCATTCCCCACAGTGAGCAGATCAGGATCA
>JAEEGK010011276.1_pt1 | contig 20457 bp, 16 predicted proteins | sample 8958771 | NCBI WGS metagenome assembly JAEEGK01 (sample SAMN16246547, study PRJNA631951) | gut metagenome | biome: gut microbiome; feature: rumen; material: SC-attached | host: Bos | place: Iran: Karaj | collected 2018-10
TTCAAGCATGTGCTTAAGAAGCCTTTTTCGACAACACGTTGTCGCCGACGACATTGTTTCAGCGGTTACCGAGAGGGGGTCATACCCGTTCCCTTTCCGAACACGGAAGTCAAGCCCCTCATCGCCGATGGTACCTGGCCCACGGGCCCGGGAGAGTAGGTCGCCGCTGGATTCACGCCCCGCTTGCCGTAAACGGCGAGCGGGGCTTTTTTTTATACCGCGAGCATCAAATTTTTCTATCCTTTACCACATGAAACCGACGTTATCGTTTGTGTTGCAGCTGCCGCCATCGACGGCGTATGCAAAGCTTGAATCTGTTGTAGAGAATTTGCTGAAGGGCGTCTGCATGATGCTCGATTCGGGCAAGGTGAAGTTTTCGCTTTTCATGGATGGCCCGACACTTGAGGTGGCTGCCAAGGTTCCGCGTCCGCTCATGTTCGGCAAGTTGCGTCGTGCTATCGAAGACGGTTCGCTTGAACTTTTAGGCGGTGGCTATTACGACCCGATGCTCCCGCTTTTCCCGACAGAACTGCAGTCCATGCAACTCAAGAAGCATGGTAAGCTCCTGTGGAAATATTTCGGCATCGAGCCTTCCGGTTATTTCAACTCCTCGATGGTGTGGGAAATGGAAATGACCGAACTCCTCGAAAAGCACCGCTTTGAATATGCGCTAGTGCAAGAGGCATCGCTCCAGGATGCGCTTGGCCGTACGACTCCCGTTTCGGGCTGGTATACGGTCGAAGACAAGGGCTCGCTCATGCGAGTGGTCCCGGTGTCGCAAAAACTTTCTGAAGCCATTTCGAACGATGATTTTCAGTGGGAACAGATTGCAGAACCGTATTGTCGTGGCGGAAAGGCTGCCGTTGTCGGCTTGAATATTCCTCCGCAGCCGGGCGATATTATCCCATTCTTTGAACGTTTGATCGAGTTTGTCGAAATGAACGAGATTTCGACGAAAACGGTTGCAAGTGCTGTCACTGAACAGAATGCCGAAGGCCGTGTGAGCTTCTTGCTCTCGTCAGGCCGAAAGATCGGCTTGCCTGCGGCAGCGAAAACCTGTCGCGAACTTCTGATTCGTAGGCCCGAAGTCAACCTGCTCCACAAAATGCTTTTGGCCCAGTTCCGCCGCGCCGCGGCGTTGCTCAAGGGCCGTGAACGCGATGATTTCTTCGAAATGCTTTTGCCCGCGATGTCGCCGATTTATTACCGCGACTTGCAGGACTCCGAAGGCATGCGCACGCCGATGGTCCGCTGGTGGGGTAACCGGTTCTTGTTGCAGGCGGCCAACCGCTTGACCGATCTCGTTTCGTTCGATGGAATCCGTCTGGATATTGCCGACTTTATGCTCCAGGGCTACAAGAGCATCTGGGCCGAGAACCATTCGTATTCGTTCTTGCTGAATTATCAGGATGGCGGCGTTCTGAACATTTTGAATGCCAAGGATGCCGAGAACAGTGTCCTGGGGGCTTGGCGTGACGACGGAAATCCGGCTGTCGGGTTCCTTGATTTCATGATTCCCAATGTGGAACTCAAGGCCGAAAAGCTGGACCAGATTCTGTCTGACCGCGAAGGGATGCTGTCTGCCGCGTACGATTATCAAGTCAAGCGCCATGATGCGGGTACCGATATCGCCTTGTTGTCCGATCAGCATTTGGTGCATGGCGGCCAGACTTTCGCGATTCATGCCGAAAAGAATTTCGAACTTTCGTCTACGGGTTCGCAGTTCTCGGTAGAATACAAGCTTACGAACAATTCTCCCGAAACTATCAAGGGATTCTTCGGAACCCTGCTGGATACAGGACTTCTCGCTTGCGGACATACGGATAGGGACATCTTGATTGATGGTGTCCCGCTCAAATTCAATTTCCGAGACCCGCTGATATTCCCGGATGCGTGTTCCCTTGAAATTGCGGACAAGACGACCACTTCTAGAATAGAGCTGGTCTTTGAGAAAAAGGCCTCCGTTCTGGTGTCGCCGATTTTCGGCGCGTCTGCTCAGGCTGCTCCGGAAGCCTTGCAGGGCATTCGCGTGTTCCCGTTCTGGAAAATGAATCTTGCGAGCGAGTCTGAGTTCTCTGCGCTCATGACGGTTAAAATTTCCAAGAGGTAATCGATGAAGTCAGACTTGATTGACATACAGGTGGAATCTCGCGGAAACGATGTGGAACTTACGTTGTCCGGCTCTCTTGGCTTGCCCCAGCTTTCGGCGGTCAAAGAAAAACTGGATATGCTTGTCGAAGGCCCGGGCTGTTTCTATTTCTTGAATTTGCAGAATGCGCATTTCACCAGTGACCGCTACCTGGAAGTTTTCCTGGAACTCTTGAACCGCGTCAAGTCGCAAAAGTCGGCGTTGATTCTGATTTTTGAGTCGGCGGAGCTCTACGATTATTTCTCGAAGTATTTGAGCATTTTCGAAGTCTACGAGAACCGCAAGGCGTACAAGAAGTCGGGCACGAAAAAGCAACTGCAGCAAATCGGCCTGCATTACGGGCTCCGCTCGGGCATTACGGTAAGCTCGGGTGTTGCTGTTGCGCTTATTTCCTTGATTCTTGGCTGGATGATTACCTTGTTTGTAATTATTTCGACCCAGGGGCACGATTTGGCCGACAAGCAGGCGCAAATCATTGCGCTCCAGAACCAGAAGGACCGCTACATCAGAGAAATTGACAAGCTGGAATCTTCGATCGGTCCGCTCCGTAAACTAGGCGTGGTGCAAGATACGACTAGGCTCAGTTCCTTCGGGCTCATTCAGGATTGGGTGAGCTATTTGGAATACTTAGAGAATACAAGGCGTGAAAAGTAACGTTCGCATATCCAAGCTCACGTTTGCGATTGCCCTGGTGCTTTGCTTCGGGGCGTTGGGGCTTTTTGTGTCTCATTGGCATGCTCGCCAGGCAGAAATCCAGCAGCTTGCCGTCAAAGAATCGATTTTGCGCGGCGAACTAGAACAGCTGAGCGCATGGGGCAAGTGGACGATTGACTACGTCAAAATCAGCCGTGCGCTGGATTACCTTTCAAAAGGTCGCTTGACCGAAGAGCAGCGTGAAATGCTCACGGAACAGATTTGGCAGATTTCACGATCGTATGCGACAGACCCGTTGCTTATTTTGGCGGTGGTAGCCCAGGAAAGTCACGGAAATCCGAATGCCCGCGGACGCATGCAGTCGGGGGCCTACTCGGGTGCGCTGGGGCTTATGCAAATCAAGCTTGAAACGGCAAAGAAAATGGGCGCTCACTTCGGGCTCCGTGTCGAGACCGAAGAAGACTTGCTGAGGCCCGAAATCAACGTGACGGTAGGAACCGCCTATCTGATCCGCTTGATTTCTAAATACGGCAACTGGAAAGACGCCTTGATTGCATACAACTTAGGACATTCGGCGGTAGACCGCATGCTTCAATCGGGCAAACCTTTGCCGACCAAATATTACGAGCACGTGATTTCCAAATACCAGAACCTGATGAGTCTCGAATTTTAAGATAAGATGACGATTACAGGAGATAAGTCGTAAGTAAATTGTCCTTAAATTTACTAGATTTAACACATGTCTCGTGTATTCGCAGTCCTCTTCTTGGTCACAAGTGTGCTTGCCGGTGAAATCCGGTATAGTCTTGACCAGTTCGTGGAAGAGGGTCTTGCGGCGGATCCGCAGGTGGCAGAACTCAAATATGGCACCGAAGCGAAGAAAAACCAGATCCGCAAACTGAAATCCGAAGCCATTTTGCCGACTTTTTATGTGGGCATGATGGTGGGGCCGGCCCCCGGTTTAAAGAACGAATTGCAGAACGGCGATACGGTCGAAGTTTATGACTTTACCAAAATGGGCCCTTTCTGGGGTGTTCAGGCGAAATTTATCCAGCCTTTGAATCTGGGCCAGTACCGTGCCGGTAAAATGGCTCTAGAAGCCGACCTGCAGCAAAAAAGCTTTGATATCGAAAACCAGGTCCACAAAAAAGACGTGGAACTGCAGACGTATTACTACAACTACCTTCTGGCAAAAGAAATGATCCGCATTGCGGGCGATGCGCAGTCCAAGGTAGATGACGCCTACGAAAAGTTGGAAGAAGCCCTGGACGATGACGATCCGAACGTGTCGCAGATGGACCTTTTGAACCTGAAGGCCAAAATGCATACGGTCAAGGAAGGCGTTACCGAAGCCAATCTGGGTATGAAGCGCGTGATGCTTGCTATTCGTTTTTCGCTGAGAATGGACGAAAACGACTCCTTCGTGGCCGAGGATTCCGTGCTGGCTCCGCGAACCGAACCGTTGCCCTCGCTTGACGAAGTGCGCAATATGACTCTGAAATACCATCCGGAACTGCGTCAGCTTTCTGCGGGCATTCGCGCCCGCCGCATTCAGATGGACTTGGCCGAAGCAAAACTTGCCCCCGAATTCTTTGTGATGGGCGAAATCGAATACGTGAAGAGCTGGGCCGGTAACAGAAGTATCTTGCAGAAGAATGCTTTTGCCGAAGATGCCGTGAACAAACTCGATGGCGTCTTGGGCGTCGGCGTTCGCTACAACTTGAATTTCTGGAAAAACTGGGAAGGCTACCGTTCCGCCCGTACGGACATGCGCAGTCTTCAGCTGAAAGAATCTTACGCTTCGGACGGCTTGATGGCCAAGGCCGAAGAACAGTATTACCAGGTGGTTGCCGCCAAGGAAAAACTCGATGCCATGAAAGAAAGCCTGCGCGCTTCCGAAGGCATTTTGAAGGGCGCTGCCATGCAGTACGATTTGGATAAATCGAAGACGGGTGACTTGGTTTCGGCTTATACGCAAAACATTACAATGCAAAAAGATTACTATTTTGCGGTGTGTTCGTATAATGTGGAGTTCGCCCAGCTGATTGCTAAAATTGGGTTGTCTTTGAAGGAATTCCATACGATTTATATGAACCAGTGAGTTTAAAGGAGAAGAAAATGTTCAAGAAGATTTTAATCGCTATCGCATGCGCCTCTTTGGTAGCCTTTGCCGCCGAAGATCCGGTCGCCGCCATCAAGAAGAAGGATGCCGAACTCCAGACTCTTTTGAAGAAGTCTAGCCGCAATGCGAAGGAAACGGAACGCGTCAAGAGCTTGCTCAGCGATTCCTTTGATTTCGCCCTGCTCGCCAAGAAATCCTTGTCCAACAAGGATTGGGAGGCTCAGGATGCCGCTTCGCAGGAAAAGTTCGTTGCCGAATTCCAGCGCATGGTTCGCAATTCCAGCGCCAAGCGCCTGGAACTCTACCGCGCCGACTCTACGATTTATGAACCTGCCAAGATGAAGAAGGATGACGAAGCCCGCGTGGTGGCCCACCTCTGGAACAAGGGCAAGGAATCGGTTCTGGAATACAAGATGAGCCTGGTTGACGGCAAGTGGAAGGCTTGGGACTTGGTCATCGACGATCTTTCTACGGCACGCAATTACAAGGATCAGTTCTCGCAAATTCTCAAGACCAAGAGCTTTGCAGAATTGATTGATATCATCAGCAAGAAGGCTGATGAATCGGAGAAGTAACCACTTTGATTTGGTTCTGGGGCGTACTTTGTGCTTTGGCGCTTGTCGCCCTGTTCTTTCCGTTTATATTCTGGATTGATTTTTCGGCGGACTTTACTGAAGTAACTGTCCGCGTTCGCTTTTTCAAGAAAGAACTTTATACCTACACGAAGAGCTTTAAAAAGGGGGAGTCCTCCGAAGAGGAGGATGTTTCTGTTGATGAAGAAGAAACGGTTGCTGCGGCCCCTGCACCGAAGGTAGAAAAGGCGGAACCGCCGAAGCCCGAAAAATCTTCGGAGCCGGAAAAACCCGTTGAAAAGCCCGTTGAACCGGAAAGCAAGCCGGAAACGGAAAAGAAAATAGAACCGGAACCTGAAAAGAAGCCTGCAGAAAAGAAACCCGCAGGGAATACTGAAGCGAAAGAAAAATCCAAAGCAGAAGACAAGCCCACGGAAGAAAAATCGTCGGATGACGAGAAAGAACAAAAGCGCTCGTTGACGGATGAAGAATTCTGGACGCTCCTGTTAACTCCCGAATTTGATGTTCGCGCCTGGTGGGCCGTACGCCATGCTTTGTCCGCTTTGTTTAAGTTGTTCAGAATCCGCTTTGTCGATTGCTTTGTAGAAGGTTTCCGTATGGAATACGAAACCATGGGCTATGCCGCGGCGCTGAACGGATTCCTCAAGAGTTTCCCCTACATTGGTGCTTGGGATTTCCGCATGGACTGGACCCGCGATCACGAACTGAATGCGGCGGGCCATATGCGCGCCTCGTTGAACTTGTGCCGTGTGCTGGGCTTGGTCTTGGCGATTTTATTCTACGGCGGCATTGTGGCGTTTACGTTCTGGCGTCGCCGCGCTAAGATTCTTAAGACGGGCGAGCTTCCGGAACTGGGCTTTATCCGCAACAAGATTGTGAAAATGATGTCGGAGGATGACTGATGCCTGCTTTGACTTTGGATAGACTGCTCGCTTCTATCGGCTTTGGTTCGCGCAAGGAGGCCCGAGCCTTGGTGCGCATGGGTATGGTGGAACTGAACGGCGAAGTCCTCGACGATCCGTTTGTGGAATTCAAGGAACGTCCGGAATCGATTACGGTGAACGGCGAAGAAGTCCCGACAATCGAAAAGCTTTACATCATGATGGACAAACCGCTGGATGTGGAATGCAGTCACAACGCCCGCGACCACCAGTCGGTGTTCGAGCTGTTGCCGGACCGTTTTTCGGCGATGGGAATCCAGACGGTGGGTCGCCTGGATGCGGACTCTTCGGGATTGCTGCTGTTTTCGAACCAGGGCGATTTTATCCACAAGGTCGAAAGTCCCAAGAAGGGTTACCTGAAACAGTACCGCGTGACGCTGGCGCGCCCGTTTACCGAAGAACAGAAGGCCGAACTGTTGCGCGGCGTGATGCTGAAAGACGAACGCCGTCCCGTGCTTGCGCGCGAACTTTCGGTTGATGGCGATTCTGTGCTAATCTCGATTGGCGAAGGACTGTACCACCAGGTCCGCCGTATGTTTGCCGCCGTGGGCAATCACGTGCTTACGCTTAAGCGCGAAGCCATCGGCCCGGTGGTGCTGGACCAGACGCTTGGCAAGGGCGGGTGGCGCTATTTGACGGCCGAGGAAGTAGCCTCGCTGACCTAATTAAATTAAAAAGCCTCGACATTGTCGGGGCTTTAAAACATGCTGTGGCAAAAATGGATTAGGCTTCTTCGTCGGCCTGGATTTCTTGCGGCTGGGCAGAAATCACGACATCGCGGTCTTCTGCTTCGAGCTTGGCGTTCACGCCTTCGACCAGGGCTTCGAGACTGTTGATCTTGTCCTTGATGTCGTTGCTGAACTTGAAGGACGGGACCATACGTTCTTCGATAAGCACGGTTTCGCCGGTGCGGGGATTGCGGGCCGGACGAGCCTTGCGCGGCTTGCAGCTGAAAGTGCCGAAACCACGAATCTCGATGGTGTTGCCTTCGATCAGCTTTTCGCCCAAAAGGTCGAGAAACTGCTCGATGACGGTCTTAATATCGTTGCGCACAAATCCGGTGGACTTGGCGATTTCTTGAATCAGTGCTTGTTTAGTTATATTTGCCACGGCTTAAATATAGGTTTATCAATGAGTTAGCGTACGGGTTATATTCAAATTAAATAATTTTTTCGGGCTCTAGTTGCGGACTATTTGTGAATAATTGTGGTTAAAATGTTGAAAAGTTTCAAACTCAGAAATTTGGATGTATTTCCGAACACAATCCTCAGCCCCATGGACGGGGTGACGGATGCTCCCTTCCGTAGGCTTTGCCGGGTTCTTTCCGGCAACCGGATGGGGCTTCTGGTGTCGGAATTCGTCCCGACGGACGGAGATGCCGTTTTTTGCCTGGATGGCCACAAGCAACTGAAGTTTTTCCCCGAAGAACGCCCGTTTGGCGTCCAAATTTTCGGGCGGTTCCCGGACCGTATGGCCGCCGCCGCTAAAAAGATAGCCGAAAACCTTCATCCGGAGTTTATCGAGGTGAATGCGGGCTGCCCGGCGCCCAAGGTGGCGGGGAAGGGAAGCGGGTCCGGATTGTTGCGTGACCTGCCTCGGCTGCAAGAAATTTTGCACGACGTCCGCGCTGCCCTGGATTCCTCGAGTGTAGACATTCCGCTGACGCTCAAGTGCCGAATCGGTTGGGATGACCAGAGCATTAACGTGATGGAAACGCTGGCGATTGCCGAGGGCGAAGGCGTCGAGATGCTCACGGTGCATGGCCGTACCCGCCTGCAGGGGTACAACGGCCTTGCCAACTGGGAATGGATTGGCAAGGTCGCGGCCGCGGCCAAGATTCCCGTGATTGGTAACGGCGACGTGAACAGCGTGGCTGTTGCTCGCGAGCGCATTGAAACTTATGGCGTGTCGGGCGTGTCCATTGGCCGCGGCGCCATGCACAACCCTTGGATTTTCGGACAGATTGCTGACGCTTGGGAAGGCAAGCCCGAGCACCAGATTACTGCGGACGAAGCTCTTGATGTGTTCCCGCTTTACTACAAGTTCAAGCTTGAAGATGGCTCCACGGAACTCGGCGCATTGGGTCGATTGAAACAGCTTGCCGCTAGACTTTGCAAGGGCTTTGACGATCCTGAATTGCAAGTGCGACAGACCTTGCTTACGGCGCAGACACCGCAAGAATTTTTTGAACGCCTAGAGGTGTTGAGAAATGGTGTTGTGAAATCGATGCGCTACGATCCGAACCGCTTGGTGAACCTGAATGGAGCCAAAGAGACCGAATTGAGGTTTGGCGACCAGTTTGCTGGAAGGTAAATAATTTTTATATGAAATTTTTTAGATAAACTGCTTTTGACGAAAAAGCGTTTTTTTTGTATGAAAAGAATGATGTGGAAGATAACGTGTATAAATGGAGTATGACAAATGGGTGCTTATGCAAAAATTCAATGCAAATTAAATGTTATTTTATATGAAAAAAATAATCTTGCGAGTTTGACAACGTGGAAAAAATAAACTATTGTTAAATAGCTTTTTGAAGGGATAGAACTATGGCAATAGTAAGCGTAAGAATGGAAGACGAAACAAAGAAAAAGTTTGAAACTTTCTGTGATTCCGTCGGGATCACTGTTTCGGCAGCAGTAAACATGTTCGTGAAAATGACGATCCGCGAAGATCGCCTGCCCTTTGATGTCAAGGGTCATTCGTTTGAACCGCTGGGAAAGGTGGTTCAGGCGAAGGGCGTAGACTAACAGATTTCTTGCTTAATCGTTATGTAGAACAAAGCCGCCCGAATGGACGGCTTTGTTTTTTTTTGGCTGCAAAGAAACTGCTAATTAAATGTAGTAGACGTAATTAAAGAACTCAAGGAATTTGTCAAACTGCATTGAGAATACGCCGTTCGAGTTCAAAGTCAATCCGTTCCATGTACCACTGCGGCAATATTGCTTTACCGGAGTGGAGCCCCACGGGTTACGAACGATAATGCGCTGAACGCCGTTGTAAGTTTCGATGCCCAAGATAGAATAGGCGTGGTTAGGAACTGTTCCGACGGTGCTTTGACGGTCCTTGCCCGATGTAGAAACGGTGATGGGGGTGGTTGTCTGTCCGTTTGCGGCGGTGTTCCTCACGAGCATTTTCCAAATCTTGCTGCTATTTCCCTTTTTGCAGTAATAATCGTCGTAGCTGTAGCCGGTGAGGCGACGCAATGCGGTACCGGTGTTGCCGCCTTCGATCTTTTTCATGTTGGGACAGTCGGAGCTCGTTTCGATCATCCATTTGGCGAAGGCTTTTTCCCACAAGGCGGGCCAAGTTTCGGTGTAAGAGGTGTTAGAACGACCGTAGATCCAGTATCCGCCCGGGTAGTTTACGGCGACTTTCTGAGAAATAGTGACCCATTCTGCTTTCAGCTTTTTTGTCCAAAAACGGAATTGGTAATTGCCGCTGCTGAGACTGCATGCGCCGAGCAAATGCGGTGCGCTCCACTGCACAGAACACAGTGCTGCCAAGAAATAGCAGTCGCCCAGGGCGCCCTGCATGACTTCGAGCCCATACATGCTGGTGACGATGTAATTTCCCATGACCTTCCACATGATGTCGCTGGGAACCCAGTCTGCAGGCTTGCCTACTTTGTCTTTTGTTGTCTTTGCCGAAGCTTTTTGCTTGGGTTCGTCGTCGGAAACGACCTGGTCGGGGAACAAGGCTGCGCAAATCTTGTTGAAACCGGCAGGGAGGGCGTTCTTGTCGGCCTTCACGGTGTCGGTCTTCTTGGCGGACTTCTTTACAGTTTCTACGACTGCGTTCTTCTTGAAGAATTTGCGCATGCGTTCAAAATCTTTAGTTTCGGCAGCGGCTTCCACTTTGTCCTTAGAGGCGTTGTACTTGAACTGGCGCGGCATCAAAATGGGGCTGTTGGCCTTGAACATGGCCTTAGGGTCCTTAATGCCCAGCAAATCGGCGAGCTTCTTCTGAGGATCTTTTTCTGCATCCCAATTGATTTTCTTCTGCGCAACGAGATCACCTAGAGCGTACGGGTTGATTGCTTTGCCGAGGTCGCCATCTTTAGGAAGGTTGGAAGTCGTTTTCTTTTTTGTTGCCATTTGAATCTCCTTTTTTTAGAGTTTGTTTGTGATTTATTGCTTACCAATATAAAACAAAAATATGCCGTAAAAACATAATTTGCTTGCTTTTTTACAAACAAATTCTTATAGAATTGTTAAATGGAATACGCTGGTTTGATGATGTATTTTTGAATGAATATGGTGTAATAGAAATGAATTACGACTAGAATTGTAAAATTTTGTTAACTAAACAAAGCCGTGAATATTCCAAATTGGAATGTCTGGTAAACGGATTTTTTTGGGGGTATTCGTTCGGAAACGTTTTTCTTATATATATTAGTTCCAACTATTGTTCTTAAGAAGGGAAATATGAGGAACAAAATATTTGCGTATAAGGATGCAGTCGGATTCGAAAACGAACTCTTCCTGTTTAGCAAGTGGTACAAGGAACATGGTTCCCCCACCATGTGCTTCCAAATCCATTCAACCATATTGGATCCCGAAAAACTGAAGCCCGTTTGGGATATTCTGGAACGCGTGTTCCCCGAGACGCCGTGGTTCGGTAACTCGACTAGCGGAAATATTGTGGACTGTGAACAGACGGTCGACATTTCTGTGTCCGCAATCATTTTCGAAAAACCCTCCAGCAAGTTCAAGATTGCGCAGTACGACTTTTCCAGGGAGTCTGTCGGTGGCATTGCAGGCCAGATCGTGGCTGAAGCCGACAAGGATCCTTGGGTCAAGGCTGTAGAAATTTATCACTGCATTTCGCCCTTCTCGACGACGGCTCTTTGCGAAGGGCTTGACAGCCTTGCTCCGAACATTCAGGTTTTTGGCGGTATTGTTTGCTCTCCCGATATTACGAGCCCGAATTCCTGCGTGTTCTCGTCGGTGGGTGGCTATACGAAGTCCGGTCTTTTGGTCGTGTTCTACGGCGGTGACGATCTTTATATTGAATCTCGCAAGATTAGCGGCTGGAAACCCATTGGACGTAACTTCCACGTGACCCGTTCGGAGGGCAATATCCTTTATGAACTGGGCGGCGTTCCGGCCTACGAAGTTTATAACAAGTACCTGAACATCAAAAACGACCAGAACTTCTTTTATAATGCACTTGAGTTCCCGATGCTCTATGAACACAATGGCGTTTCGATTGTGCGTGCGGCTGGCGCGAGTAATCCGGATGGTTCATTGACCATGTCTTCGGATATTGACGAGGGGTCCATTGTCCGGTTGTCGTATGGTGAACCGCAATTGATTGTGGAAAAGATTAAGGCTGAAAGTGAAGCGTGCGAAAAGTTTGCTCCCGAAGTGCAGCATATCTTCTCTTGCGCGGCCCGAAAGGCGTTCTGGTCCCAGCATGAACCGACTTACGAAATTTCTCCGTTCAAGGGCTTGGCTTCTAGCACCGGATTTTTCTCGCATGGCGAGTTCCTACGTGAAAAGGGCCACTTGAACCAGCACAACATTACGCTCGTATTTGCCTCGATGCGTGAAGGTCCTGCGGTAAAGCATGAACATGCTCCTGTAGAAGATATCCAAGAGGGAATGGCTTCGCGTTTGCCGCTTGCGGCCCGTATGGCAACGTTCATTCGCGAAACTTCTTTTGAACTGGAACAGATTAATAGCAAGCTGCGCGTGATGAACGAACACTTGCAGGATGTCGCGACGACGGATGCCTTGACGGGGCTTGAAAACAGACTTGCCTTTGACGAGATCCTCAAGACCATTAGCCAGGAAGACGCTGAAGCTGGCACTTGGACGATGGTGTTGATGGACGTGAACGGCTTGAAGTACGCAAACGATACCTTTGGCCACCAGGCGGGCGATGCCCTGATTGTGGCGGCGGGAAACGCTATCAAGAGCGCTTACGGTGCAACCGGAAACTGCTTCAGAATTGGCGGTGACGAATTTGCCGTGGTGACGCGTGCTCCGCTGGATTCGCTGTTCGTGCTGTATAGCAACCTGCAGAAGTGCATCGAAGAATACAACAAGGACGCTTTGTACCACTTGTCCATTGCAGTGGGCGAAAGCCGCCTGCGTAGCGATTCTGGCGTTCGCAAATCCATTAGTGACTGGAAGATGGAAGCCGACTTGAATATGTACCGCGACAAGGTACGTTACCATAAGCCGGTAGAGAATAACGAAAACCAGAACCTCAAGGACTTGATTTCTTGCCTTATCACGGTGGAAGAAGCGAAGGATTCCTATACGGCGCACCATTCGGACCGCGTGAAGGCGTTCTCTGAACAGATTGCAAGATTGCTTGGCCTGTCGGAAGGTTCTGTCTCGTTGATTACCCATGCCGCACACTTGCACGATATCGGCAAGATGGGCATTAGTGATAACGTGCTCGGTAAACCCGGTAAACTGACGGATGATGAATTCTCGATTATTAAGCAGCATCCGGTGATTGGTGCCAAGATCTTGATGCAGTCCAACTACACCCACGAACTGGTGCAGATTGTGCTTCACCATCATGAACGCTTCGATGGCCGCGGTTACCCCGAGGGCCTGAAGGGTGAAGAAATTCCTATCGGCGCCCGAATCATTGCCATTGCTGACTCTGTCGACGCGATGACGAGCAAGCGCGTTTACCGCGACGCCTTGTCGCTGGATTACTGCCGCAATGAAATCGAGAAGAACTTGGGTGTGATGTATGACCCAGCCATCGGCAAGGTGGTGCTGGATCATTGGAACGAGGTCGCTGATTTGCTGATGAAGCTGCAGAGCGGTCGCCCGAAAATCGTCAATCGCACCAATTGATAGACCTTGCAACAAAAGCCGCCGGAAGTTCCGGCGGCTTTTTAATTGCTTTATTTGGGCGCGAGCGGTCTTTTACCTTTTATCGCGGTCGACCCAGGCGCGAGCCGTGTGGCCCGTGTAAATCTGGCGCGGACGGTTGATCTTGGAATTCGGATCGTCGTGCATTTCCTTCCAGTGGGCAATCCAGCCGGGGAGTCGGCCGATGGCGAACATCACCGTAAGCATGTTCGTCGGGATGCCCATGGCGCGGTAGAGAATGCCCGAGTAGAAGTCCACGTTCGGATAGAGCTTGCGTTCGATGAAGTAGTCGTCCTTGAGGGCGGCTTCTTCGAGCTTGAGCGCAATGTCCAGCAGCGGGTCGTGGAAGTGTTCGCGTTCGAACACCTGGTACATGAGCTTCTTGAGAACCTTCGCGCGCGGATCGTAGCTCTTGTAGACGCGGTGGCCGAAACCGGAAAGACGGAACGGGTCGTTCTTGTCCTTGGCCTTTGCCATCACCTGTTCGATGGTCATGCCGCTCTGCTGAATGCGGAGAAGCGTTTCGAGCACGGCCTGGTTTGCGCCACCATGGAGCGGACCCCACAAGGCGCAAATGCCAGCGCAGATACTTGCGTACAAGTTGGCGTGAGAGCTCCCCACCATACGCACCGTAGACGTCGAGCAGTTCTGTTCGTGGTCGGCGTGAACAATCAGAAGCGTGTTCAGCGCCTTTTCCATAATCGGATCCGGATGGTAAGAACGGGCCTTGCTGCTGAACATCATGTTCAGGAAGTTGCTGCAGTAGCTGCGTTCCGCTTCGGGGTACACGAACGGTTCGCCGATGCTTGCCTTGTAAGAGAAGGCGGCAATCGTGCGAATTTTCGAAATCAGGCTTGCGGTCGTCAGGTCGAACACGTCGGCGATGTTTTCGTCGTCGTAGAAACGCGGCGTAAACAGACCCACGGCGTTCACGATGGAGCTGAGGATGCCCATCGGGTGGGCGCTCGGCGGCATCTGCCTAAAGAAGTGCAGAAGGTTTTCATGGAGGAGGGAGTTCTCGGTCAACAACGTGCGGAAACGTGCCAGCTGCTGCTGAGTCGGCAGTTCACCGTAAATCAGGAGCCAGGCGGTTTCGGGGAAGGTAGCCTTTTCGGCAAGGTCTTCGATACTGTAGCCGCGGTAACGCAGGATTCCGTGTTCGCCGTCCACGTAAGTGATGGCGCTTCGGGTGCTACCGGTGTTCAGGTAGCCGTAATCCAAGGTCACCAGGCCGGTTTCCTTGCGGAGTTTGCAGATGTCGAGACCGTGTTCGTTTTCAGCACCTTCAACAACAGGGAGCTCGATGCTCTTTCCGTTGTAACTTAAAATGGCGTTGTCGGACATTATTCCTCCAGGAGGTACGGGTTCCCGCACCTTACTTCATCTTCAAAATGCAATTATAGATATTGTCGAAGAGCTTGGGAAGCTTTTCGGTCGGAACGGCAGAGAATGCGAGGCGGATCAGGCCAGAAAGCATGATTGTGCCCGTGCTGTAGTCCTTGATGAGCTTTTCGCGGAGCTGTTCTGCGTCGACGCCCTTCGGCTTGATGCACATAAAGTAACCGCTGTTGCACGGCATCGGGTCGAAGGCGTCCTTGTATTCCGGATGGGCGGCCAAGACTTCCTTGATGATGTCGTAGCGCTTCTTCAAAGTGGCGTACTTTTCGGCCTTCTGCTGGGCGTATTCCGGGCTCTGGTAAGCGGCAAGCAGAATCTTCTGGCTGATGGAGGGACCGTTCGAAATGTTGCCACGGACGGTGCCGGCGGCCTTGTCTTCCATGGCCTTGAGCTGGGCTTCGGTTGCACCCTTGAAGCCAAAGCTCATGAAGCCCACGCGGAAGCCCCATACGTAGTCTTCCTTGGTCGGGCCGTCGAGCTTGACGGCGAGGAGGTTTTCGTGAGCGTCCACGAGCTTCACGAACAGGGATTCCTTGGTCACGCCTTCTTCGTACACCAGTCCAAAGTAAGCGTCGTCGAGGAGAGCCACCACCTTGTTGCCCTTGGCGGCACATTCGGTGAGGATCTTGGCGATTTCAACCGCTTCCGTTTCGGTAGCGGTGTAGCCGGTCGGGTTGTTCGGGAAGTTCAGAAGCACGACCTTCTTGTCGCCCTTGCTGTTTTCCAAAGCGGCCTTCAAGGCTTCGGTATCGAAACCGCCGTTCTTGAAGGTGTTGAAAGTCTTGATCTTTGCGCCGCGGGCGTTTTCGAACACGAGTTCGTAGTTGTCCCAGTACAGGTCCGGGATAATCACTTCGTCACCGGCGTCGAGGAACATGTAGCCGGCGCAGCTGATGGCATGCGTCAAGGCGCAGGTCACGACCGGTGTGCTGAAGTTCTTGTTTGCAAGCGTCGGGTTCTTGATGATGACCTGCTTCTTCCATTCCTTGCGGAGGTCCGGGTTACCGAAGCTCGGGGCGTACAGGAAGGACTGCTTGGGAAGATTCAGGGACTTGAGAACGCAATCCAGCACGAGCGGAGAGCCGTCGTCTTCGAGGGCGGTGCCAATCGTAGCGTTGATCTCGGAGCCCTTGGCTTCGGCGCCTTGGCCGAGGATTCCCTTGCGGGGGAAGAAGATTGCCTTGCCCTGTTCAGAGAGCATGTCGAGAACTTTGCAGCCGTTGGCAGAAAGTTCGGCGTTGAGAGCCTGTGCTAAAGGATTGTAGTTCATAGTGGTGTCCTTTTAAATTTTTGCGGGTGCAAAAATAGAAAAATTTGGGATATTTCCCACCCTGTTCGCCCTGGCTTGGCCAGGAATCGCCTGTTCTGACGGCTAAATAAGCAAAAAAATATTTTTTGAAAACAGTAATTACAGATTTGCTTGTTTGCCGTGACGCAAAACACTGAATATTGCAAAAAATGTAAAGTTCCTTGTTTTGCAAAATGAATTAATTTATATTGAAGGGGGTTAGGAGGCTTATATGAGAAAGGTTCTTGTTGGTGCGTCTGCACTTTCGCTTATATTTTTGGCTTGTGCCGCCGATTCTTCGTCGGGTTCTAACGGGAGTCATGTTTCAGCAGGATCCAAAAATGTTGACCTTCTGATGGTTAGCAAATGCCTTGACAACGGTTTGGGCGGCTTGGCCAAAAGGGCTGATTCTGGCGAACTCGACAAGGCGTATCTGACTCAGGACGAAGATGGTAACTACCAAATCCTGGTCCCAGAATTGAGCGACTATTGCGGTATTGATGCACAATTTAAGTCAAAACGTTCGGGTGATACCTTGGAAATCTGGTTCAATTTGGAAGAAGCTGCCGTGACAAGCTGCATGTGCGCCAAGGATCATCTGTTCAATATTAAGGCAGACGATGCTGATGCCAAGTATTTCAAGTACTCTGGCGATGTATTCAAAGTGACTTCTGAAGCTGCGCCTGTAAGGCCCGAGATCGAGGAACCGACTATTCCCGATGTGCCGGAATTTTCCGAATCGGATCCGCATCAAGAGGTTACGGATGTCATCGGCCTTTGTAGAGCCGATACGGAAGAAAATGAAAAACTCCTGAGCAATAAATTTCTTAATGCTGATGATTGGGGTGATTTTTTGGAAAGGGATTCCAGCAAAACAATTTCTTTTGCAAGAACGCATTCTGACGGCGAAAATGTTGTGTTGGTCTTTGAAGCAACGTTTAGTTGCGATGAAAAGGTTACGAGTGTTAAAGTATTCCCTTCGGGTGATACGCTGTACGTGAAGCCTAAAATAATGAAACTGGAATCCGTGAAATTAGAACCGAATGAAGGTTGCGAATGCATTACGCGTGCGGCATTCAAATTCAAAAACGAAGGCGTTTATGCCGATGCCAAGTACATGGTTTTCGGAAACCACATGGAACGTGTGTATACGCTGAAAACAGGAACTAAACAATAATCATAACCGACTCCTTGGAATGATTAGCGCACCCCTTCGGGGGTGCGTTTTTGCTATACCTCGCCGATACGGGTCATTTTAAGGAGCGGCATACCGGCATCGCGGCATTCGGCAAGATTCACGTCGAAATCAATGCTCCAGTCGTTGAAATCTTCTTCGTCTTGTAGCATTTGCTGAACGTGCATGATTTCGCCTTCGTAGGTGACAATCGTATGGTGCAGCGAGCGGCCTTCGACATCGAGACGGAAATTGTGATGCTCCGCAGTGTAGGCTGCCATGATTTCCATAAGGCTGTTTTCGGTCCAGGGTTTGCCTTCGCCGTCCACGAGCATCTGGCCTTCGGCCAGGTCGTCGGCAAGCATGTCGAGAACATCGCCGTAGGCCTGCTTCTGCAGAGCCGACATGAGCTGGAATATGCGCTGGCGTACCATGACGATAAAGCGTTTCTTGTCGTAGGTGATGTCGGCGGCCACCTTGTCTGCTCCGAAGGCTGTCTCGAGTTCCGTGGCGCCTGCGGCTTCCAATCGTTTCTGGTAGTCTTCGGGGTGGGCCATCTTTTCCCATTCTTCGAGCAAACTTGAATCGGTGCGGCGAATCATATCACCGAGGTAATCCTGCATATCGAGGAGTTCCTCATTCTTGTAGCCGTCGGGAACGGTCTGGCTGAGCACCTTGTAAACGCTGTTCAGGTGCCGCAGCAAGATTGCTTCCATACGCTGCAGGCCGTACTGCTTGACGTACCCGCTAAAAGTGCTGAAGTTTTCGAACATTTCGCGCACGATACTCTTGGGCTCGATATTTACGTCAACCCAAGGGTGTTCTTCGGCAAAGGCGTTGTAGGTGTCGTAAATGAAATCGCGGAGTGGCTTGGGGTATTCCACCTTCTCGATTTCTTCCATACGCTGGTTGAATTCCATACCTTGCGCCTTGAGTTCGTCGAGGCGGGCGTTGCGAGCCTTGTTCTGCTGAATGCGCAAGATTGCTTCGGGATTTTCAACGATACTTTCGCATAAAGTAATTACATCGAGAGCGTATTCGGGGCTTTCGCGGTCCAGTTTCGGAAGTGTATCGACCACGTATAGCGAAAGCGGCTGGTTCATGGAAAAGTCGTCCTGCAAGTCCATATTCACACGGAGCTTGCTGTAACCCGGCGCAATCGGCGTCACGAATTCGATGATATTCTTCTTGACGAGGCTCTTGAAAAGCTGGAAGGCACGGTGCTGCAACTGCTTTTTGCTGGAAACGCTTTCGTGGCAATCTTTGAGCAGGTTCCGCATGGCGGTACAGCCATCGGTGGGGCGGCTCAGGATGTTCAGGAGCATTCCGTGATTTACCTGGAAACTGGAAGTCAGCGGTTCCGGTGATGCGGCGATCAATCGTTTGTATGTACTTTCGTCAAAAGGAACGTAGCCGTGTTCAGGCGGTTTCTTTTTCTGGAATTTTTTGCCCGTCTGTTTCGTCTTCGCCTCGAGTTTCAGGTTCTCGATGACGTGTTCGGGAGCCTGCGCCACTACATAGCCGATGTCGTCAAATCCCTTGCGGCCTGCACGGCCGGCAATCTGATGAAAATCGCGGGCGGTCAGAATTGCCGTCTTGTCGCCGCTGTACTTGCAGAGCTGCGTAAACAGCACTGTTCGAATGGGGACGTTGACACCAACGCCCAGCGTATCGGTGCCGCAAATGACTTTGAGTAATCCTTTTTGTGCGAGTTTTTCGCAGAGAATGCGGTACTTGGGTAGAAGTCCCGCATGATGCAAACCGATGCCCTGCTTTAGCCAGCGTTTGACTTCGGGGCCGTAGGGGCTGCTGAAGCGCATTTCTTTAATCGCTTCGTTTATGGCCTGCTTTTCTTCTTTCGTGCAGAGATCAAGGCTCATGAAATTCTGGGCGTTGGTCACCGCGGCGGCCTGCGTAAAATGCACCACGTAAACGGGTGCTTTGCCGCCTGAAACGAGCTTTTGCATAGTGTTCGAAATTTCAGTTTCGGAATAGCTGAAATCAAGCGGTACAGGCCTTTGGCTAGAACGCACCGTCACCGATTCGCGGCCCGTATGTTTTGTCATGTCGCGTTCGAAAAATTCGGTAGCGCCGACGGTGGCGCTCATGAGTAGGAATCGTGACTGCGGAAGTGTCAGCAGTGGCACCTGCCAGGCAACACCGCGTTCCTTGTCGGAATAGTAATGGAATTCGTCCATCACCACATCGGTAATCGTAAGCTGTTCGCCTTCGTTCAGCGCCATGTTGCTTAAAATTTCCGCCGTACAGCAAAGAATCGGTGCATCATGATTCACCGTTGCGTCGCCTGTGGAAAGTCCTACGTTTTCGGCGCCGAATTCCTTACAGAGCGCCATCCACTTTTCGTTGACCAGCGCCTTGATGGGGCAGGTGTAAACGCTGCGGCGCCCATGTGCCAAACTGTCGAAGTGGAGTGCCAGGGCCACCATGGATTTGCCTGAGCCCGTGGGCGTGTTCAAGATGACGTTCTTGCCATCCAAAAGTTCAAGAATCGCTTCTTCTTGAGCGGGGTAGAGCGTTGTGCCGCGAGATTCTGCCCACTCCATAAATGATTCCAAGATGGTTTCAGCACCTTCGCCGGCTTTAAATGGAACGTAAGGTAAGAATTCTTTAAGATATTTGCGGGCGTTTTCACTCATAAAACCAAAGATAGCTTTTTAGGGCAATCTCTGTTTTTTCTAAATTACAAAAAAAATTGTGTTAGAGGATAACTGTTTATGGCGACAAAGAAAAAGGAAGAAACCGATATCGGTGAATATTTGAAGGAGCTTGCGAAGAATTGGGGCATTATGGTGCCTAGTATTCTTTTGGCCGCATTTTTAGGTGTCTTTGTTGCCATGTGGATTCGGCCTGTGTATCAAGTGGATGCCTTGCTGCAAATTGAGTCGAAGAATAGTAAAGGTGCCGGTTTGATGGGGGAACTTGGAAATCTTTTTGCATCGAGTAGTCCTGCAGAAACGGAGATGGAACTCATTAAGAGCCGGCAGGTGATGGGTTCTGCTGTAGAAAAAATGCGCCTTGACTTGATGGCTGAACCGTTGAACAAATTGGATCGATTGCTGCATAGGGAAGGTCGCATTGACCTTATGAATTTTAGTTACAACAAGGATCTTTTGCCGTCCGATTTTCGCGATGAGCCCTGGCATCTTGTTGCGAAGGATTCTTTGGGTAATTTTGATCTTTACGACTATAAGGATAGTCTTGTGCTTTCGGGCGAGGTTGGAAAGACGTATCATTTCGTTTATGCGGGTGATTCTGCTTCGTTTGGAATTTTTAAGGCT
>JAEEGK010011277.1_pt1 | contig 20457 bp, 20 predicted proteins | sample 8958771 | NCBI WGS metagenome assembly JAEEGK01 (sample SAMN16246547, study PRJNA631951) | gut metagenome | biome: gut microbiome; feature: rumen; material: SC-attached | host: Bos | place: Iran: Karaj | collected 2018-10
CCCCTGGCCCACAGATTCAGCAGTCGACTGCTGAATCTGTGGGCCAGGGGGTGTATGGTAAGGGGATAGCTGCTTGATGGCGTAAACTGCTCAATCAGCGAATTAATAGAGTTCTTGAGGGGGCAGGGGGGCTCGTTTAGAATGAGTTGGTTATATTAGTTTTTGGGGCATTTACGTGTCTGCAGCTGATTGGTCTTCAGAATGAAGAATGCCAAGAAACTCTTTTAGGGCAATTACGTCCACCACAGGGAACTTGATTTGGCGGAGAACGTCATAATGATGATCGTTCGTCACTATATAACGGGCGTTGGCTTGAATGGCACAGTCGACAAACTTGTTGTCGTCGGGGTCGGTGGTTATCAGGTTGAAACGATATTGGGGGGAAAAGAATCTTACATGCCTGCTTTCAATAATGAAGTCAAGCACATACTCTGCTGTATCGCGCCCAAAGAATCTAGTAAGTATTTCAGCATATTCATCCAATATTTCATTAGAAACACAGAGCGTGTTCTTTCCTTCAATAATTGAGCGCCACACTTCGTGGTAGCTACTTCGTGGAGAAACACTCTGTATAAGGCAGTTGGTATCAAGGACTATACGCATACCTTATTGTCCTGCTTGATCTTTAGTCTTTTCGCCTCTAAGCCACTGATGTAAGTCCATCTCGTTGATCTCATCGAGACGTTTCTGGTCAAGGATTCCCTCGTCCCAAAGTTTATCCATATGACGGTCGAGTCGCTTGGCATAATAGTCGCTGATGAGATCCTTTATCTCATTTAGCTCTTCTTCGCTCTTGATGTGAGAAAACACACCAAGCAAATAGAGCTGTGCAGGATTGAAAACTGTAGGCTGAACTCTTTCCATAATTCAAATATTTAATATTTCGACTGCAAAGATAAGCATAATTTTCGAATAAACAAATAAAAACCAGATAAAAAGAGCAAAGTCGGAGAGGACAAGGATCACTAGGGGGCAATGATCAGGCAGGAGTGGAGACGCTTCTAGCGTCTCTGGCCAATGGATATGCCATTGCAAAAATAGTTGCGAGTTTATGAAAATAATTGGGGGGAAGTCTTGTTTCGTGTTGATATTTTTAGTAACTTTGCAGCATGAAACGAATGATAGGAAAAATGATGGTCGCCTGCCTCCTGCTGGGGGCATCGGCCTTTGAGACAGAGGCGCAGCCGGCCCAGAAGGACCTGGACACGAAGTATGCAACGGAGCTGATCAAGGTGGGGACGGTGGCACCCGACTTTAAGATGAAGACTCCCGACGGCAAGACCTTCAAGCTGAGCTCGCTGAAGGGCAAGACGGTGGTGCTGGACTTCTGGGCATCGTGGTGCCCTGACTGCAGGAAGGATGCGCCTGAGGTGGTGCGCATGTACAAGGAGTATCACCCCCGTGGCGTGGAGTTCGTGGGTGTGTCGATGGACACTGACGTGGAAGCATGGCAGCGGGCCATCACGCAGTATGGCATCGAGTATCCGCAGGTGAGCGAGCTGAAGAAGTTTCGCGAGACCGACATCGCCAAGGCCTATGGCGTGGAGTGGATCCCCTCGATGGTGGTCGTGGGAGCCGACGGCAAGGTGAAGCTCTCCACCGTCCTCTCGTACAAGGTGGACAAGCTGCTGAAGGAGACCTTCCCCAGCATGCTGCAGGGGGCAGACGCGTTTCCTGAGGAGCGTGTCAGCATAGACGGTGACCACGGACGCCTGGCAGCTATCATCCAGAAGCCTGCCCTGGAGCAGGGACAGCAGTGCCCGATGGTGGTGCTCTGTCACGGCTTTGGCGGCTCGAAGGACAACAAGCTGTTTGAGATCATCGCCGACACGCTGCAGGCCCACGGCATGGCCAGCATCCGCTTCGACTTCAACGGTCATGGCCAGAGCGAAGGCAAGTTCGAGGAGATGACCGTGCCCAATGAGATCGTCGACACGAAGCACGTGATAGAATATGTACGCGACATGCGCTACGTCAGCGAGGTGGCCATCGTGGGCCATTCGCAGGGTGGGGTAGTGGCAGCCATGACAGCTGGCGAGCTGGGCGCCGAGGATGTAAAGGCCGTGGCTCTGCTGGCTCCTGCCGGCGTGCTGCGCGATGATGCCATACGCGGACAGACCCCTGGCGCACCTGGCAGCTACGATCCGCTGGACCCGCCAGAGTCGGTGAACCTGTGGGGACACAAGCTGGGGCGCAACTATATGAAGACGGCCTTCTCGCTGCCTATCTACGAGACGGCTGCCCGCTACCAGGGACCAGCCATCATCGTTCATGGCAATGCCGACCGTACCGTGCCCTATACCTATGGCGAGCGTTTCCACCAGCAGTGGCCGGGCAGTGAGTTCGTGCTGCTGGAGTACTTCGACCACGGCTTCACGCAGAACATCTATCGCGCTGCAGACCTCGTGGCGCATTACCTGATTGACAAACTGCAGAGAAAATAACGATCACGAATATTATGAAGAACCTATTAACGACAGCCCTCGCTACCATGCTGTGCCTGGGCGCAACGCCAGCTATGAGCCAGACAAAAAACGTCAGCCTGAAGGTCATCGAGACCAGTGATATTCATGGATGTTTCTTCCCCTACGACTTCATCGAGCGCAAGCCCCTGAAAGGCACCCTCGCCAGGGTGAGCACCTATGTGGAGCGCCAGCGCAAGGAGTATGGCGACCGTGTGCTGCTCATCGACAATGGCGACATCCTGCAGGGACAGCCCTGCGTGTACTGGTCGAACTATGTCATGACGGAGGAAGAGAACCTGGCTGCAAGCGTGGTGAACTACCTGCGCTATGATGCTGAGGCAGTGGGCAATCACGATGTGGAGACGGGCCATAAGGTCTACGACAAATGGATACGCGAGGTGAACTGCCCTGTGCTGGGTGCGAACATCGTCGATACTTCGACTGGGCTGCCCTACGTACGTCCCTATACCGTCATCGAGCGCCAGGGCGTGAAGATAGCCATTCTTGGCATGCTGACGCCAGCCATCCCCTGCTGGCTCAACGAGAGCCTGTGGCAGGGTCTGGAGTTTGAGGAGATGGTGGGCTGCACGCGCCGATGGGTGAAGCACATCCAGCAGGTGGAGCGTCCGCACATCATCCTTGGCCTCTTCCACAGCGGCTTTGATGGTGGCATCACGATGGAGAACAATGTGGAGGAAGACGCCGCCAAGCGAGTGGCACAGGAGGTGGAGGGCTTTGATGCCATCTTCTTCGGCCACGACCACATGGTGCATAATGTGATGCTGAAGAATCCGAAGGGCGAGGACGTGCTCTGCATCGATCCCTCGTGCTACGGCCTGAACGTGGCCGAGGCCACTATTAACCTGACGTTCGAGGGCGACAAGCTGGTCAAGAAGGATATCAAGGGCGAGATCGTCAATGTGCGCGAGGAAGAGGTCGACGAGCGGATGGTGGCTCACTTCCAGCCCCGTATAGACCGCATCAAGCAGTATGTGGAGCGTCGCATCGGCACCTTCGCCACCTCGGCAGCCACACGTGACAGCTACTTTGGCAACTCGGCCTTCACGGACTTCGTGCATGAGCTGCAGCTGAAGATCTCGGGGGCTGAGATCTCGTTCAACGCCCCCTTGTCGTTCGACAGCCGCATAGAGAAAGGCCCTGTCACCGTGGCCGATATGTTCAAGCTCTATCGCTTCGAGAACCAGCTCTACGTGGTGAAGATGACGGGCAAGGAGATACGTGGACATCTGGAGATGAGCTACGGCCGCTGGGTGAACACCATGACGGGGCCTGGCGATCATCTGCTGCTGCTCAACGACGAGAGCCGTGGCGACCAGCAGCGCATGGGCTTCCGCAACTATACCTTCAACTTCGACTCGGCTGCCGGCATCGACTACGAGGTGGACGTGACCAAGCCTGAGGGCGAGAAGGTGCGCATCCTGCGCATGTCGAACGGTGAGCCCTTCGACGAGAACAGGATGTACAAGGTGGTGATGAACAGCTATCGTGCCAATGGCGGAGGCGACCTCATCATTCATGGCGGCGGCATAGCGAAGGAGGAGCTGGCCAGCCGCATCATCTACCAGAGTGAGCTGGACCTGCGCCACTACCTGATGGAGGAGATCGAGCGGCAGGGCACGGTCACGCCCCGTGCAGGAAAGAACTGGAAGTTCGTGCCTGAGAAATGGGCGAAGGCAGCCGCTAAGCGCGATCGCAAACTGGTGTTCGGAGACTAGGCAGATGAAACGCTACTACTTCGTATTCTGCAAAGATGAGCTGCTGCTCGAGCAGCTGCCTGACGGCACGTATACCGTGCCACTCTGCGAGGAGCCGCCTACTGCAGTGAAGCCCTGGACGACGGTGATGAACGTGGCGCCCTTGGGCGACTGTGAGGTGAAGGCGTATGCCATCGATTCGCCCGACCTGTCGGCCCTCGAGCCCTGTCCCCTGCGCCAGAGCTACTACAAGCTGCCGCTGGAGCTATACCTGAAGGCAGGAAAGTGTGCCGAGCTGCTCTATTGGGACAAGAACACCAGATACTGTGGTGTCTGCGGCGGACAGATGAAGCTGCATACTGACATCTCGAAGCGCTGTGAACAGTGTGGGAAGGAGGTGTGGCCACAGGTGTCGCCAGCCATCATCGTGCGTATCACCAGGGGCGAGGACGAGGTGCTGATGGCACGCGCCCGCAACTTCAGGGGCGACTTCTATGGGCTGATAGCAGGATTCGTGGAGACGGGTGAGACGCTGGAAGAGGCAGTGGTGCGCGAGGTGAAGGAGGAGACGGGCCTTGAAGTGACCAACATACGCTATTTCGGCTCACAGCCCTGGCCTTATCCTTGCGGACTGATGGTGGGCTTCACGGCCGACTATGCTGGCGGCACGATTCACGTGCAGCGTGAGGAATTGAAGAATGTGGCATGGTTTCATCGCGACCATCTGCCCAAGCTGCCTGAGAAGCTGAGCATCGCGCGCCGACTCATCGACGACTGGCTGGGCTGCTAGTTCTCCAGCAGTTTCATCGACACTTGTCCGTTGAAACTGATGAGGGTCTCGACCATATAGCAGCTCTCACCGTCAGGAATGCAGATGGTGGCATCGAAATGGAAACCCTGGCTGTCGACATGGCTGAAGCGGATATTGCCCAGGATGGACTGCTGCAGGAAGTCGGCAGGCACATCGGCGGCATAAGCCTGCTTGTTGAAGTTCTGGCCATAGAGGCGCTGGTTGCCCTTGAACACACTCACATGGATGATATTGTCGTAGTAGACATTGTCGACGGCCACACCCTCAGGCGTGTAGGTCGAGCGTATGACACGATAGCGAGTGGGGTTGATGGCCACATACCAGTGGTAGCGCTGGCCTCCGTAGTACACCACTGAGTCGACCTTCACCACCTCTGTGCTGCTGATCACCTTGGGCGCCTGCTCCACGAAGTCGGGCTGGTCCTCATCCTCCTTGTCGCGCTTCACCATCCGTATCTCGTCGCCACCATAGTTCTTGAACCAAAGGTTGTGCTCAGTGAGCTTAGTGATGAGGTAGACATTGGAGCCCAGCTCCAGCGAGTCGCCCATGATGCAGAAGTAGACGGGCAGGTTGGTGGCGTCGGCATAGTAGATGGTGTCGCCTTCGGCCTTGAGCATCACCTCCTCCGTCTCGCTGTCCATCCACACGCCCTGCAGCATGGCTTTGGCCTCGAGGTTCTCCTGTGGAGCAGCATCGACGGCAGGCTCCTGCTTCTGTTCTTTCTGTCCGCAGGCAGTGACGATGAAGAGCAAAGTCATGAGCACAAGGCTGCCAGCGCCGAGATGTCTCAGCCCTGTCCTCTTGCCTGCGCTCTGCCTCCTCGATGGGGCAGTATAGACTTCAACCTTCATCATTCACACCTCTTTTTTATTTACCTATGCAGTGGTATTCGAACTCGTTCTCTTCCAGCTCCTCGATGTCGAAGATGTTTCTGCCGTCAATCACCAGCGGATTCTTCATCGCCTTGCGGATGACACCCCAGGTGGGCAGGCGGAACTCCTTCCATTCTGTCAGCAGGAGCAGCGCATCGGCATCGAGCACGGCATCGTACATGTCGCGACAGTAGGTCACACGGTCGCCGATACGGCGGCGGCACTCGTTCATGGCGATGGGGTCGTAGGCACGGATGTGACAGCCGGCAGCAAGCAGCTTGTCGATCATCACCAGTGCCGTCGACTCGCGCATGTCGTCGGTCTCGGGCTTGAACGACAGTCCCCACATGGCGATGGTCTTACCCTCCAGACTCTCGCCTTTGAAGGCCCGTTGCAGCTTCTCGAAGAGGATGCTCTTCTGTCGCTCGTTGACGCGCTCCACGGCCTTCAGCACCTCCATGGAATATCCGTTCTGGTCGGCAGTCTTGATGAGCGCCTTCACGTCCTTGGGGAAGCAGCTGCCACCATATCCGCAGCCGGCATAGAGGAACTTGCGGCCTATGCGCGTGTCAGAGCCTATGCCTGCGCGTACCATATTAACATCTGCGCCCACGCGCTCGCAAAGGTTGGCGATATCGTTCATGAACGAGATACGGGTGGCAAGCATCGAGTTGGCAGCATATTTGGTCATCTCGGCTGAGGGGATGTCCATGAAAATCACACGGAAGTTGTTGATCAAGAACGGCTTGTAGAGGCGTGTCAGCGCTTTCTTCGCCTTCTCGCTCTCCACGCCCACCACCACACGGTCAGGGCTCATGAAGTCCTTGATGGCATTGCCTTCCTTCAGGAACTCAGGGTTGGAAGCCACGTCGAAGGGGATGTCGACACCACGCTTCTGCAGCTCCTCCTCGATGGCCTGGCGCACCTTGCGGGCCGTGCCCACGGGAACGGTGGATTTCGTCACGACGACGAGGTACTTGTTGATGTTCTGTCCGATGGTGCGAGCCACCTGCAGCACATACTTCAGGTCGGCAGAGCCGTCTTCATCGGGAGGTGTTCCAACGGCCGAGAAAATGATCTCCTGCTCGTTGATGACAGAAGCCAGGTCGGTGGTGAACTTCAGACGGCCTGCAGCAACATTTTTCCTGACCATCTCGTCGAGTCCTGGCTCATAGATGGGTATCTCGCCTTTTTGCAGACGCTCGATCTTTGCTGCGTCCACATCGACACAGGTCACGTTGACACCTGTCTCAGCGAAACATGTTCCTGATACCAGTCCTACATATCCTGTTCCAACTACTGCTATATTCATGTTGATTGCTTTTTTCTATATTTAAAAAATGGGGTGCTAGTCGAACAACTGGGCATCTTTCAGCAATGGCTGCTTCATGTCCTTATCGCTAGTGATGACCTCGTCGGCACGAATGGGCCAGTTGATGCCCAGCTCAGGATCGTTCCAGAGAATGCCTGCCTCAGCGTGGGGCGCATAGGCATTGTCGACCTTATAGGTGAACACTGCCTCGTCGCTCATCACTAGAAAACCATGGGCGAAGCCACGTGGGATGAAGAGCTGCAACTTGTTGTCCTCGCTCAGCTCCACGGCTACATGGCGTCCGAAGGTGGGCGACGAACGGCGTATGTCGACAGCCACGTCGAGCACGCGCCCTTTGATGACGCGTACCAGCTTAGCCTGCGACCATTCGCCCTGCTGGTAGTGGAGGCCACGCAGCACTCCTCGTGACGACTTCGACTCGTTGTCCTGGATGAAGTCCACCTTTCCAATGTGTTCTTCAAATTCAGCCTTCTTCCATGCCTCCACGAAATAACCCCGTGGGTCAGTAAAGACACGTGGCTCTATGATGTAAACACCCTCAATATCAGTTTGTTTGTATTCCATTGATGGTTTGGTGCGTTGTTTTCGACTGCAAAATTAAGAAATATATTCGTAATACGGAAAACTTTTTTCTCTTTTTTTATTTGCGCATGTCGGAAAAAAGCCGTACCTTTGCACTCGTGATTGAAATCGGACGACATATAGAGATACTGCTGCTGGCCAACGACTGCGTCATCGTGCCAGGACTGGGGGGCTTCATGGCTCACCATGTGGATGCGCGCTACGACATGCACGACGGCATGTTCGTGCCGCCCATTCGCACCCTGGGCTTCAATCCTCAGTTGACGATGAACGACTCTCTGCTGGTGCAGTCATATATCGAGGCCTACGATATCAGCTATCCTGAGGCGCTGCGACGCATCGAGGATGAGGTGACTGAGCTCAGGGCACACCTGGAGGCCTCAGGCGAATACGTGCTGCATGGCATAGGCACCCTCACTCTCAATGATGAAGGCCATCTGGCCTTTGAGCCTTGCGAGGCAGGTATCCTCACACCTAGTCTCTATGGACTCTCTTCTTTTGAGATGCCTCGTCTGGATCGCAAGGAGCAGAAGTCGCGTCGCGCCCTCGCTCGTCAGCTGTCGCTGCCCGTTGAGAACGTCATCACCATCAAGATGTCGTGGCTGCGCAATATCGTGGCTGTTGCTGCGGCTGTCATCGCCTTCTTCATGATTGGCACTCCCGTGTCAAATAGCAGCGATACTGACGATGTGCAGCAGAGTTCCTTCCTCCCAGTCAGCTCACACCATCGTCCGCCACTCTCACAGACTGATGTGCTTTCGCCTACGGCCACTGAGGATGCCGACCCCACGGCTGTCGCTGAAGTGCCTTCGCCCTTCACCACTGAGACGGCTACCATCGAGCCTGGGTCCTTCTGCATCGTTATGGCCAGTCAGGTCACTGAGCACAACGCCCAGCTATACATCGCCCAGCTTCAGGAGAAAGGCTATGGCGAGGCACGTATGCTTGTCACTGGAAAGATGCGCCGTGTCATCTATGGCGGCTATCCCAGTGCTGACGATGCCTATGCCGCCTTGCAGCAGTTGCGCAAGGAGAGCCGTCTCTTCCGTGAGACTTGGATTATGGAAGTCAAATGAAGCGCGTACGTTGTCCACAATGTCATCAGCCCGTCACTTTCGACGAGACCCAGTATGAGGTAGGGCAGCCTTTCTCGCTCTGTTGTCAGCAGTGTGGCCGCCAGTTCTCCATACGCATCAATGCACCACGTTGTGAGTTGGGCTCTGTTGTCATCATCGAGAACAAGTTCCACTACAAGCAGGAGGTGGCTCTGCAGATGGGCGACAACACCATTGGGCGCTATCAGAAGGGCAACCCCGTCACCATTGGCATACATACTGACGATCCCAGTGTCGACCTGCTCCACTGCGTCATCAACGTCAGTCGTGATAAGAACGGACAGCTGTGCTACACCCTTCGCGATGCTAACAGCAACACGGGTACCTTTGTCGACAACACTGAGCTGACACCACGTGAGCGCCGTATAATCACTGATGGCACCCTTTTTACAATAGGTGCCACCAGCATTCTTCTCAAACTTTAGTCTTTCTCCGGCAGGCGATGGCTATGCCTCGTCCATGGGATAGCGTACGCCCCATTGGCGGCGCAGGTCGTCCATGAGCTGCATGATGTAGAGGGTCTCGTCGTGAGGCATCTCCTCAGGCTCCAGACGGCCGTCGAGCAGGGCCTGTCGGCAACTCAGGAACTGATATTCGTAGCCAGTGATCTGCTCTGGCACCTTGATGGTCTCCACGTATGTGCGATCAGGTCCGTTCACAGTGATGGTCTGAGGATTGTTGATGTTGTCGATGATGAGGTTGCCGTCAGTGCCTGCTATGACGCCGATGTTGTCGCCCACGCAGGCAGCACTCGACTGGAGGTTGCAGAGCATGCCGTCGCTCAGCACGAGGCACATGGCATTGGTAAGGTCCATGCCTGTGTCCGACTTCACGCATTGACTCTGAATGCTGACGATGTCGGCTGGGAAAAACATCCTGACGAAGTTAAGCGCATAGACACCTAGGTCGAGTAGTGCTCCTCCACACAGGTCTGGACGCATGATGCGAGGCTTGGGGCCCATGGAGTAACCCAGGGTGGCAGTGACGAGGCGAGGTGTGCCTATGCGTCCGCTGGCGATGAGTTGGCGTACGATGCCTACGGCAGGCTGGTAACGGGTCCAGATGGCCTCGGCCAGGAACACCTTCCGCTCGTGTGCAAGGTCCACGATGGCCTTGGCCTGAGGGAGGTTGGCCATGAAAGCCTTCTCCACCAAGCAGGGCTTGCCCGCCAGTATTGCCTCGCGTGTGACATCGTAGTGATGAGAGTGGGGCGTGCCCACATAGACGAGGTCCACGTCAGGATCGGCTATGAGCTGGCTGTAGGAGCCATAGGCTGTGCTGATGTGCCACTTTGCAGCGAAGGCGTCGGCAGTCGCCTGTGCCCTCGATCCTACTGCATAGGCTTCACACTGGCTGAGGCCGTTGAGGGTGATGGCGGCCTTCTCGGCTATCCAGCCAGTGCCTATAATTCCAACACGCATGATTTTGTCTTGTTTCATCTCGATAGGTTTTGTGTTATAGGATTTATGTCCTGCTTTATTTCGATGGGGTCTTCACGATGATCTTATCGCCGCTGAGGTCTACCTCGAAGAAGTGGGGCCTGCGCATGGTGCGTCCACGCTGGTCAGTGGCGTGGCTATGGACAGACATCATCCATTGTCCGTCGAAACGCTGGAAGAGCATGCTATGTCCGTAGTTAGGAGGTGTGATAGGCTCTTTCTCTTGTACCCATGGACCGTCGAGTGTGCCACTCTCCGAGTATGCCACGCCTTGGGTGTAGACATTGTAGACCCATGATGTCCAGAGCATGCCCAGGCGTCCTGTAGCCGTGCGGAAGAGCCAGGGTCCATCAGTGACCTTGTTCCAGGTGACCTCACCATTCTCGTTGCGTTCGCGGCTCCAGGGTGAGTCGCTGGCACGGAAGAGAATGCGTGGCTGGCCTATGGTGCCGCTGAAATCGGGCTTGAGCTGTATCTTCTCGACAGTGCCATTCCAGTTTTGCAGCCATTCGCCGCAGAACACCATGTAGGGATTGCCGTCAGTGTCACGCCAGAAGGTGCCGTCCAAAGTTGGGCGGTCGGCAGGCAGATAGGTGGCATCGCCAAAAGCACGATATGGACCCATGGGGTTGTCGGCTCTGAGCACCTGACAGGCGCGCCGCTCAATGACGTTGCCTCTGACGGTGTCAATCTTCACGGCCTGATTTGTGAACGTAGCGAAATAGTAATAGTATCCATCGCCAGTCTGGTGCAACTCAGCTGCCCAGATCATCGGCCGAGGACCCATCCATGAGTCGGCTTCAAACTCAGTGACACGGAAGGGACCTTCCCATCGTTGCAGGTCGGCACTGCGCCACAGCATGCCTCCTGTGCCTGTCATGTAGTACATTTTTGTCTTCTGGTCTGCCAGAACGGCAGGGTCGCTCATACGGATAGAGTCGAGCGGCACATCCTTGCGCACCTGCATGCCTCGCTGTGCAAAGGCCATGAGTGGCAGTAACAAGGTGATGATAAGTGTTAGTCGTCGCATAGTGATTGGTGTAAAAAGTTAATGGAATTTGTGATTTTATTCAAGAGATAGCCTGGCATTTTCCTGTGCTTGTATCACACGGTCGCACCAGGTGTCGAAAACAGGATCGTCCACTTGCAGCTCAGGGTGTGCTAACAGATAGTCGATACAACGGCGTACACCCTCGTCAAAGCGCGTGGTGCACTGGAATCCTGGCACGTCGCGCTTGAGCTTTGAGCAGTCGAATACCACGCATACTGACTTGTCGCCGAGCAGGTTGCCTTGGAAATCATATTCTTTGGGAGCAACGGCGGCAAGGAAGGATGAGGCGACATAGTAGGGACGAAGGGGCACGCCTAGCGCATCAGCTACGCACTGGTAGATCTGATTCCAGGTGAGCTGCTCATCGCTCATGATCTGATAAGTCTCGCCTATGGCCTTGGGGTTGCCCAGCAGTCCGATGAAGCCTCTTGCAAAGTCCTCGTTCCAGGTCAGCGTCCATAGTGACGATCCGTCGCCGTTTATGATGACAGGCTTGCCGTCGAGCATGCGTCGCAGCACCTGCCAGCTGCCCTTTGTCCCATGCACACTGAGGGGCACGCCACGCTCGCAGTAGGTGTGGCTGGGCCGTACGATGGTCATAGGGAAGGCGTTCTCCCGATATTCCCTGAGCAACAGCTCCTCGCAGGCAATCTTGTCGCGAGAGTACTGCCAGTAGGGATTGGCCAGGGTGGTGCCCTCAGTGATGATATGGCTTCCGGCAGGTTTCTTGTAGGCTGATGCTGACGAGATAAAGACGTACTGGCGTGTGCGATGGCGGAACAGACGGATGTCGCGCTCTACCTGCTGTGGCACGAAGCCGATGAATTCGCATACGGCATCGAATGTTGCATCGCCCAGCAGTCGTTCCACTTCTGCCTCGTTGTTGATGTCGACTGTCAGCTGTCGAACACTGTCAGGCACTTCGTCTTTCCTGTTTCCTCGATTGAGCAGCCAGAGGTCGTGTCCCTGCGCTGCCAGTTGTCGGGTGATGGCACTGCTGATGGTGCCTGTACCACCAATGATGAGAATCTTCATAGCTTTCTATTTATAGTTTATGGTCAGTCACGGTAGATCCATGAGAGGAGGGAGTTGAGCCATCGGATGGAGAAACGGAACCAGCGGTAGGTACTCTCGGGCTTGCCTCCAAAGCGAAGGATGAAGTCGCGAAACTTGTTCTTACGGAAAGGCAGTCCCACGTCCATGAAGAAGATATGCTCGTAGCCACGACTGTAGGAGTCCTTGATGGCATGCCAGATGGTGAGTTCGCGAGGATGGGCGAAAGCATAGGTCTTGCGTCGGTAGGCGGCATACCAGAGGTAGGCCTGGTGATGGCTGTAGACCACAGCAGAGCATCCCACGATGTGCCCACGATAGCGGGTGAGGAACAGCCGTCCGTTCTCTGGCTGCTGATGCAGTTGGAGGAAGAATGCATCAGCGGGTATGTAGCGCTTGGGCTTGAGCCAGTTGTGCTGGCGCATCAGGCGCATGTACTCCTTGAAGTCATCGTCGCTCTGCACCTCGTCAGTGATGACGCCACGCTGATAGGCATTGTAGATGCGATGCTGCAGAGTGGACGAGATGCGCTCCTCGGGCGTGCGTGAGTGGAGTGAGTTGTGTATGCTCATCCATCTCACAGGGAAGTATCGATTGTCGCGCAACTGTCGGTATCCGAGCATCTTATGGCTGAGGTGGCTCACCTCTGCATAGAGCATGCGGCGTCCTATCTTGGAGGTGATGGCCTGCAGGAGCATTCCGAACAGCTCGCCCTGTGGGTCAGGTATGCTGTACACGCCCTCTCCCATGATGCGACAGTGCATATAATAATAAGGTGGAAACCAAGATGAACGATATCGCACCACGGCGAGCATCTGCGCTACCACCTGTCGGCTGTCGTCCTCGATCACGGCTAGATAGGGCCTGTGACGAGGTGTCTGTCGGCAGATGGCGAAGAGCTGAGGACTATGGAAGAAGTTGTCCTCCAGCAGTCCTGTTGGCAGATCATCGCCGCTGGTGTATATCTTGACGGTCATGGACGCGTGGCAGGGGTGATGGTGTAGGTGAGTCCGGCCTTGGTGTCGAGGTCGTATTCATAGACCCTCTGCAGGGGAAGAGGCTGGAAGTCATGCAGCTCTGCCGAGCGCAGAGGTGTCTTGATGAGTGCAGGCTGCAGCAGCGGGTTGGGGCATTCGCCGCTGGCCTCAGTGAGGTCCTTGCCCTGAAGAGGAACGTAGGAGCGCAGACGCAGCATGCCACCGATAGTAGACTGGATAACGGCTCGTTGCAGCTGTCCGTTGCTCCATTGCTGGTCGACGATGAAACCTCCACGTGCGCGTAGTCCCTTGGCCTCGCCCTTGCTCCAGTCGCTGGGCAGGGCAGGGAGCAGATGAACAGCACCATCGTGACTCTGCAGCAGCATCTCGCAGATGCCAGCCGAGACACCAAAGTTGCCGTCGATCTGGAAGGGAGGATGAGCGTCGAAGAGGTTGGGATAGGTGCGGCCGTCAGGATGCTGGCGGGCAGCACGGTCGTCGGGCAGCAGGTGCAGCATGTTCTTGATAATCGTGAAGGCGTGGTTGCCGTCGAGCATGCGAGCCCAGAAGTTGGTCTTCCATCCCAGGCTCCATCCCGTCGCCATGTCGCCTCGCTGGTTCAGCGTATTGGCAGCGGCAGTGAAGAGGTCGGGATGACCATAGGGCGAGATCTGGTTCGACGGATACAGGCCGTAGAGGTGGGAGATGTGACGATGCTGGTCGCGTGGGTCGTCACCGTCGATGAGCCATTCCTGCAGCTGTCCGTAGCGGCCTATCTGCATGGGTGGGAGATTGGATATGGCGAACTTGAGGCAGTCAATGTATGATAGGTCTTTGCCCAAGGTCTCGGCAGCCTGCAATGTCTGCGTCAGTACGTCGAAGGCTATCTGGTTGTCCATTGTAGAACCAGCGGTGACGTTAGTGTTCTTGCCACGTGGACCATGTTCAGGCGACACAGTAGGTACTGTCATCAGCCAGCCGGCTGCCTGCTTTACCTCGCCTCCAGCAGGGTACACCTGCATGTAGTCTAGCAGGAAGTCGGCAGCACCCTTCAGCACAGGATAGTATGACTCCAGGAATTCCTTGTCGCCAGTATAGAGGTAGTGCTGCCAGATGTGGGTCGTCAGCCAGGCGCCGCCTGTTGGGAACATACCCCATGGGGTGGCATCGACGGGTCCTGCGATGCGCCAGATGTCAGTATTGTGGTGGGCCACCCAGCCACGGCAGCCATACATCACACGGGCAGTCTCGGCGCCCGTCTGGCTGAGATCCTTGATCATCGAGAACAACGGCTCTTGTGTCTCTGCCAGGTTGCCTATGAGGGCTGGCCAGTAGTTCATCTCAGCGTTGATGTTGATGGTGTACTTCGAGTCCCATGGAGCCATCACCTTGTCGTTCCACACGCCCTGGAGGTTAGCAGCCTGGCCACCAGGCTGGCTCGAGGAGATGAGCAGGTAACGGCCGTACTGCATCATGAGCGACACCATGTCAAGGTCGCTGGCGTCCTTCTCAAAGGCGGCCAGACGCTTGTCGGTCTCCAGTCCTGAATTCACTGACTTGGGCAGCGAGAGCTGCACACGGTTGTACTGTTCCTGATATTTCAGGATGTGGGCTTTCAGCAGTTCCTTGTATGGCTTGCCCTGTATGGAGGCCAGTGCCTGGTTGTTCTTCTTCACAGGACTGCCGCTGACGTCCTTGTAGTTGACAAAGTTGGTAGCTGCAGTGATATAGAGTGTCGCTGTGGTGGCATTGGCCACGCTCAGCTTATCTACACCTCGCTCCAGCTTGCCGTCAGCCTCCAGCAGAACACGGCACTCAGCTTTCAGGCCTGCCTTGATGCCTTCGTGGTCTGCGCCATCGACGACGGCTGCCAGCTCATGGACTTGTCCGTTGATACCTTCGTGCTCAGATACCGTAAATACCTTCGACGGTAACTGAGAAGTGAAGTTGATACCAAACGAGAGCGCTCCCTTCTTACCAGCCGTCAGACGGACAACAATCACGTTGTCGGCCTGCGAGGCAAAGACGGTGCGCTCGTACTTCACCCCATTACATATATAAGAGGTGGTGGCAGTGGCATCGCCAAGGTTCAGCGTGCGCTCGTATTTCTGCACGTCCTGATGTCCCAGCGAAAGCTTCAGACTACCCAACGGCAGGAAGCGCATGCCGTGAGGACCCTTCATGAAGTGCTGGTCGAGGAGCTTGGTGGCCTCGCCTTCCTTGCCCTCGAAGATCAGCCGACGCACCTCAGGGAGGTATTCCAGCGACTCTGTGGAATTGTTGTTGTGGGGTGAGCCCGACCAGAAGGTCTCTTCATTGAGCTGGATCTCTTCGGTGTCAGTGCCACCATAGATCATTGCTCCCAGATGGGAATTACCTACGGGAAGAGCCTCCAGCCAGTGTGTGGCAGGTTGGGCGTACCAGAGTTTGTGCTGTTGGGCCATGGCGGTCATGGCTACTGTGAGAACAGTGATGGAAAAGAGGATACGTTTCATGTCTCAATGCCTTAGTTATTGTTATTTGGTGCAAAGATACGAAAAAATCCATCATTCACCATCCTTTATTCGCATCTTTTTTGTACCTTTGCACAAAATTCTATAGAAAAAGATACGTATGACAAACTTTAAGGACCTGGCGCAGCTGCGCCGATCGCATCGGAAGTTCACCGATGAGGAGATTGATGCCGAGGATGTGAGGCTGATTATGCGTGCCGCCCTGATGTCACCAACGAGTAAGGGACAGCGTGCTTGGCAGTTTGTAGTGGTAGATGACAAGATGGACCTTGAGAAGCTCTCAGATGCAAAGGATCTGGGTGGCCAGTTCATCAAGGGCGCTCCGCTGGCAGTCGTCGTGCTGGGCGATCCTGTGCAGAACGACTGCTGGGTAGAGGACGGCTCCATCGCAGCCATCAGCATGCAATATCAGGCTGAGGAGCTGGGACTGGGTTCCTGCTGGGTGCAGATGCGTGGACGTGGACTGAGCGACGGCACGACTGCCGACACAGTCATCCGTGGCATTCTCGACATTCCTGAGAACCTCTGCGTGCTCTGTGTCGTCGCCATCGGCCATAAGGCTGACGAGCGCAAGCCTCAGAACGAGGATAAACTGAAGTGGGAGAACGTTCACATCGGCAAGTACTGATGAAGATCGTCTTCGTAGGAGCAGGCCGTCTGGCCACGCAGTTTGCCCGTGCGCTGCATGAGAAGGGGCACGACATCGTGGCAGTCTACAGCCGTACGATGGAATCTGCCAAGGCGCTGACCGATTTGGTGGGCGGATATGCCACCACCAGCATCGCTGAGCTGCCCCTGACGGCCGATGCCTTTATCCTGGCAGTGAAGGATGATGCCCTGGCCGGACTCATACCCCAGCTGGCCGAGGGACGTGCCGACTGTGCGATGTTCCATACTGCAGGGTCAATGCCCATGTCCGTCTTTGGCTCCCTTCGCCATCATGGCGTCATCTATCCCATGCAGACCTTCTCGAAGGAGTGCAAGGTGGACTTCTCGCGCATCCCCATATTCATTGAGGCCAGCAGCGAAGAGGCTATGCAGCGGGCAGAGGCGTTGGCAACGACCGTGAGCAGCGATGTGCGCCACTTGTCAAGCGACGAGCGCCGCTACCTGCATCTGGCAGCAGTCTTTGCCTGCAACTTTGCCAATCATTGTTACACCCTCGCTGCCGATATCCTTGAGCGACACGGACTGCCTTTCAGCGTGATGCTGCCCCTGATCGAGGAGACTGCACGCAAGGCAGGCACGATGCATCCTCGCGACGCACAGACAGGGCCTGCCGTGAGATATGACGAACAAGTCATTCAGGCTCAGCAGCAGCTGTTGGCCGACGCCCCCCTGAAGCAGGAAGTCTACACCCTGATGAGCCGCAGCATACATTTGGAGAGCCTCCCCTGACCCCTCCCAAGGAGAGGGAGAGATGAGAAATGAAAGATGAGAAATGAAAGATGAGAAATGAGAGTTGAGAGATGATTAATTACGATTTGAGAAAAATACGTGCCATCATATTCGATGTCGATGGCGTGCTCTCGTCCGAGACCATACCTATGGCCCCAGACGGGATGCCTATGCGAACCGTTAACATCAAGGACGGCTATGCCTTGCAGCTGGCAGTGAAGCTGGGACTCCGTATGGCCATCATGACGGGTGCGAAGGTTGAGGCAGTGAGAGTGCGCTACGAAGGGCTGGGCCTGACGGATGTGTATATAGGCTGCTCAGTGAAGATCCAGACCTACGAGGCTTTCCTCCAGCGTTATGGGCTGAAGGACGAGGAAGTGATGTATATGGGCGACGATGTGCCCGATCTGGAGGTAATGCGACGTGTGGGCTGTCCTGTCTGTCCGAAAGATGCCTGTACGGAGGTGAAGGAAGCCAGTATCTATATCAGTGATCGTCGAGGCGGACAAGGCTGTGCGCGCGATGTTATCGAGCAGACGCTCAGGGCCCAGGGCCTCTGGCAAATGAATGCCACAGCCTTTGGCTGGTAACTCCTCAACTATGACAAAGAACTACCATATAATATTGGCTAGTAACTCGCCCAGAAGGCGTGAGCTGCTGGCAGGACTGGGACTCGAATTCGAGGTGCGCGTGCTGCCTGATATTGAGGAGTCCTATCCTGACGATCTGCCTGTGTCGCAGATAGCCGAGTACATCGCCCATGAGAAGGCTGACGCCTATCGCCGCCTGATGGCTGCCGACGACCTGATCATCACGGCCGACACCATTGTCGTGGTCGACGACGAGGTGATGGGAAAGCCCGTGGATGCTGACGATGCGCGACGTATGCTGAGAAAGTTGAGTCATCGCACCCACCAGGTGATTACTGGCGTCTGTATGACCACCCTCCAGCGCCAGAGCTGTTTCTCTGTCACTACCGATGTGACGTTCAAGGAACTCACTGATGAGGAGATCAATCATTACATCGCCACCTATCATCCTTTCGACAAAGCAGGTGCCTACGGCATCCAGGAGTGGATAGGATACATCGGCGTGACGGGCTTGCAGGGCAGCTATTTCAACGTGATGGGGCTGCCTGTGCAGCGAATCTACACTGAATTGGCAAAAATGTAGCCCCTATTTTTGAAAGTTTAACATAATTAATGTTGACAGCTCTTGCATCATTCAAATAAAATGCTTAACTTTGCAGCCGATAACTAGTAATTTTAATCTATATTTATCATTTTCCAAAGTTTTTTAAGATTGGGGGAACTTGTTCGAGAGAATAGGTTCCCCATTTTGATTTCAACTTTTTCCGTCAAGGAAAAAAGAAGCGTGGCTCTGCTGAGCCACGCGCATTTCTATTCCTCACCGTAGTCGGCCATGTTCTCGGCTTCCTCGTCAGGATCGCCGCTGCCCAGATCCATCATCGTCGAGTAGTTGTCCTCAGTGATATCGTCGTCGTTGGGCTCTTCGATGTCGATGTCGTCCTCGTCGGGCTTGTTGTAGCTGTCCTCGATGTCCACGTCGTCGTCCTCGTTCTCGTCGTCGCTGTAGTTGTTGAACTTCATGCGAATCTTCTCGCCCTCAGGCTTCACCTTGGCAAAGATGGCTTCCACCCATGAGCCCTTCGATACCTCGAGCACGTCAAATCCGTCGGCCACCTTCTTCTCATAGAGGCCGCCCTTCTTGTGCAGACGGTCCTTGGGCAGCGTGGTGGTGGAGATGTCGAAACCACTCTCGATAATATCCTTGATGCTCTGCGACAGCGAGTCCCATCCACCTCCGAAGTTGCGGTCGAGCACCTCGACGAGCTTGGCGGCCGAGATATGGCGGATGTTCTCGTAGGTCAGGTCTGTCACCCGCATGATGGGGCGCTTCTTGATGGCCCAGGTCACCTTCTGGTTTTCGCCTATCTTCACCTGTCCCACCTTGTAGCCCTGCTTCTCGTATTTCTGCTTCACCAGCTTCGAGTCGCCGGCAATCTCCTCGATCATGAAGGCCGAGCGGATGATGTCGACGTAGTGACGCAGGTTTTCTTTCACCTCGGCATCTTTGTCTGCACCCTCACAGAGGCGGAAGATGTCGTTCTCCTGTATATCCCAAACGCTGCTCTTAGTGAGCGTTTTTAGCGTAACTACTTTTTGTTCAGTCTTTTGAGCCATAATTACATTATCTTTTTCGTTTTTATGGATGCAAAAATAAGCACTTTATTTCTTTTATACAAGTTTTTTCGCAATTATTTTTTTGTTTATTCATCAAAATGCTGTAACTTTGCCCTCGAAATTATGTCACAACCCTTGGCAGAGCGACTTCGCCCTCGCACCTTGGACGATTATATCGGACAGGAGCATCTGGTAGGAGAGGGGGCTGTGCTCCGACGCATGATAGAGTCGGGGCGCATCTCGTCGTTCATCCTCTGGGGACCTCCTGGAGTGGGTAAGACGACGCTCGCCCAGATCATCGCACATCGGCTGGAGACACCTTTCTACACGCTCTCGGCCGTCACCAGCGGTGTGAAGGATGTGCGCGACGTGATTGAGAAGGCTCAGAAAGGCCGTTTCTTCAACGAGGCATCGCCCATCCTTTTCATCGACGAGATCCATCGCTTCTCGAAGTCACAGCAGGACTCGCTGCTGGGAGCCGTCGAGCGTGGCATCGTCACCCTCATAGGCGCTACCACTGAGAATCCCTCGTTCGAGGTCATCCGTCCCTTGCTCTCGCGCTGCCAGCTGTACGTGCTGAAGTCGCTTGAGAAGGACGACCTGCTGAAGCTCCTGCATCGGGCTGTCACCACTGATGTCTTTCTGAAGGAGCGCCAGATAGAGCTGAAGGAGACCGATGCCATCCTGCGCTATAGTGGTGGCGACGCTCGCAAGCTGCTGAATATCCTCGAGCTCGTGAGCCAGTCGGTGGCCGATACGCCGCTGGTCATCACTGACGACAAGGTGGTGGCCTGCCTGCAGCAGAATCCCCTGGCCTACGACAAAGACGGCGAGATGCACTACGACATCATCTCTGCCTTCATCAAGTCCATCCGTGGCAGCGATCCTGATGCAGCCCTATACTGGATGGCACGCATGATTGAGGGTGG
>JAEEGK010011278.1_pt1 | contig 20457 bp, 12 predicted proteins | sample 8958771 | NCBI WGS metagenome assembly JAEEGK01 (sample SAMN16246547, study PRJNA631951) | gut metagenome | biome: gut microbiome; feature: rumen; material: SC-attached | host: Bos | place: Iran: Karaj | collected 2018-10
AAGCGGCTATGTACAACGCCGCCCTTCGGCAGAGGAATGCCCTTATCAAGGAGGCGTTCAACGACCCCATCGATCCCGAGGTGCTCGATATGTGGAACGCGCAGCTCGCGCGGACGGGCGCGGAGGTCATGCGGAGCCGCCTGAGCTTCATGGACGAGATATCGACCATCGCTTCCGATATGCACCGGCGCCTGACCGGCGGCAAGGAACAGCTCTTCACCTATTACGAGCCGAACGTCCCCTTTGAAGCGGAGGATGCGGAATACGCGATCTACGACGCGCTCGAAGCCTCGCGGGAGGATGATATCCGCCGCGGCTTTACGACGCGCGGTCCGCACAGGGACGATATCGGTATTAAGCTCGGCGATACGGACGTCAAGGTCTACGGCTCGCAGGGGCAGCAGCGCACGGCGGCGCTCTCGCTGAAGCTTTCGGAGCTTGCTCTTATGCGCGGCGTGGTCGGCGAAAGCCCCGTGCTGCTGTTGGACGACGTGCTTTCGGAGCTGGACGACGACCGCCAGAAGGCGCTTATGAGCTCCGCTTTCGACTGCCAATGCCTTTTGACCGCCACGGGCGCGGAAAGCGCCGCGGCGAAGAAGGCGGCAGCCCTGTTCGAGGTAAGGAACGGGGATATCAAAAAGGTTATTCAATAAATCATCAATAAATCGGAGAACAGGAAAAGAACATGGAACAGAACAACAACTACAATGCGGATCAGATACAGGTCCTCGAAGGGCTTGAGGCGGTGCGCAGAAGACCCGGTATGTACATCGGCTCGACGGATTCAAGGGGTCTTCACCATCTCGTTTACGAGATAGTGGACAACGCTATCGACGAGGCCATGGCGGGCTACTGCACGCACGTTTACGTTACGATCCATCCGGATAATTCCGTTACGGTCGTCGACAACGGGCGCGGCATCCCCGTCGGCATACAGCAGCAGACGGGCAAATCGGCGCTCGAGGTCGCGCTTACTATGCTGCACGCGGGCGGCAAATTCGGCGGCAGCGGCTACAAGGTATCGGGCGGTCTTCACGGCGTCGGTCTTTCCGTCGTCAACGCGCTCTCGTACCTGCTCGTCGCGGAAGTCCGGCTCGGCGGCAAGATCTACCGCCAGATATGCGAGCGCGGCATTAAAAAGACCGAGGTCGAGGTCGTCGGCGACTGCGATCCCGAGGAGCACGGCACAACGATCACGTTCCATCCCGACCCCGATATTTTCGACGAGGTGGATTATCAGTACGATATCCTTATAAAGAGGCTGCGTGAGCTCGCGTTCCTGAACGCCGGCGTAACGATCGTCGTTACCGACGAAAGACCGGAGGAAAAGCTCGAGAACACCTTCTACTACATGGGCGGCATAAGGGAGTTCGTTTCGTTCCTCAACAAGAACAAGACCGTCCTCCATGCGGAGCCAATCTATTTCACCGCCGCCCAGAACGATTCCCCGCTCGAAACGGCGAGCGTGGAAGTCGCCATGCAGTATAACGACGATTATACCGAGAACATCTACACCTACGCGAACAACATCTGCACGACGGAGGGCGGCAGCCATCTCGTCGGCTTCAAAACGGCGCTCACACGCGTCATAAACGATTACGCGAGGAAGAACAAGATACTGAAGGACAACGACGCGAACCTCACCGGCGACGACGTAAGGGAGGGTCTTACGGCGATCATCTCCGTCAAGCTCGTCGAGCCGCAGTTCGAGGGGCAGACCAAGACCAAGCTCGGCAACGCCTACATTAAGGGCATGGTCGATTCCGCCGTTTCGGAGGGGCTCTCCGTCTATATGGAGGAGCATCCCTCGGAGTCGAAGCTCATTATCGACAAATGCCTCCAGGCCTCCCGCGCGCGTGAGGCGGCGCGTAAGGCGCGCGACCTTTCAAGGCGCAAGACGGCGCTCGATTCGACGGCGCTTCCCGGCAAGCTGTCCGACTGCTCCGATAAGGACCCCTCAAAGTGCGAGCTCTTCATCGTAGAGGGCGATTCCGCGGGCGGCTCCGCAAAGGAGGGGCGCGACAGGCATTTCCAGGCGATACTGCCCCTTCGCGGCAAGATACTTAACGTCGAAAAGACAAGGCTCGACAAGATGCTCGGCAACGCCGAGATACGCTGTATGATCACCGCGTTCGGCGCGGGCATCGATTCCGAGTTCGACGAGACAAAGCTCCGCTACCACAAGATAATCTGCATGACCGATGCGGACGTCGACGGCAGCCATATAAGGACGCTGCTTTTGACCTTCTTCTTCCGCCATATGCGCCCCATGATAGAAAAGGGCTACGTCTACATCGCGCAGCCGCCGCTCTATCTTATAAAGAAGGGCAATATGGAAAAATACGTTTATTCCGACGAGGAGCTCAACCGCACGCTTGACGAGATCGGGCGCGACCGCATAACGGTGCAGCGTTACAAAGGTCTCGGCGAGATGAACCCCGAGCAGCTCTGGGACACCACCATGGATCCCGAAAAGCGCATCATGCTGCAGGTCACGATGGACGACGCGATGGCGGCGGACCAGATATTCACCGTGCTTATGGGCGATCAGGTAGAGCCCAGGCGCGAATTCATAGAGATCAACTCGAAGCTCGTAGCGGATCTGGACATCTAAGGAGTCAGAAATGGACGAAAAACGCAAAAATTTGGAAATGCTCGGCACGAACGAGCTCCCCACCGATATCGAGGGCGGAAGGGTGCTTCCGATAAACCTCGTCGGCGAGATGAAGAGGAGCTTCATCTCGTACGCTATGGCGGTCATAATCAGCCGCGCCCTGCCCGACGTAAGGGACGGCTTGAAGCCCGTCCACAGGCGCATACTGTACGCTATGGACGAACTCGGCATGCAGCCGGATAAGCCGTTCAGGAAATGCGCCCGTCTCGTTGGCGACGTGCTCGGCAAATACCATCCGCACGGCGATACCGCGGTCTACGACGCAACGGTAAGGCTCGCGCAGCCCTTCTCTACAAGGTACCCCCTCGTGGAGGGGCACGGCAATTTCGGCTCCATCGACGGAGACCCCGCCGCCGCCATGCGTTATACCGAGTGCAGGATGGCAAGGCTCACGACCGAGATGATGTCCGATATCGAAAAGAACACGGTCGACTTCTATCCCAACTTCGATGAAACGCTTATGCAGCCGAGCGTGCTGCCTGCAAGGTTCCCCAACCTTCTGGTAAACGGCTCCAACGGCATAGCCGTCGGCATGGCGACGAACATCCCCCCGCACAACCTGGGCGAAACGATCGACGCCGTCGTCGCCATGATCGATAACCCCGATATCTCGATCGACGAGCTGATGAATTTCATACCCGGTCCCGATTTCCCCACGGGCGGCGTCATAATGGGAGACGCGGGCATTCGCCATGCGTATTTCACCGGCCGCGGCAGGCTGATCGTCCGCGCGCGCACCGAGATAGAGCCCATGAAGAACGACCGCAGCCGCATAGTCGTTACCGAGATACCGTATATGGTCAATAAGGCGAGGCTCGTCGAGAAGATCGCCGAGCTCGTGCATGAAAAGAAGATCGACGGCATCTCCGATCTGAGGGACGAAAGCTCCCGCGCGGGCATGAGGATAGTCATAGAGCTCAAGAAGGACGTCAACGCGAACGTGATCCTCAACAGGCTCTACAAGCACACCCAGATGCAGGACACCTTCGGCGTTATTATGCTCGCCCTTGTCGACGGCGAACCGAAGGTACTGAACCTCAGGGAAATGCTCTATTACTATCTCGAGCATCAGAAGACGGTCGTCACCAGAAGGACGAAGTACGATCTCGAAAAGGCGGAGGAACGCCTCCATATCATCGAGGGTCTGTTGAAGGCGCTCGACAATATCGACGAGGTGATTGCCACGATCAAGGCATCGCCTAACGTGGGCGAGGCGAGAACGAATTTGATGGAGCGCTTCGGCTTCTCCGAAAAGCAGGCGCAGGCGATACTCGATATGCGCCTCCAGCGCCTCACCGGTCTTGAGCGGGAGAAGCTCCAGAACGAGGAAAAGGAGCTTGCCGCAAAGGTGGAGTATTACAAGCAGATACTCGCGGACGAAAAGCTGCTGCTCTCGATCATCAAGAACGAGATACTCGATATAAAGACGCGCTATGCCGACGCAAGGCGTACCGAGATCACCCAGGTGATCGAGGATATCGACATGGACGACGTCATCCAGGAGGAGGATATGGCGGTCACGCTGACGCGCCTCGGCTATATCAAGCGCATAAACGAGGATACCTACCGCACCCAGCATAAGGGCGGCGTGGGCGTCTCCGGTCACACCACCAGGGATGAGGATTTCGTTAGGGATATCTTCGTCACCTCCACCCATTCGCACATACTGTTCTTCACCAACACCGGCCGCGCGTTCCGCATAAAGTGCTACGTAATACCGGAGGCGGGGCGCACCGCGAAGGGCACCGCGATAGTGAACCTCCTGCAGCTCAAAAACGGCGAGAAAGTCGCCGCCGCCTTCCCCGTCAACGAATACACCAACGGCGGCAAATACCTCGTTATGGCTACGAAGCAGGGCGTTATAAAGAAGACCGCCATCAAGGATTTCGAAAATATGCATAAGGGCGGCATAATCGCCCTCGGCTTAAGGGAGGACGACGAGCTCATCGGCGTGCAGCTCACCAGCGGCGAGGACGATATCATGATCGGCACCGCGAGCGGCATGAGCATCCGCTTCCACGAGGACGACGTAAGACCCATGGGCAGAACGGCGACCGGCGTCCGCGCGATAAAGCTCGACGAAGGGGACGAGGTCATCGATATGACCAAGGTCGAAAAGGGCTGCTACGTACTTGCCATCACGGAGCGCGGACTCGGCAAGCGTACGGAGGAGGCGGAGTACGGCACCCAGTCGAGGGGCGGCAAGGGCGTCAAGACCCTTAAGCTCACCGAAAAGACGGGCAAGCTCGTGTGCCTCAGGATGTGCACCGACGAGGAGGATATTATGCTCGTCCGCGACGACGGCGTCATCATCCGCGTGCCCGCAAAGGATATCAGCGTCATTTCAAGGAACACTCAGGGCGTCCGCCTGATGCGCGTCGACGACGAGCACCGCGTGGTAAGTATCGCCCGCGCTCCCCATAACGAGGAGGAAGCCTTTGAAAAGGCGGCGCAGGAGCATGATCTGGAGGCGGCGAACCGCCCGGCGGAGCCCGCGGCGCCCGATGCTGCCGAACCGGATGAAGCGCCGGAGGACCTCGATTTCACCGAGGTCGAACCCGAAGAAGAATAACTCCGATCCGTCGCCTCTCCTTTGATAAAGGGGAGGCGGCGTTTCTGACGAAACGGAAATGGAATTCAAATTCGATCCCGAACTGAATACATTAGCCAGGCTCGTACGCGAAAGAGGCTGCGAGCTCTTTGTCGTGGGCGGGCACGTGCGGAACACCCTTTTGGGGTTCAGGATATCCGATACCGATATCACGAGCTCATTGACGCCGGACGAGATGACCGGGCTCTGTGAGAAGGCGGGCTTCAAGGTCGTGCCGAAGGGCGCCGATTTCGGCATGGTGGAGATCCATATCGGCGATAAAAGCTGCGAGCATACCACCTTCCGCGCCGATTCCTACGGCGAGGGCGGGAGCCACAGACCGCAGTCCGTCGCGTTCTCCAAAACCCCGGAGGAGGACGCCTTCCGCCGCGATTTCACAGTAAACGCGCTTTATGCTTCGGTGCTCAAGGGCGAGCTGATCGACCCGACGGGCGGACTTGGCGACATTGAAAAGAGGCTGATCCGCACCACCACGCCCGACCCGGAAACCATACTCAAGGACGACGGGCTGAGGATCATGCGCCTCTGCCGGTTTGCGGCGGAGCTCGGCTTCGATATCGAGGAAAAGACTTTCGCCGCCGCCAAAAAATGCGCGCCGCTCCTTGCGGATATCTCGGCGGAGCGCGTGCGGGACGAGCTTAATAAGATACTCATGGCCGACGCGAAATATGGGCTCCCCGCGCAGGAGAGCGTGCTTCGCGGGCTTGAGCTGATGGACGAGGTCGGCGCGCTCGACGTGATACTGCCCGAGCTCGCAAGATGCCGCGGCGTCGGGCAGAGCCCGAAATATCATAAATACCCCGTGCTCGAGCACATCTTTCAAACCGTTTCAATGTCGGAGCCGGAGCTTACGCTTCGCCTCGCGTGCCTGCTTCACGACGCGGGCAAGCCCGCCGCGCTTGAAAAAAACGGCAATATGCACGGGCACGACGTGATAAGCGAGGATATCTCGCGGGAGGTGTTTCGCCGTCTGCGCTTCGACAACGATACGGCGGAGGAAGCGGCGTGGCTCGTCCGCAGGCATATGTTCGACCTGGACGGCAGGGCGAAGGAGCCCACGCTTAAAAAGCGCTTCGCCGAATGGGGAGAAGCCCGCGTGAACGCCCTTGCCGCGATAAGGGAGGCGGATTTCAGAGGCTCCGTCGGGGAGCGCATAACTGTCAAAACCGCCGAACGCTGGCGGCGCGTGCTCGGCGAAATGAAGGCAAAACGCACCCCGTTTTCGGAAAATGAGCTCAACTGCACCGGGCGCGACATAATGGAGTGGCTTTCGCTCCCGCCGTCGCCGAGGATTGGCGAGATAAAGCGCGCGCTGTTCATGCACTGCGCCGTCCGCCCGCAGGACAACACATACGAAAAGCTCAGGGAAACAGCCCGGGATATGAAATAAAAAAGAGCCCTCGAAAGGGAGCATTCATTTAAGGGGAAGCAGGTTTCAGCCTGAAAAAGCCAACGTATAAAAAGATATCCGGGGATAGCTCATATCCCCGGATAATTCTTTTGTATTTCGGCTGAAAACCGTGTGGCTGTATTTCGTTAAGTGAACGCGTCCAAAAGGCTCTTTTTCTGTTGCCGGATCAATTGATCCCCATCGACATCCTGAGAATGAGCAGGGCGTCTGCCGCAGTGATATCGCCGTCGACGTCGACGTCGGCCTGTTCGATCTGCTCGGGCGTAAGCTCCTGCATATCCATTGATGCGCGCAGCGCGATGAGCGCGTCAGCCGCGGTGACTTCACCGTCGCCGTCAACGTCGCCGCCGGCGCCGCCGCCCTCATAGATGGTGTAAACGTTAAGGTTCTCCGTTATGCAGCTCAGATCATGATCCCAACCGACGAATACATAGCCGGGATGAACAGGGGGCGTGGGCGGTTCAACGGGACTTCCGTAAGGAACGGTTTTCGTTTTGATAAGCGTGCCGTCAATGCTGTCGTAGAATTTGACGAAGAAGTTCCTGGGGATGTAGTTTGCAGTTATGGTGGTGGGTCCGATGACATAAGGAGGAGTGGAAGGACTCCAGCCGGAGAAGGAATAGCCCTCTACCTGGGGGACCTCCGAAGAACTGGGATACGTGGGCTGGTAGCCGGCGTGCACGCTCTGCGTGGCGAAGACCTCGCCCGTAACGCCGCAGACGAAGCTTACGTCATAATAGGTATCCGAATAGTAGCCGAGCCACTTGAGGACTTTTGCTTCAAGGGCAGCCTGAGTGGTTGCACCCTCGATCAGGTCGATGACGATGCCGTTGCTGTCAACTATGATCGTCTGGGGAAGATAGCCGTTCGAGAGATGATAGTTGCGCAGGACAGTATCCTGGAAAACGCTCATGTAGGTGTAGCCGTGACCGAAGAAATAGTTTGCTTCGCCCGACTGGGAGCCGCTGATGAGCGTGGAACCGCAGCCGACTACAAGAACGTCAGGATACGTATCGTGAACGTACTGGAAATAGGGCATTTCCGGGAGGCAGTAAGGGCAGTTCTGCGACCAGAAATTGATGACCGTTATCGTATGAGAGCTGATATCGTCGATCGTTAAGAAATCGGTGGTAGAGAGTGTGCCGCCCTGAAGGAGATACGGAGCATTGACCGCAGACAGGTCAGCGCCGATCCCGTGCGGATCCCTTTCAGGCTCATCAAATGCTTTAGGTGAGACTTCATAGGCAAATACGGGTATGCAGATCAACACCATAGCAATGGTGAGGAAAGCAGCTAAAATGCGTTTCATAATAAATCCTCCTTGGAAAGAATCGTCCCTTGCGGACAATATACATTATAACATTTCAACGTGCGGTCCGCAATATCGTTAAGGCTTTTTTTTACATTATTTTTATGGATTGTTTTGCCATAATCGGAGTTTTATGCTATAATCGTTAAAAATCATGCATGCGGCCGTGCGCCGCGCACAGGTAGAACTATGTTCGATACTCTTCTTCACTCCTTTGCCGCAGTTGCGATAGTCATGGCTATAGTCGCCATAGGCTGGCTTTTCGCGCACAAGGGCTACATAAAGCGGGAGCATAAGGGTCTGATGACCAAGCTCATAATCAACGCCGGCATGCCCGCGCTCGTTATGAGCAATATTCTCGGCTCGCTCAAGCTCGAGGACATGGGCAACCCGCTCGTCCTGATAGGCATACCCGTGCTCTCCATGGCGACGACGCTCCTCATTGGCATAATCCTCGCGCTGATAATAAAGCCCTCGCCCGTAAGGCGCGGCGGGTTCATCGTCATGTGCGCGTTCTCGAACTCGATATTCGTCGGGCTCCCAATGAACCGCGGGCTTTTCGGCGATCAGGCGATACCGTACGTGATGCTCTTTTACATGGTTAACACCACGTTTTTCTGGACGGTCGGCAATTATCTTATCAATAAGAGCGGCGAAGCGGGACGCGGCGAAAAAACGAAGTTCGATCTCAAAACGGGCTTGAAGAAGCTCCTCTCGCCGCCCCTCATTGCGCTCGCGATAGCGATACCGCTCCTTGTGATAAAATACAAGCTCAAGCAGAGCCCCGCGTTCCTCGAGGCGTTCTATTCCTGGGGACCTCATTCCACGGTGCTTCTCGTAAAGGATTCGTTCCTGAAGATGTGCGAGTACGTCGGCAATATCGTGACGCCGCTCGCGCTGCTCTATATCGGTTCCGCGCTGCATGAATACGGCTTCAAGTCATTGAAGCCCGATAAGGACATGATCGCCGCGATCGCGGTGCGTTTCATACTCGCTCCGGCGACGATGCTGATGCTGTGCAAGCTCCTGAATGTCGGCGGGATCGGCTCCGGCGTGTTCGTAGTGGAGGCGGCTATGCCCGTAATGACGCAGGCGGTCGTGCTTGCCGCGTCCTGCGACGCGGACGAAAGCTTCGTCGCCGCGGGTATGTGCCTGACGACGCTCGGCTGCTTCGTGCTCGTGCCGCTCCTCATGCTGATAATGCGGCTCACCGGGCTTGCCGCGTGAAAGGAAAGACCATGGATCTTCTCAAAAAAACGGCTGTTTTGCTCCTTGCGGCGGCATTGACCGCGGCGGCGTTTTCGGGCTGCCGCAAAAACGGGGAGCCGGACGCGTCCCCCGCTCCCGAGGAGACTACCGCGCCGGAGGTCGATTATACCGTCAGGCACGTCATACGCTACTGGCCGGAGGACGCCGATTACGAGACCTGCGATTACGCGCTCGTTGCCGAAATGCCCCAGTTCCCGCTTACCGAGACTTACGGCTATGCCATGAACAAGGCGGTGGAAGGGTATTTCGACTCGCTCGCCGAAAGGATCGAGACCGAGTACATCCCCGCATCGGCGGTAAAACCGCCGCATACCGACGTTACCTGCCGCGTTTCGCAGGCGGACGGCATAACGAACGTGGTGTTTTCCGAAACGCACGCGTATCCCGAGCAGCCGTATCACGAGACCCGGGTAATAATGCTTAATGAACGCGGCGAGGAGGTCAACCTCTGCGACCGCTTCCTTGATTACCACGCCGATGAGGACGTTTCCCGAGCGATCGAAAAGCTGATCGCCGGCGATAACCGGTTCTATCAGAAGACCGCGGAGGAGATCGCCCGGCTTATCGATATCCGGCATGGCGCCGAGGCGACCGGGAACGGCTGCCGCATATACGTCAGGGAAGGGCTGCTCGCGCCCCTCGACGAGGGAGAGCTCGGCTTCGAGCTTGAATTCGCGGACGTTCTGCCGAAGCTCGTCGGCGAGGGCGGCGCGTTCATGCTTGACGAATACCGCGGTCTTATTAAGCTGCTCCGCTTCGTGACCAACGCCGTTATCGTCCGTCAGGACAGCATTGAGGACGGCCGCCTTACGCCGTATTCCGCCTGCAATTTCATGGGCCAGGCGGTGACGGAGCTCGATATCACGCCAAAGGCGGGCAGGTACTCGGTCGATAAGGAAGCCTTTGAAGGGCTTTACCGCGCGTGCTTCGGCGCCGAGTTCCCCGGCACGGACGATAACGCCCACAGCATCCGTCTTGAGGACGGCGTTTACAGCGTCTCCGCAAAACAGCCGGAATACTGCTATAACGTGGATATCCTCGAGACCGAAAGGGACGGGGACGCCGTAAGGATCGCCGGCGATATCATGTTCGGCGAATTCGGCTACGCATTTTCCGAATTCGTGCTGCACGCCGCCGTCACGGTTGAAAAGAACCCCGAAAGCCCCTTCGGCTGGACGGTGAAAAGCTACAAAATGTCATTGTAAACAAACGAAAGGATCATTATAAAATGAAGGTCAGAACAAGATTTGCTCCCAGCCCCACCGGCTTCATGCACGTTGGGAACCTCCGCACCGCGCTTTACGCGTGGCTTTGGGCAAAGAAGAACGACGGCGTGTTCATGCTCCGCATAGAGGATACCGATCAGGCGCGCTTCGTCGAGGGCGCGGAGGAGATGGTCTATAAGACCCTCCGCACGGCGGGCCTCACCTGGGACGAGGGTCCCGACGTGGGCGGCGATTACGGCCCCTACGTGCAGTCCGAAAGGAAGGATATGTACCTGCCCTACGCCAAACAGCTCGTCGAGATGGGCAAGGCGTATTACTGCTTCTGCACCAAGGAGGAGCTGGACGAGCGCCGCGCCGCGGTCGAGGCGGAGGGCGGCACGTTCAAATACGACAAGCACTGCCTCTCCCTCTCTAAGGAGGAGGTCGAAAGGCGCATCGCCGCGGGCGAGCCCTACGTTATAAGGCAGAACGTGCCCACCGAGGGCAAGGCGGATTTCGACGACGCGATATTCGGGCATATCGAGGTCGACTGCAGCGAGCTCGACGATATGATACTCATAAAGGCGGACGGCATGCCCACCTATAATTTCGCGAACGTCATCGACGATCATACCATGGGCATCACGCACGTGCTCCGCGGCATGGAGTATCTTTCCTCCACCCCGAAGTACAATCTTCTGTACGAGGCGTTCGGCTGGGAAAAGCCCACCTACGTGCATCTTACCACCATCATGCGCGACGCGACGCATAAGCTCTCCAAGCGCGACGGCGACGCCACGTTCGAGGATCTTGTGAATCTCGGCTATCTTCCCGAGGCGATAATCAATTACCTCGCCCTCGTCGGCTGGAGCCCGGGCGACGAGCGGGAGTTTTTCACTCTCGATGAGCTCAAGGAGGCGTTCAGCCTCGAGGGGCTTTCGAAGTCCCCCGCGATCTTCGACCATAATAAGCTCAAATGGATGAACGCAGAGTACATCCGCAGGATGGACGGCTGTGCGTATTTCGAGAAGGCAAAGCCCTGGCTCTGCAAGGCGGGCGTCGGCGAAATGGCGGAGAAGCCCGAGAACGAGGAGATCTTCATACGCATACTCCAGCCCAGGACGGAGGTCTTCTCCGATATTGCGGGCGTGGTCGATTTCCTTGCGAAGCTCGACGAGGATTACGATATCGAGCTCTTCACCAACAAGAAGTCGAAGACCGATCCCGCGGTGTCGAAGACCGTGCTCGAGAGCGTCATACCTCTGCTTGAGGCGCTTCCCGACTGGACGGAGACCGCGCTCCACGATACGCTGATCGGCTACGCCGCCGAAAAGGGCATGAAGAACGGCACGCTCCTCTGGCCCGTTCGCATAGCGATGAGCGGTCGCACCGTAACCCCCGGCGGCGCTATCGAGATCGCCGCGCTCCTCGGCAGGGAGGAGACCCTTCGCCGTCTTAGGCTGGGGCTCGAAAAACTCAGCCGAAGGGAGAAACGCATGAAAACGCTGTATCTTGCAGGCGGCTGCTTCTGGGGCACGCAAAGGTTTTTCGACCAGTTCGACGGAGTAAAAAAGACCGAGACCGGTTATGCCAACGGTCCGACGGACGAAACGGATTATAAGGCGGTTTGCGCGTCCTCCGGTCACGCGGAGACGGTTAAGGTCGATTTCGACGAGAACGAGATCGGCGTGAGCCGGCTCATGGAGTATTATTTCATGATAATCGATCCCACCTCCGTCAATAAGCAGGGCGAGGACGAGGGCGTTCAGTACCGCACCGGCGTGTATTACGAGGACGAGAGCCTCCTCCCCGAGCTGAAGGAAGCCTTTGCGGCGGAGGAAAGGAAGATCGGGGCGCCCCTTATGGTGGAGCTCATGCCCTTGATGAATTTCTGCCCCGCGGAGGAGTATCATCAGAAGTACCTCGAGAAGAACCCGACCGGGTACTGCCATATTGCCCCGTGGCTGCTGGATCTCAAAAAGTAAGGAATGTGAAAAACCGGCTGATGCGTTCAGACATCAGCCGGTTTTTGTTTTGATAAATCATCACAGCCCGCGGTACATTTCAAGGTATTTCTGGGCGCTTTGCCGCCAATCGAAATCGACGGACATAGCCCGCTTCACAAGCTCCGTCCAGCGTTTTTTATTGCTGTAAACGTTGAGCGCAAGCCCGACAACGTTCGCAAACGACTCGAAGCTGTGCCCGTAGAACGAGAATCCGCAGCCTTTGTTCTCGAATTCATTATACGGCTCGACGGTATCGGCAAGCCCGCCCGTTTCGCGCACGATGGGAATGCAGCCGTAGCGCAGCGCCATCATCTGGGACAGACCGCAGGGCTCGAACCGCGAGGGCATCAGGAAAAGATCCGCGCCCGCGTAAATGCGGCGGGCAAGCGCGTCGTTCATTTCGCGGCGGAACTCGAAATTGGGGCTTTCGTGCTGGAGCCAGGCGAAATAATCCTCATAATCCTTGTCGCCCATGCCCAGGACCACCGCCTGCGCGCCCTCCCAAAGCAGCTTCGGGAGTATGCTCCGTATTTTGTCGACGCCCTTCTGATCGGTCAGGCGCGAGATCACGGCAAAGAGCGGCTTGTCGATATTCCTTTCAAGACCGAGCTCCTCAAGAAGCGCCTCCTTGCAGGCGGTCTTCCCCACCAGCGAATCCTTATCGAACGCCATGGGCAGCGCCTTGTCGTTCGAGGGATCGAACAGCTCGTTCGAAATGCCGTTCAGTATGCCGACGAGATCGCCCGCGCGGAGCCTGAGATCGAGATCCATCGTCTCGCCGTATTCGGGGGTGAGTATCTCCCTTGCGTAAGTGGGGCTGACGGTCGTTATGCGCGTGCAGTACCTTATGCCCGCCTTCATTGCGGAAACGCAGCCGGAGTATTCCACGCTGTTGAGCTCATCCTGCCCGAGCGAAAGCAGATCCTCCGCGAGCGGGCGGCTCATTATGCCCTGGAATTTCAGATTGTGGATGGTGAAAACGGTCTTTATACCGGAATACTCGGGGCGCTTGGAATACTGCCTGACGAGGAGAGGAATAAAGCCCGTCTGCCAGTCGTTGCAGTGGATGACGTCCGGGATAAAATCGAGCCTTATAAGGCTTTCGAGCACCGCCTTTGCGAAGAAGCAGAAGCGTTCGTTCTCGAAGTCGCCCGCGCCGTAAACGTAATCGGCGCCGAAATAGAACTCGTTGTCGATGAACCAGTATTTGATCCCGTCAAGCTCCAGCTCGTCTACGCCGAGATATTGGTTCCTCCAGCCGAGGGCGATGGTCGTATCGAACACGTGCCGCATGGAATAACGGTAATGCTCGGGTATGAGCCGGTATTTGGGAAGCATGACGCGGATCTCGTCCCCCGGGGAAACGGAGGCGAGCGCCTTAGGCAGCGTTCCCGCGACGTCCGCGAGCCCGCCCGTTTTTATGAACGGGACGCATTCGCTTGCAGCAAAGAGTATCCTCATAATTCTGCCCTTTCAGTACGGTCTGTCAGACCTTGGTCCCTTTTCTCAAAATGACGGGGTACGAGCCGTGCCCGGAAAGATTCCTTCCCCTGCCGACGGACACGCCCTTGTCGAGTATCATATAATCGAGATACGAATCCTCGCCGATGTCGGCGGCCTGCATCACTATGCTGTTTTTGACGATCGCCCCGGGCGAAACGTGCACGCCGCGGAACAGCACGCTGTTTTCAACGCGCCCCTCTATAACGCAGCCGTCCGCCACGATGGAGTTGATCGCCTTCCCCTCGCCGACGTAGACCGCGGGGAACTCGTCCTTTATCTTGGTGTAGATCGGGTGCTCGCTGCTGAAGAGGTCTTTCGAGACCGCCTTGTCGAGCAGCGCCATATTGTGCCTGTAATAGCCGTTCAGAGAGTTGAGCCTTGCGACGTAGCCCTTGTATTCCCAGCCGCGGATGTTGAGCTCCTTGACGTTCCTTACGAGCACGTCGCTCATGAAATCGTAGCGGGCGTGAGCGAAAGCGTCCTCCACAAGGTATTCGAGCGTCGATTTCTCCATAACGAAGGCGTCGCAGCTGCACAGATCGGTCTCCGGCTGCGCGGGGTTAAGCGCAAGGTCGATAACGCGGCCGTCCGCGTCGAACTTGAGCCTCAGATCGTCGAACTGCTCGCTCATGTCGTAATCCTCGACGCGGTTGTACATTATCGTGATATCCGCGCCGGACTCGATATGGGAGCGGATCATCTCGTTATACGTCGTATTGTAGATGGTGTGGCTGCCCATCAGCACGACGTACTTCTGGCTGGAGCGGCGTATGTACCCCATGCAGGAGCGGATCGCGTCTATCGTTCCCTTGTAAACGCCGGTATTGTCGTGCGTAACGAAGGGGGGCAGTATGAACAGACCGTCGCGCTTCCTGTGGAGATCCCATTCCTTGCCGCTTTCAAGATGGTCCATAAGGGAATGGTAATTCCTCTGCGCGATGATGCCCACGTTGTAAATGCCCGTGTTGACAAGATCCGAAAGCATGAAGTCTATCGTGCGGTACCTGCCGCCGAACGGGACTGCCGCGACGGAGCGGGAGAAGGTCAGATCGCGGAGCTGCATGCTCGCGTCGCCTGTGTAGATCAAACCGAATGCGTTTTCCATGGTGGATCCTTTCTGCGCTTTACTTGACTATCATGCCGACGGGCACGCGCTTGCCCTCGGGCACGGTCACGGTGTTGGCGACGAGGGTGATATCGCCGGAGAGCGAGGTATCGTAAACGCCGTCCTCCGGAGTGGGATCGGAGCCGATCACGGCGCCGGGCGAAATGACGGCGCCCTCGCCGATAATGGCTTTATTGATGATCGCGTTTTCGCCTATCACGGCGCCGGGCATAACGATCGAATCCCTTATGTAGGCGCCCTTTGCAACGTGTACGCCCGTGAACAGCACGCTGTGCTTCACGTTGCCGTAGACCACGCAGCCCTCGGATACGATGCTGTCGGTAACGTCGGCAAGCTCGCCCAGGTAGTGCGGGGGCATTGCCGGGCTCTTGGAATAGATGCGCCAATCCTTATCCGCAAGGCGGAACTCGGGACGCTGACCCAAAAGATCCATGTTGGCCTCCCACAGGCTCTTCAGCGTTCCGACGTCCTTCCAATAGCCCTTGAAATCATAGGCGTAAAGGTTCGCGCCCGCCCTCAAAAGATCGGGGATTATGTTCTTGCCGAAATCGTGCGAGCTCGATTTATCCTTGTCGTCGTTGACAAGATAGGGTCTTAAAATGCGCCAGTTGAATATGTAAATGCCCATCGAAGCCTTGTTGGACTTCGGCTGCCTGGGCTTTTCCTCAAATTCGGTGATGCGGGCGTATTCGTCCGTGTTCATTATGCCGAAGCGCGAAGCCTCGTCCATGGGAACGGTCAGCACGGCGATCGTGGCGTCGGCGTTTTTCTCCACGTGGAAACGGAGCATCTTGGCGTAATCCATCTTATAGATATGGTCGCCGGAGAGTATCAGCACGTATTCGGGATCGAACTGGTCAATGAACGGCAGGTTCTGGTAGACCGCGTTCGCCGTGCCGCTGTACCACTGCCCCTCCGAGCCGGATACGTAGGGCGGCAGCACGAACACGCCGCCGTTCATACGGTCAAGATCCCAGGGCTGTCCGCTGCCCAAATATGAATTGAGCGCAAGCGGCTCATACTGGGTAAGCACGCCGACGGTGTCGATATCGGAGTTTACGCAGTTGGACAGGGGGAAATCGATGATCCTGTATTTACCGCCGAAGGGCACCGCGGGCTTCGCCATGCTCTTTGTGAGCACTCCGAGCCTGGAACCCTGTCCTCCGGCAAGCAGCATGGCGATCATTTTTTTCTTAGGCATATCAGTACCTCCTTGTGTGAGCTCTGGTCAGCTTCGGTTTATATTTTATAGAATGCGCCTTCGTAGCCGTAAAGCGGCACGAGGAGCTTCCCGTCCTTTATTTCGGCGCGCGCGTCCATCCTGCCCTGGGAGGACATCACGCACGGGAGAGAAGTCCTTTCCCCGATCTCATCCGCTATCGGACCGAGATCCACCGGGTACGCGCCATGCTCGCCCGGGGTGAAATTCAATACGCAGACGATCCCCTCTCCCGAGTCGGGATCGCGCCGCCTGAACGCGATTATGCTGTGCTCCGCGTCTTCGAGCGAGAGCCAGCGGTAGCCCTCCCATTCGGCGTCGTCTCGCCACAACGCCCTGTTTTCGCGGTAGAAGAAGTTCATCGACTTGGCAAAGCTCTGCATAGCGCGGTGCTGCTTGTGATCCAGAAGGAACCATTCGAGCGAGCGGCGGAAATCCCATTCGTCGTACTGACCGAACTCGCTCCCCATGAACTCCAGCTTTTTGCCCGGGCAGGCGAAGCGGTAAGCGAGAAGCAGCCTGAGCTGAGCGAACTGCGCCTCGTAATTGCCCTGCATTCGCCCGATGAGCGAACGCTTGCCGTAAACCACCTCGTCATGGGAGAAGGGCAGTATGTGCTTCTCCGCAAAGGCGTACGTCATCTGGAAGGTCAGCTTGTCCTGATGGTATTTGCGGTAAACGGAATCGAGCTCGAAATACTTGAGCGTATCGTTCATAAAGCCCATGTTCCACTTGTAGTCGAAGCAGAGCCCCTTTTCGCCGGTAACGTACGGATACGCGCTCGATTCCTCGGCGATCATCACCGCGCCGGTGCGCTCGTGCACCGCGTGATTGAGCTCCCGTATGAACGACACCGCGTCGTAATTGGTGTTCGACCCGTCGGGATTCGGGCGCCACTCCGCCTTGCAGAAATCAAGATAGAGCATACAGCTCACCGCGTCCACGCGAAGCCCGTCAATGCCGAAATTCTCTATAAGATAGAGCGCGTTCGAAATGAGGTAGCTCCTTACGTGCGGCTTGCCGAAATCATAGAGCAGCGTGCCCCAGAGCGGCATCTCCGCGCGCAGGGGATCCGACGACTCAAACAGGGGCGTTCCGTCGAAAAGCCTGAGACCGCAGTCGTCCTTCACGAAATGCGCCGGCACCCAGTCGAGTATAACGGCGATACCGGCGGCGTGCGCGCGGTCGACGAACAGCTTCAATTCCTCCGGCGTGCCGTAGCGGGCGGTTATCGCGTACATTCCGCTCGTCTGATAGCCCCAGCTCTCGTCAAGCAGATGCTCGCAAACGGGCATCAGCTCTATCGCGGTATAGCCCATGGAACGGCAGTAGTCGATAAGCACCGTCGAAGCGCCGATAAACGAAAGCCCCTTCTCCCATGAGCCGAGATGCACCTCGTAAATGGAGACGGGCTTATCATATCCGAGCCGCCTTGCGCGGTCGGACCTGTATTCGAAGAAGTGATCCCATACGACGCTCGCGCTGCCGGGACGCAGCTCGTTCCTCACGGAAAACGGGTCGCTCTTCAGGACCGTGTTCCCGCCGGGGCCGGTTATCGCATACTTGTAGCGCTGCCCCTGGAACGCCTCGCGCTTTAATTCCCAAACGCCGAATTCGGGACAAAAAGCCATTTCGTCCCCCGCCCAGGAATTGAAATCGCCGGAGAGCGCAACTCGCTTCGCATTCGGCGCGTAAACGCGGAACAGCCATTTTGTGGGATCGGAGGGATCCCTGTGCGCACCGAAAACGCGGTACGCCTCCCTGCTTTTTCCGTTAAGAAAATCGGCAAGCTCCGCGCGGGTGAACGGATCGTGTATAACGGCGACGGGTTTTTCCGCCCATTCCGCCGCAGGGGATGCTGTTTCGTTTTGCTCCAAAATAGACCTCCCTGTACTTATTTAGATATTATATCACACAGGATATATTTTGTCATTCGTTTTTTTGATTATTTTGGGTAAAAAGTTGTCGACGCGGCGTAATGCAGACATATGAGCGCATCCGCATAAGTATAAGCGGCGGCGACCATTGCCTGTCTCGCTCGCGTTTATCGGTTTCCGCCGTTCACTTTTCACGCGCTTTATTGTAATTTAGCTCGCTTTGGTGTACAATAGTTAAGCAAAAATGCGGAACAATATCAAAGAAAGGTCGAAAACATCATGTCATTCAAAGAGCACAGGGAAAAACTGTATCAGTCCATACCGGAAAACACGCTGGTGATCGCCTATGCCGGCGTCCCCATCCACGCCAACGAGGACGATTATCATGCTTTCGAGGTCAACAGCCAGTATTTCTATCTGACGGGCGTCATGCGGGAGAATACGGCGTTCCTCGCGTATAAGTCTGCGGACAAAACGCGGGAGACCCTTTTTATCGAGGAGCCGGATCCGCATTCCGAAAGGTGGACCGGGAAGATGCCCACCAAGGAGGAGGTCAAGGCCGTCTCCGGTATCGAGGACGTGGAGTACGTCCCCGCCATGGAAGGCGCGATAAGCATGTATATGGGGCGTTACCGCGTGGAGCGGGCGTACTTCGATATGTACCGCTGCGGCATGAACGATCTGCCCGACTATAATCTTGTGATGGCGGAACGGTTCCGGAAGGCGTATCCCTTCGTGGAGCTTAAGGATCTGCACACGGTCTGCGTGCCGCTCAGGGAGCAGAAGGACGCGGACGAGGTCGAATGCGTCCGCAGGGCGGTGGATATCACAAGGCAGGGTCTCGAATTCGTTATGAAGAACCTGAAGCCCGGCATGCTGGAGTATCAGGTGCAGGCGGATTTCGAGTACGCGTGCAGAAGGCTCGGCGCCGCGCGTCAATCGTTCCCGACGATCGCGGGCTCCGGCATCAACGGCTGCATGATGCACTACGTCACGAACCATTGCGAGGTCAAGGACGGCTCGCTGATACTGCTGGATCTGGGCGTAAAGTATGAGAATTACTGCAGTGACATAACGAGGACCTATCCCGCGAACGGCAAGTACAGCCCGAGACAGCGCGAGTTCTACGAGCTGGTCTTAAAAGCGAACAAGGCGGTAGCCGCGGCGGCGAAGCCCGGCGTCACGACGAGGGATCTCAACGATATCGCGAAAAAAGTCCTCGGCGAAGGGCTCGTCGCGATGGGCAAGATCGCCGACGTTTCCGAGGTCGGCAAATACTATATGCACGGCGTGAGCCACTCCATCGGCATCGACGTGCACGACATCACTTTTGCGGGCGACGTGCTGAAGCCCGGCTGGATCATAAGCAACGAGCCGGGGCTTTACGTCGACGAAGAGGAGATCGGCATCCGCATCGAGGACGATCTTCTGATCACCGAGGACGGGTGCGAGGTCCTCTCGAAGGATATCATCAAGGACCCGGACGCGATCGAAGCGTTTATGGCATAAAAGCGCTCTGCCCGCTCCGGGCCGGGCATGAATCGGAATGAATGATCGGGCTGCTGTCCTGCCGGTCGCGGACAGCGGCCTTTTCGTTTCCCGGGCGTTGAAACAAGGCCGCGGATATGGTAGAATAATACCGAAAAAAGCATACAGACAAAGGCAGAGGCAAATGAAGAGCGTAATTGAAAAAAACAGGCGGTTCTACGAGCAGTTCGTCGCCGGCATGATACACGAAAAGTTTCCGGAATACGAGGACCGCATCGCGGTCGGGATCGTCGGCGAGGGCTCGGACTGCTTCGGCTATGACGACGAGATCTCCCGCGACCACGATTTCGGTACGGGCGTTTGCCTTTGGCTCACCGATGCGGACATGGCCCGCTTCGGGAACCTGCTCTCCATTGCCTACAACGAGCTTGTGGACAGCGCGGAACGGGCGTATTTCACGGAGCGGCTTCGGGAGCGCAGGGGCGTTATGACGGTCCGCAGGTTTTATTCCAATATCCTGAACATCGAATGCGACGCGGAGACCCCGCGGCTTTCGGAGGAGCAGTGGCTCGCGCTCGATCATTCCTGCCTCAAAACCGCGACGAACGGAGAGGTCTTCAGGGACGATCCCGGCGTTTTCACCGCGTTCAGGCAGTATCTCATGGGCTACTATCCCGACCGTGTTCGGAGGATGCGGCTCGCCCGACAGCTGCACGAATACGCTTCCGCCTTCCAGGTGAATTACTCGCGCTGCATGAC
>JAEEGK010011282.1_pt1 | contig 20450 bp, 11 predicted proteins | sample 8958771 | NCBI WGS metagenome assembly JAEEGK01 (sample SAMN16246547, study PRJNA631951) | gut metagenome | biome: gut microbiome; feature: rumen; material: SC-attached | host: Bos | place: Iran: Karaj | collected 2018-10
GAGTGATAGGGAGAGATAGGGAGTGATAGGGAGTGATAGGGAGTGAAAGGACAATAGAATACTCACGCAATCCTGCCTGAGCGACAGCGAACGGCCTGCGACCAACGTGGAGCAAAGCATTCAAACATTCAAGCAATCAAGCAATCAAACAATCATATCAATGGAAAAGACACGTTGCTTAATCATAGGTTCCGGCCCTGCCGGCTACACCACAGGAATTTATACCGGTCGCGCCGACCTCAAGCCCATCCTCTACGAAGGTGAGCAACCCGGTGGCCAGCTGACCATTACCACTGAAATCGAGAACTTCCCCGGCTATCCCGAGAGCATCAGCGGTAGCGCTATGATGGAGGACCTCAAGAAGCAAGCCGTGCGTTTCGGCACCGATGTGCGGAGTGGCTACATCCGCGAGATAGACCTCAGCCAACGCCCCTTCCATGCCAAAGATGACCACGGCGTGGAGATTGAGGCCGAGACGGTAGTCATCGCCACTGGTGCCTGTGCAAAATGGATAGGCCTCGAGAGCGAGAAACAATTCTACGGACAGGGCGTGTCTGCCTGTGCCACCTGCGACGGCTATTTCTACAAAAATCAGGAAGTGGCAGTGATTGGTGGTGGCGACACCGCATGCGAAGAGGCCAACTACCTCTCCACCCTCTGCTCGAAGGTCTACCTCGTACACCGTCGCGACGAGTTGCGTGCTTCGAAAGCCATGCAGCACCGCGTCCTCACCAACCCCAAGATTGAGATGTGCTGGAACAGCCGTCCCGCCCAGATTCTGGGCACCGACCTCGACGGCGTCACAGGCCTCGAACTCGAAGACACCCAGACGGGTGCCAAACGCACCCTCGAGGTGACGGGAGTATTTGTGGCCATCGGACACAAACCCAACACCGACTTCTTGAACGGACAGGTGGAACTCGACGAACAAGGATACATCAAAGTGCAAAATCCTTCGGCTGCCACCAGCGTCCCCGGTGTCTTCGCCGCCGGCGATGTCTGCGACCCCAACTATCGCCAAGCCATCGTGGCCGCCGGCAAAGGGTGCGTCGCCGGAATGGATGTCGAAAGATTTCTGCAGAACAATTAAACAGCGAGAATCGACGTGGCAAGCGCAATGAAAGATAATATAAGAAAATACCAACGGAGTATACTCCGTTGGAGTTTTCTTTTTATCTTTTTTTCCTTCCAGCTCTCCCCTCTCACCTCTCAGGCCCAGGTACGAATCCCTACCGGCGCCACAGGAAACAGTCGTGGAGAATTCACCAATAGCCAGTCCCTTTCCGGACAGAACCAACACAACAGGTCACGTATCGGTAACGACAGCATCTCCCACTCCGACACCTCGGCCACCAAGGGACTCATCTTTCACGAAGAGATTCCCGATTCGGTGCTCCGCGACAAGGTCTTCTTCTTCCACCACACCCCCCATCAGGTAAAAATCGACCAGTTGTGGAATCCCACCCTCGATCCCACAGGAGTCCAATTCAGCGACCCTCTCGATGGTCTCAACGGCGACTACTACCTCGGCAAAGGAACCATCGGCCATCCCCATAAAAGCATTTTCCCCGTTTACGGTGACGGACTCTCTCTCCTCCTCCAGGACGACGAGATGGGAGGCTATGCCAAAACGCCCGAGAATATTCGCTTCTATCAAACCCAGACCCCCTATTCCCTGCTTTCATACAACAGCTCGCTGAAGAAAGACTACCTCGTCCATATTGCTCACACTCAGAATGTGATACCCGGATGGAACCTCTCCTTCGACTACCAGCTCATGTGTCCTGAAGGAGTCCTCTCCTCTTCGGGAGCCAAAGACCACTTCCTCGACTTCACCACCAACTACTTCTCTCCCGACTCCCGACTCCAGATTCAAGCCGGTTTCATCTGGCAGTCGTTCTCCATCGACGAGAACGGCGGTCTCTCCAACGACGACATTTTCACCTCCAACCAGATGAGCAACTTCTCCGGCCTGCCGGTAAAACTCTCCGGTGCAGGCTCTTCTCATCTCCGTCACGACGTTTTCGGTCGCATCACCTACAACCTCGTCCGTCAGGTGGAACGCATTCGCGAACGTGACTCGCTGACGGTGCGTTTCGACACCGTGAGTGGCGACAGTGTGCTTCAGGTGCTCGATACGCTGGTCGTCACCGACACCCTCCGTGTCGGCTCTCCGACTGTCCTCAACCTCGGTGTTTTCGGTGCCGAGATGCGCTACCACCGCCAGAAACGCGCCGCCTACCTCCCGGCCTTCAGCGACTCCACCCTCTGGAGCCAAGCCTCCGCCTCTCTCTTCTGGACCAACGACGCCTACCCCGACTATCGCTGGCACAACCCACTGAAAATCACCCTCGGAATCACCCCTCGCCGATTCGATGCCACCCTGCGCCGCACTACCCTCTCGGCTCCCGACACGATAGTCTCCACTGCCGCAATCAATCCTTTTGCCACCCTCGAAATCGGCAACCCTCGCCTCTCCTTCCGGCTCGAAGGCGAGCTGGACAACACCCTCCTCAATCTGGGTGCCAAGGAGCCCGACTACAGGACGGCGGGCACGCTATCGCTGATGTCCGACAGCGCCCGCAACAGCGGCTTGGAGCTCAGCCTCGTTCTGCAGCAGCAGAATCCCACCGTCGCGATGCTCCACGCCTCCAACTACTTGCTCGACCCCGTCAGCACCCACCGTTTCGGACTGCACCTCTTCTATAGCAGCGACAGCAGCTTCCTGCGCCTCCTGGACCTCGACGTCCACTCCACCTGGATGAGCCATAACGTCTGGTACGACTCCCTGCTGACCGTCCACACCGGCAACCAGGACCTCTGGCTCTCCCAAGCGGCACTCACCCTGCGTCTGGCCTGGGGGTGGTTCCATGTCGACATGCAGCATCTCCTGCAGCACTCCACCGACAAGTTGCAGGTCGACGTGCCCCTCTGGTCCTGCAAGAACTCCCTCTACGGCGACTTCTCCCTTCTCAAGGGCGCTCTGCGCCTACAGTTCGGTACCGACATCCGCTACTTCACCTCCTTCATCCCCGACGGCTACGACCCCGCCACAGGCCTCTTCTTCTTTCAGGACAACGAGGTGGGCGACTATCTCTGGGCCGATGTCTTCCTGAACCTCCAGGTGAAACGCGCCAGCATCTACCTCAAGGCCGGCCACCTCAACGCCCTCTGGGAGAACTCCCCGCGCTACTTCCTCCTCCCCCACTACCCCGGCCAGAAATTCGGCCTCTTCTGGGGACTCACCTGGCACTTCTTCGATTGATTTTTTTTCTTCAATAATAAAAGCGGGCACCCTTCTTAGGATGCCCGCTTCGCTATCGTGGTAGCCTGAGTTTTACTCAGCCCATACCGCTTGCAGGTTACGGTCGCCATAGGCGTCGTCAATCTTGCTGATCGTGGGCCAGTACTTCGTTTGAAGAAGCTCACTCCCTGCGGTCGTGTTCTCCAAACGGAGTTGCGGGAAGGCGGCTTTCTGACGGCTGTAGGGCAGCGTCCACTCATCGGCGCAGACGACCTGCATCGTGTGCGGGGCGTTGCAGATGGGGTTGTTATGCTCGTCGCTCTTGCCGGTCATAATGTCGTCAATCTCCTGACGGATGGCAATCATAGCGTCGCAGAAGCGGTCCATCTCGCTCAGCGGCTCGCTCTCCGTGGGCTCCACCATCAGGGTGTTGTGCACCGGGAAGGCCACCGTGGGAGCGTGGAAGCCATAGTCCATCAGTCGCTTAGCGATGTCGCCCACACCGACCTTCAGGCTGAACTCGTTGAAGTCCACAATCATCTCGTGACCGCACATACCGTTGCGGTTGGTGTAGAGAATCTTGTAGTATTTCTGCAGACGGGCACGCAGGTAGTTGGCGTTGAGGATGGCATGTTTGGTTACTTCCGTCAGTCCTTCGCTGCCGAGCATCAGCAGGTAGCCGTAGGTGATGGGCAGCAGGTAGGCACTGCCGTAGGGTGCGGCGGCCATCGTGTTGCCCTTCTTGCCACCCACCTCCACCACGGGGTGCGTGGGCAGGAAGTCCACCAGCTTCTCGCAGACGCAGATGGGGCCCACTCCGGGACCGCCGCCGCCGTGAGGCATGGCGAAGGTCTTGTGCAGGTTCAGGTGGCACACGTCGGCACCCATGTGGCCGGGACTCGTCAGTCCCACCTGGGCGTTCATGTTGGCGCCGTCCATATAGACGAGGGCACCCACGCTGTGGATAATATTGATAATCTCGAGGATGCCTTCCTCGAAAGCACCGTGCGTCGAAGGATAGGTGATCATCAGGCAGCTGAGCGTCTCCTTGTACTGCTCCGCTTTGGCCTTCAGGTCTTCGATGTCCACGTCGCCCTTCTCGTTGCACTTCACCACCACCACCGTCATGCCGGCCTTGGCGGCAGAGGCGGGGTTGGTGCCGTGAGCCGAGGCGGGGATAAGGCAGACGTTGCGCTGGGGCTGGCCGTTGGCGATGTGATAGTTGCGAATCACGGTGAGACCGCTGTACTCGCCAAAAGCACCGCTATTGGGCTGCAGCGAGCAGCCTGCGAAGCCCGTGATGACGGAGAGCCAGTGTTCGATGTCCTTGATCATCTCGAGGTAACCCTCTGCCTGGTCGGCGGGCACGAAGGGGTGCATACCGGCAAACTTGCTCCAGCTCAGCGGCATCATCTCGGCGGCGGCATTCAGTTTCATCGTGCAGCTGCCCAGCGGAATCATAGCGCGGTTCAGGCTCAAGTCTTTCTCCTCGAGCATCTTAATATAGCGCATCATCGAGGTCTCGTCGTGGAAGCGGTTGAAAATCTTCTGGGTGAGGAATGCACCGCCACGCTTCAGCTCGGCGGGGATGGCCTCGTCGGCAAACTGGCAGCAGCAGCCCTTGCACTCCAGCGGCTGCGCCTTCTTGCCGGCCGCTTCGGCCAGGCAAGCCACGATGGCGTCCAGGTCGCTCTTCTCCGTCGTCTCATCGATGGCAATGCCGATGCATTCGTCGCAGATATAGCGGAAGTTGATTTCGTGTTTCAGCGCCACCTCGCGCACCTTGGCCGTGGCCACAGGGCACTGCAGTGCCAGGGTGTCGAAATACACCTTGTTGTGCTGCTTGTAGCCGTACTGCTCCAGCTCCTTCGCCAGTCTATGGGCGCGGGCGCAGATGCGCACGGCGATTTCCTTGATGCCCTCCGGACCATGCCAGATGGCATAGAAGGCACTCATATTCGCCACCAATGCTGCCGAGGTGCAGATGTTCGAGGTAGCTTTGTCGCGTTTGATGTGCTGCTCGCGCATGCCCAGGGCCATTCTCAGGGCGGGGTTCCCCTTAGCGTCGACGCTCCAGCCGATGATACGGCCGGGGAAGGCACGCTTGAAGGTGTCGGTAAAGGCAAAGAAGCCGGCATGAGGACCACCGAAGCCCATGGGGAGGCCGAAGCGCTGGGCGTTGCCCACGGCACAGTCAGCACCCATCTCACCGGGAGTCTTCATCAGGGCCAGCGCCATCAGGTCGGTAGCCATGCAGACGAAGATGCCCTTCTCGTGGCACTTGGCGATGAAGCCCGTCCAATCCTGAGCCTCACCAAACTGGTTGGGATACTGCACGAAAGCGGCGAAGTAGCTGCCGTCGAGCTCCGTCTGCGCCGCCTTGCCGGTGACAATCTCGATGCCGCGCGGTGCAGCGTTCGTCTGCATCACGGCCAACGTCTGCGGCAGGATGCCCTCGTCGACGAAGACCTTGCAGACACCGTCCTTCTGAGCCTGACGCGAGCGGCTGTTGAAGAACATAATCATTGCCTCGCCAGCGGCGGTAGCCTCGTCCAGCAGACAGGCGTTGCTCAGGGGCATGCCCGTCATACTGGCAATCATAGTCTGGTAGTTCATCAGGGCTTCCAGTCGTCCCTGCGAAATCTCCGTCTGGTACGGCGTGTAGCTCGTGTACCAGCCAGGGTTCTCAAACACATTGCGCATAATCACCGCAGGAGTCACCGTACCGTAGTAGCCCATGCCGATATAGCTCTTGTAGAGTTTGTTCTTCTGAGCCAACGAACGCACGTGGTTCAGGAACTGGTACTCGCTCATGCCTTCCGGCAGAGGCATCTGCTCTTTCAGACGGATGCCCGCAGGCACCGCCTTCTCGATGAGCTCCTCCATCGTTTTCACTCCGATAACGTCGAGCATCTTCTGCTCTTCCTCAGGATTCGACACCCCATTGTGTCGTGTAACAAAATCGTTTTTATTCATCATATAATAGATAATTATTTCTATATTCGCTTTGTGGGTAGTGGGTATGGGTAACGGTTAACGGTTAACGGTTAACGGTTAAAGAGGGCTGCCGCGGTCATTGTTGCGCAAGCGTCAATAACCTATAACCAATAACCTATAACCATTCACTACTCCTCATTATTCATAAAAAACCTATAATTCAATGTCCTCCTTACCGTCTCTATCCTCACGAAATACGAGCCCGTGGGGAAGCGTTTCATCTTAAATTTCCCTTTAGCGTTGTCCGTGCGGTAGATGCACTCCCCGTTGTCGTTATAGACCATCAGAGCCAGCAACCGCTCGCCCTCCGGGAAGTCCCATTCCACACGCTTCTTTGCGGCATCATAGGAAATTGTCGCTGGTAGCTGCTCCCAGCTCCCTGCCACCTGCTCCCTGCTACCTGCTAACTTGCAGCCCTCATTGTAGACCGTGTCCACCTTGTAGACCGTCTCCCTTTCCGCGACAGACTTCGAACCGCGTGTCAGCGCACGAACCTTCATATTCTCGCGGGCAATGAAAGTGCGCGGGTTCTCACGGTTCCCGTCGCTCCATCCCTCAAAAGCGTACCCTGCGGCACACGCCACCACCAGCGTCACACTGTCACCGTACTTGTAGTTGCCAGCTCCAAAGACCATAGCCTCTCCCAGATGGGTTGCCTCGGCCTGTACCGTGAACGTGCAATTTCCATGTGTCTTAAAAGGAGCCAATCCTTTCCATACATCATCATTCTCGTAGAGCTGCTTGCTGACGCAAGGAATGCTTAAAGAAAACGACTTGTGGAGGTCGGAGAAAGAAGAGGACTCCATTCTGGGAGGAGCGGCAGTCCTTACCATCAGCGAGCGGAGATTGATGCACTTATAAAAAGCACGGCCGCCGATGGTGTCGACAGCAGCACCAAGAATCAGGGCTGTAACAGCATGACATTGATTAAAGGCACATTCTCCAATGGCCGTCACATGGTCGGGGATGACGATTTCGCCAGAAAGTTTGCTACAGAAGGAGAAGGCGTAATCGCCAATGTACTCTAATGATTCCGGGAAAGAGACATTGGACGAGAGGGCATCCACCCCGCAGAAGGCATAGTCGGGGATGCGAGTCACCTCTTCGGCAATGGTTACCTTTTTCAGCCGACCACAATTGCCGAACACCGAGGTAGCCAGAGAGCCTCCCATGAACTCACAACGGCGTGCCTTGAAGACCACTGCCGGAAGTTGCGTGCATCCGTAGAAGGCCGAGAGTCCCACCCGCGTCACATTCTCTCCAATGACCACTGGGTCGTTGATACCCGTGCAGCCATAAAAAGCGTATGAGCCAATGGTGGTGACTGTAGATGGAATGGATACCATACGTATATCGGTACATCCCGAAAAGGCGCGTTCTCCAATGGTGGTAACGGTGTAGCTCTGTCCTTCGAAGGTCACCTCTGAAGGGATGACGAGCACGCCGGAGATTTTCCCGTGACCTTTGTAGTAGTCGGGGCCATCGTCGCTGGGGGGTACCACCGTCGCCAGATGACGAACAGCGTCAGTCACTTCGAAATAAAGAGTGTCGCCACTGTTCAAGCGTATGGCAAAATCGAATGCCCTTGCCGGGAAGGCAAGCAGAGCCATGAAGGCCAGAACAATGGCGACTTTCCTTTTCATCATGTTTTTTCGTTATTACGCAATCTCGTTATAACGTTATTGACGCTTAGAGTTTCGGGCCTGCTGCCACCAACGCCTTGCCGGCCTCATTATAGGTGAACTTGACGAAGTTCTTCACGAAGCGGTCGGCCAGGTCGCGGGCCTTGTCGTCCCACTGTTTGACGTCGGCGTAGGTGTCACGTGGGTCGAGAATCTTCGGGTCGACGCCGGGCAGCGACGTGGGCACTTCGAAGTCGAAGTAAGGAATCTTCTTCGTCTCGGCCTTCAGGATACTGCCGTCCAGGATAGCGTCGATGATGCCGCGCGTATCCTTGATAGAGATGCGCTTGCCCGTGCCGTTCCAGCCGGTATTCACCAGATAGGCCTTGGCACCGCTCTTCTCCATGCGCTTCACCAGCTCCTCGGCATACTTGGTAGGATGCAGCTCCAGGAAAGCCTGGCCGAAGCAGGCGCTGAAGGTCGGAGTGGGCTCGGTGATACCGCGCTCGGTACCCGCCAGCTTGGCGGTGAAGCCGCTAAGGAAATAGTACTTGCACTGGTCGGGGGTGAGGATGCTCACCGGGGGCAGCACACCGAAGGCGTCGGCACTGAGGAAGATGACGTTCTCGGCAGCGGGGCCGGCACTCTTGCCGTGCACGGGTTCCACAATCTTCTCAATATGATTGATGGGATAGCTCACGCGTGTGTTCTCGGTGACGCTCTTGTCCTTGAAATCGATTTTACCATTGGCATCGACGGTCACGTTTTCCAGCAGAGCGTTGCGACGGATGGCGTTGTAGATGTCGGGCTCGCTCTCCTTGTCGAGATTGATGACCTTGGCGTAGCAGCCGCCCTCGAAGTTGAAGACGCCCTCGTCGTCCCAGCCATGCTCGTCGTCGCCGATAAGGAGACGTTTGGGGTCGGTGCTGAGGGTGGTCTTGCCGGTGCCACTCAATCCGAAGAAAATGGCGGTGTGCTCACCCTTCATGTCGGTGTTGGCCGAGCAGTGCATGGCGGCGATACCCTGCAGCGGCAGGTAGTAGTTCATCATGCTGAACATGCCCTTCTTCATCTCGCCACCGTACCAGGTGTTGAGGATGACCTGCTCACGGCTGCTCACGTTGAAGGCCACACAGGTGTCGCTGTTGAGGCCGAGGGCCTGGTAGTCGTCCACCTTGGCCTTGCTGGCGGCATAGACGGTGAAGCTGGGCTCGAAGCTCTTCAGATCCTCAGCGGTGGGCTTGATGAACATGTTGCTGACGAAGTGAGCCTGCCAAGCCACCTCCATGATGAAACGCACGGCGATGCGGGTGTCCTTGTTGGCGCCGCAGAAGGCGTCGACCACAAAGAGATTCTTGCCGCAGAGCTGCTTTTTGGCGAGGTCCTTCACGTGGGCCCACACCTCTTCGCTCATGGGGTGGTTGTCGTTCTTGTACTCGGGAGTGGTCCACCAGACGGTGTCCTTCGAGTTGGCGTCCATCACGATGTATTTGTCCTTGGGCGAACGACCCGTGTAGATGCCGGTCATCACGTTGACAGCGTCGAGCTCGGTGAGCTGACCCTTGTCGTAGCCGGTGAGGCTGGGGTCCATCTCGAACTTGAACAGTTCCTCGTAAGAGGCGTTGTAATGAATATCCTTCACGCCGGTGATACCCAGCGTCTCAAGTTCTTTTCTGATTTTTTCTACCATATTGCTATCTATTTTATAATTCTCTTATTGTTATCATTCTATTTGTTATCATTCTATCCCCTCCCCCCCACTCAAATCAAAATGCAAAAATACGCTTTTTTTTCCGCCCTGCAAAAAAAAACGTATTTTTTTTATTCAATTTCTTAATTCTCAATTTTCAATTGTCATGTGGTAAAGGTTGACCGATCCGTCAATGTCCTGTTCTTTGGCCGATTCGCCGTATTTGTCCACATCGAACACATTCTTCGGCGAGCGGGTGATACTCAGCGGTCCTCCCACGCAGCCTCCGTCGCATGCCATTCCCTCAAAGAAGTTGGCCGTCTCTTTCTTGGCACGCAGCAGTGCCAAATGCTGACGGCACTGCTCTATGCCGTTCATTACCACAGGTTTCACCCCCTCAAGTCCCAGCTTCTCCGCCACATGGGCCACGCCCTGTGCAATGCCGCCACTCTTGGCGAAAATACGTCCGTAGAACGAGGCATTGTCGAGGAACGTGTCCTCGCACTGCGTGGTGTCAATACCACGGGCATCGAGGAACGCTTGCAACTCTTCGAAACTCATAACGCTGTCTATCATCCCTTGGGTCTTCTCGAGAGTATACTCGAACTTCTTCGCGGCACACGGACCAATGAAAACAATCTTAGCCGTGGGGTCACTATGCTTGATGAGGCGGGCGGTGGTGATCATCGGCGACGGCGAGGTGGAGATGGCATCCTTGAACTCGGGGAAATTGGTTTCCACAAAGCGGACGAAGGCGGGGCAGCAACTGGTCGTCATCACGGGATTGCTTGATTGCGTGATTGTTTGATTGCTTGAGTGGTTGACTTTGTGCTGGAACTCGCGGGCTTCGGTGTAGAGCGTTATGTCCGCACCCAAAGCAGCCTCCACTACCTGGTGGAATCCAAGTTTCTTGATGGCGGTAACCACCTGTTCGATGCGTCCGAAGCGACACTGGCCCACAATGGCTGGGGCAATAACAGCATAGACACGGTATTTGGTGTTCTCCTCCGATTGCTTCAGCATGTCGATGATGTCCAGTACCAACGAGCGGTCTGTAATGGCGCCGAAGGGGCAGCTCACCACGCAGGCGCCGCACGAGATACATTTCTCGTTGTCGATAACCGCCTTGTCGTCCTCAGCTCGAATTGAGAGGGCCTTCACCTTGCAACTTTTGATGCAAGGGCGCTTCTGTGCGATAATGGCACTATAGGGGCAGGCGGCAGCACACTTGCCGCACTCGATGCACTTCTCCTTGTCAATATGGCAACGGTGGTTCACAATGGTGATGGCCCCCTTCGGGCATACCTCCTTGCAGGAGTGCATCATACATCCACGACAGGCCTCGGTGACAAGCATGCCGGCTGCCGGACACTCGTCACAGGCCGTCTCCATCACCTGCACAGGATTGGGGTTCTCCTTCTCCCCTCCCATGGCCATGTGGATTCTCTCCTGCACGATGGCCCGCTCTTTGTAGATGCAGCAGTTCAGCTCCGACTTCGGACCAGGACTGATAATCTTCGGTATCTCAAGGTAGGCATCTTCAAGCCCGCCTTCGTAGGCCCGCCGAATGACCTCCTTGAGGACTTTGTATTTTATCCATTGGACGTTGGTGTCGAATAGTTTCTGTTCCATGACTTTATCTTTTTGGGTAGTTAAGTAGGTAAGTAGTTATCGCTTCGCTCGCCCTGCGGGCAGTAGTTAAGACAAATGTGCCTGACGCTACTAATGACAGATACTATTGTCTTAACTACTTAACTACTGTCTACTTAACTACTTGTTTAATCATAATTAACCGTTACTTTTTTGCCCATCTTGCGAAGGTTGTCGGCCAGATGCTCGACGAGCTTTAATTTCATTGTGATGTCTATATCCAGTCCCTGATGCGCCGCATTCACATTTTGTCCCACGAAGAAGACCACATGCGTCGCCTCCTCGAAGATGATGTTGGCCAGCAGCGATCCCCCGTCTTTCTTCACGTATGTCTTGGGGGTAAGGTCTTTCACCGACACATATTTCTCCGACAGCGTCAGTAGCCGCCGCAGTGTGATTACACCCTCTGTCACCAGGTCTATGCCCTCTATGAAACCTATCGGCGGGACCTCTTTGTCGGGAAAGTCGAAGCTGGTCTTGAGCTTGCGCCCCGTGCAGCGGGCAACAACCTGCGATGTGGTGCCGCCACAGACAATGCGCTTGTCTGTATCTTTCATAAATTGGCCCACATATTCTTCGTCTCTCTCCTTGTCCACCGGCGGTCCCACCATTATGTGCACCCTCGTGCGCGCCCGCATTCGGATGGCCGCCACCGTGGTGTCGTCGCCCGGTCGGTCGAGATAAAGGTCGTTGCAGGCAGAGGCAAGTAGACAGGCTGCCGCACGGGCCGACATATGGGCATCGATATTCCGGTCCATATGCTCCATTATATCCTTTCGCTGCCAGCCGAAGTTGAGCATCTGCCCTATCCCCGCGTGGATGGTGCCGTCGCTCATCACAAAGACCATATCGCCCTCGTCAAGGGCCAATTCGGTGACGAACACCCTCTTGTCAAAGACCGTCATCTCGCTCCGCGGGAAATCACAGGTCTTTCCCCTGTGGTACCAGATGGCCTCGGGATTGTCGAATTCGAACAGGTGTCCCCTACCCTCTTCGTTGACGTGAATGATGGAGAAGGTACTATAGGCCACGCCTCGTTCCTTGCACACCGGGAGTGTCTGGATAATGGTGCCCACACAATCCTCAATGTCTGCTCCACCCGCCACCATCGTGCATAGTATCTTGCTGGTGAGGGTGGAGAGTATGTTGGCTTTCACCCCGCTACCCAACCCGTCGGCCAGCACCAATGTCGTCCATTCCCCGTCCGAGGTCATCTCCACGTTGTCGCCGCAGAGCTCCTCGCCATAGTGGTTCAGCGAGGTATAACCGTATTCTACACAAAGTTGCTTCATATTATTCTTTTGTAGTCAAGTAGGTAAGTAGTTATCGCTCGCTGCGCTCGCTAGTAGTTAAGATAAATGTGTCTGATACTACTGATAACAAAGTCTATTGTCTTAACTACTTTACTACTGTCTACTTAACTACTTGTTTCATATTTTAGCGGTTTTCCAGTCGGTAGGTCGTCCGTCGACGCCCAGGTCTCCCTTGCCGTCGGAGAGGGTCTTCTTAAGTTTCAGCAGCGCCACCTTCGTCTCGGCGGTTGTCTCGCCAAGCAGCGAGGCTATCTCCTGCGCCACTCTCATCTGCTTCATAATCAACTCGTCGGTGGTGGCGATGGTATCCATCTTCACCTTGTCGAGCTTCTTCTCGTAGTTCACCTCGTCCGATATGTCTTTCATCAGGCCGAATAGGAGCCCCTGCTCGCTGAGAAGACTCACCGTGAGACTCACATAGCGCCCCGTGGCGGCAATGCGCAGGCAGTTGTTCTCCGTCCGGCATTTCTTGCTGTAGGCGTTATAGAACTCCATAGGAGGAAAACTCTCCGCCACCGCTCGCCCCTGTACACTCTCGGGAGTGCCGTCCAGCCCCATCATCCTCATGGCCGAAGCGTTGATGTCGACGATATTCATGTCGGGGTCCACAATCATCACCCCTTCGGGCGAGTTGTGGACTATGTCCACGGCCAGACTCTCGGCCCTTTTGCGCATATAGGGCAGGCAGATGTCGATGTCGGCATATCCGTTCACCACAGCCCATGCCTTCTCGCGACAGGTCGAGTAGCCGCAGGCGCCGCAGTTCAGTTCGTCCTCCTTCGTGAACTTGCCCGTGCGGTGCATCACCTCCTCTATCTCTTTCTCCGTGGCCGGACGGCTCTTGGCCCGCAGTCGCGGATGGGCGTAGCCAAGGTCCACTCCCGCATCGGGAGCGGGGCTGTGCTGGCGTGTGGCCATCTCGTGCTCCACGTAGGCGTTGATGTCGGCCTCGGCCTTCATCATTCCCCCCTCCTGGGCTATGGCGCAGGGACCGTTGATGCAGCCCCCGGGGCAGACATTCATCTCGATGAAGGTATGGTCCAGCGCCTCGATGTTGTCGAGCACCTCTGTCAGTCGGTCCACCCCGTCGACAGCCAGATAGCGGTAGCCCTCGGGCAGGACGTCAAACGAGCGGATAATACCCTGCGTGGCGGGATAGGCCTTGGCACGGTTGGCTCCGCCATTGTCCATCGTGACAGACAAGCGGCCTATGGTTTGCAGGTCGATGCCGTTCTCCTCCAAGAGTCCAAGCAGTTCCTCGAAGGTCAGCACAGCGTCGATGCCATGCTCGTCGGCCTCGCGCTTCTTCGCAATGCAGGGGCCGATAAACACCACCTTCAGGTCCGGGTCGTTGCGCCGCAGCATCTTTGCATGCGCCACCATCGGCGAATCGACAGGCGCCAGATAAGGCAGCGCCTTCGGATAGTACATCTGTATCAGTCGGCAGGCCGCCGGACAAGCCGAGGTGATGAAATTGCGCATCTCGCCCCTCGCCAGCACCCGCTTGTACTCCTCCGTGACCGCCTGTGCGCCCACCGCAGTCTCCTCCGCAACGGCAAAGCCCAACTTCGCCAAGGCGATACGGAGGATGGAGAAGTCCTCCTGTCCCAGACTGCTGATGAACGACGGCGCCACCGTGGCAGCCACACGGGCACCGCTCTGCAGCAGCCCCCGCACCACATCTATCTCGCTATGCTCAATCTTCGCCTTTTGAGGACAAATCTTCGTGCAATGGCCACACAGTATACAATGCTCCTCGATAATCTGGGCATGATGGTCCTTGATGTTGATGGCCTTCACCGGGCATTCGCGCAAACAACGGTAGCAATCCTTGCATTGCACCGGTTTGAATTCCAAATACTCTGACATAGTTATTATAATTGCTTGAGTAAATGACTGCGTCAGCCACTCAAGCATTCATACAATCATACATTCAAGCATTAAATATTTTCGGATACACCACTTGGGCGAACAGCTCTTCCACGTTGTCGGCATTGACACCGTGGAGGATATAGCCGTCAGCGCTCACCTCCACTTGGGGACCATTGACGGCGGCTTCCATTCCCTCGCAACTCACCGTCACGCCCTTGGCGCAGTGGCCGAGGCAAAAACTCGCCTGCAAGTCCACGACATCTTCGACGTCGTATTTCTTAAGTACGGCCTTGAAAGCCTCAATGACGTCGTAGGACCCTTTAAGATGGCAGGAACTGCCCACACAAACCTTGATAGTCATATAGTCTTGTTTTAAGAGTAATATTTTTATACAAAAAGCTAATAATCTGACAAATGCCCCTCACTATCTCCATAAACACATTTTGCAAATGTACTTTTATTTTTTTAATAAAACAAATCTTGTCGTTTAATTTCCTTTTTTTTTGAGGAATAAAGCCGTCCGGTGTTACGCGGACGGCCAATCATGAAAGTTATCTATTATATTGATGCAAAAGTTTACTTCTCTTTCACTTTCAGTTCCACCGGCTGTAGCATATTCTCAGGTTTGAGAATTTCATCGAGTTCTTCCTTGGTAAGGAGCTTGTGTTCGAGAACCAGTTCATACACGCCGCGGCCAGTCTCGCTGGCCTCTTTGGCAATCTTCGTACTCTGTTTGTAGCCAATGATGGGGTTGAGCATGGTGACAATGCCGATGCTGTGCTCCACCAACTGGCGGCAGCGCTCCTCGTTGGCCACGATACCGTCGATGCAGAAGTTTCTCAGGGTGTCGTAACCATTCTCCAACAGGTGGATGCTCTCGAAGAGGGTGTAGGCGATGACAGGCTCCATGACGTTCAGCTCCAGCTGGCCGTTGTCGGAAGCAAGGCTGATGGTCATGTCGTTGCCGATGACGCGGTAGCACACCTGGTTCATCACCTCGGGGATGACGGGGTTCACTTTGCCGGGCATGATGCTGCTGCCGGGCTGGCGCTCAGGCAGATGTATCTCGTTGAGGCCGCAGCGCGGGCCGCTGGAGAGCAGGCGCAGGTCGTTGCATATCTTGTTAGTCTTGATGGCCAGGCGTTTCATGGCGGCGCTGTAGGCAATCATGCAAGTGGTCGCCGAGGTGGCCTCTATCAGGTTGTCGGCCAGCGTGATGTTCCAACCCGTAATCTTGCGCAGGGCCTTGATACAGGCCTCGCTGTAGCCGGGCTTCGAGCAGATGCCCGTGCCGATAGCTGTGGCGCCCATGTTGACAATCAGGAACTCGTCGGCCGTAGCGCGCAGGTTCTTGTATTCGCCGCGCAGCGAGTCGGCGAAGGCGCCGAAAGTCTGGCCGAGGGTCATGGGCACAGCGTCCTGCAGCTGGGTGCGGCCCATCTTGATGACGTGAGCGAACTCCTTGCTCTTATAGTCGAGGGCGGCGATAATCTGCTCCAGATGAGGCATGAAGGCGAGGTGCTCGAGGGCTAAGGCCATGTGGATGGCGCAGGGATAGGCGTCGTTGGTGCTCTGCGAGGCGTTGACGACGTCGTTGGGCGAGCAGTACTGGTATTCGCCCTTCTGGTGACCCATGCGCTCCAGCGCCAGGTTGGCAATCACCTCGTTGGCGGCCATGTTGGTGCTCGTGCCGGCACCGCCCTGTATCATATCTATGGGGAACTGGTCGTGGTATTTGCCCTCGATGAGCTGGTCGCAGGCCCACATGATGGCTTCGCCCTGCTCGGGGGTAATCATGCCAACCTCGATATTGGCCATTGCGGCAGCCTTCTTGGTGATGGCCATACCGCGGATGAAGTTGGAGTAGTCGCACAGCAGATGACCGCTGATATGGAAGTTCTCGATTGCGCGGCTTGTCTGTACGCCGTAGTAAGCTTCAGCTGGCACCTCACGCTGACCCAGCAGGTCGCTCTCGGTGCGGTATTTTTGTTTTTCCATAGTAGGGTTTGTTTATTTATTGTATTGTATTTTAATTTGTTGACTGTATAATCCCTCTTTTGGGAGAGACGGCAAATGTACAAAATAAAAATTATTTTGCCAAAAAATAATCTTCCCCTTGCTGCAATATTTTTTTTGATAGAAACACCCTCGAATTCCCCCACCTGAACCCCACCTAAACCCGTCCTAAACGGCTACAAGACCCCATGTAACCCCCATCGGCTCCGTAGGGTATGATGGGAAAATGGGAGTTTTTTTTATGTCATTATACAATAAAAGCGCTGACGCATCGTTCATAATGGTATTATGAGGCGTTTGGCTTTTATAATCATTGCATTGACGGCGTGGATGTGCGCTGCGGCGCAGACCAACGTGCTGATTAGCGGCACGTCGGCCAACGCTGTAGGCAAGCGGATGGCGCTCTACGGCTACAGCGACATGCTGTCGATGCGCGAAGTGCTGCTCGACGAGGCTGTTGTGGACAGCGCCGGACGGTTCGAGCTGCGCTGCTTCGCCGACTATCCCCGTCTGGTGTACGTCGAGGTGGAGTGCTACAACCAGTCGTTCTACGTGGAGCCGGGCCGCACCTACACAGTATGGCTGCCTACTTTTGACTGGAGCCTCGACGAGCGCCGCAATGTCTACCTCGACCCCGAGCCGCTGCCACTGGAGTTCCTTGGCCTGCCGGCCGACGAGCTGAACCTGCGCATAGGGCGCTTCGAGGCCTTGGTGGACAGCTTCGTCGTGGCCAACCGGGTCTTCTTCGACCCGCGCTACAAGCCCGACCCGCGCCGCATGGACACCCTGCGCCGCGAGGTGCTCAAGGCCGTGGGACCGCTGGAGGACGATTTCTTCGGGCGCTATGTGAACTACTCGTTGGCGGAGATGTCTCTGGCCATGCATGCCGTGAGCCGCACCAAGCTGATTGACCGCTATGTCAAGAACCAGCCCGTGCGCTACTACGACGAGCAGTACATGAGGCTCTTCCTGGCGCTGTATGCCGGCAGCATCTCGCACGGCACACGCCGCATAGGGCAGGACCGCCTGGCGGCATGGGTGGAGAGCGGCGACGCGATACGCTACGCCGACTCGATAGGCCTCGACCCCCTGTTGCGCAACGAGCAGGTGCGCGAGCTGGCCATGCTGCAGGCGCTGAAAGAGAGCTGGTACGACCGCGCCTACAGCCGCGATGCCGTGCTGCGCATGGTGGAGAGTGTGGGCAACGACAGCAAGTTCCCCGAGCACCGCAAGCTGGCCTCGTCGCTGGCGCAATGCCTCAAGGGCGATGCGGCGGCGGAGAACGAAACGACCGACTTTACCCTTCCCGATGTCGACCGCAACCCCGTGAGTATCGGCAGCTTCGCCGGCAAGTGGGTGTACATGGGCTTTGTGCGCGTCGGCGAGCCCGCCTCGCTGTCCGAGATAGAGACGATGGCGCACTTCCGCGACAGCGTCTACGCCCGTCACCCAGACGTGGTGTTCGTCTGCGTGTCGTGCGACCGCGAGTTCCAGCGCATGTACCACTTCCTAAAGAACAACCGCCGCGGGCACCGCTACAACTGGACGTGGCTGCACTACGATGGCAACTACCGTCTGCTGGAGCGCTACGGGGTGGTGAGCTACCCCACATTCATACTGCTGAAGCCCGACGGCACGCCATACAGCGAGCTGACGCCCCCGCCGGCAAGCGGCATACTGCTGCGCGGGCCGTGGGACAGGTGAGCCGCCGCGAGAAGCGATAACCAAGAAACGAATAACATACAACAATATGAACAAGCACAAAACAATGAAAGCACTTATGTCGGCTATGGTGGCCGCCATGCTGCTGCTGCCAGCCGCCGTGTCGGCGCAGCGCGTGGGCGGCGACGAGCGGCAGGACGACCTTTACCGTCAGGCCATGGACCTGTACCAGAAGCAGAAGTACGCCGCAGCGCAGCAGATCTTCGACGAGGTGGCCGCCGGCAGCCAGCAGACCGGTGCCAGCATGCTGCTGAAAGCCGACGCCTGCTACTATGCCGGCGTATGCTCGGAGAAGCTGGACAACGACGACGCCTACTTCCGCCTCGAGGAGTTCTTGCGCCTCTACCCGCAGAGCGCTCGCCAGAACATGGCGCGCTTCTACCTAGGCAACTTCTACTATGCACGCGGCGACTACGACCGTGCGTTGGGCTACTACAAGGCTGTCGACCCCAAGGAGGTGGAGTACGACCATCGTAGCGAGTACAACTTCAAGCGCGGCTACTGCCACTTCCAGAAAGGCGACACGCGGAAGGCCGCCGACTACTTCTCGCAGCAGGTGGGGGGACAGAGCAAATACCGCAACTCAAGCCTCTACTACTACGCCCACATACAGTATATGGACGGGCAATACGACCTGGCGTTGCGTAACTTCCGCGAACTGCAGAACGACCGCAAGTTCGCCAAGATAGCACCCAGCTACATCGCCCGCATCTACTACTATCTTGGCAAGGACGACGAGCTGCTGCAGATGGCGCCGGCGTTGCTCAAGGACAAGGATGCCTTCAAGCGCAGCGAGATAGAGCAGATGGTGGGGGAGGTGTACTTCAACCGCGGCGAGTATGCCAACGCTTTGCAGCACTACGGCGCCGCCCGCCGCGAGCTGTCGCACGAGCAGCAGGTGAGCTGCACGCCGCAGGACAACGACTATCAGGTTGGCTACAGCCATTACATGCTTGGCCGCTACGACTCGGCAGCCGCCTATCTGGTGCGCAAGACACAATGCAACGACAGCGTGGCGCAGAACGCCCTCTACACGCTGGGCGACACCTACGTGCGCCTCGGGCGCAAGATGGATGCACGCAGCATGTTCCTTCAGGCCAGCAAGCTCGACTTTGACAAGCAGATAAAGGAGGACGCCCTCTTCAACTACGCCAAGCTGAGCTGCGAGCTGAACCAGAACGCCATGGGCGAGAGCATCAAGTCGTTCGAGAGTTACCTGAAGAAATACCCCAAAGGTCGCCACAAGACCGAGGCGGAGGAGATACTCACCGAACTCTATTGCTCCACCAACAACTACAAGGAGGCCATACGTCTGCTGGAGCAGGTGCCGCAGCGCAATGCAGCCCTCGAGCAGGCTTACCAGCGAGCCGTCCTCAATCGAGGCATCGAGCTGTGCAACAGCGGCAAAGAGGACGAGGGTGTGAAACTCTACGAGAAAGCCGTCAGGATCAACGCCGTGCCGCGTATCACCGCCGACGCCAACTATCTGCTCGGCGAATGGCAGTACCGTCAAGGGCAGACCTCGGCGGCAGAGAAGAGCCTCAACAAACTGCTGCTCTCCTCGTTCGCCAACAGTTCGCCCTATGCGCTGCCGGCACGCTACACCTATGCCTACCTGCTCATGCGCCAGAAACGCTACGACGAGGCCTACGACGCCTTCGCCGACCTCGACAGCCGTATTGCGCAGCCGAAAGACAAGCAGCAGCGCATGATGAAGGACGACGCCCACAACCGTCTGGGTGACTGCCTCTATGTGCAGAGCCGCTTCGCCGAGAGCATCGTGCAGTACGACAAGGTCATCGCCGCCAACGGTCGCGATGCCGACTATGCCACCTACCAGAAGGCCCTCGCCTATGGTGCACAGGGCAAGAACAGCGAGAAACTCACATACCTTAACTACATATTTGAGAAGTACGACAACTCGCCGTTGAAGTCGAAGGCCATGCTTGAGATTGCCAACACCTACATGATGTGCGACAACAACGAGATGGCTATGACCTACTACAACAACTTCATCAAGCAGTATCCGCAGAGCGTCTACGTCAAGACCGCGCTGCTCAACCAAGGCCTGATTTACTACAACACCGAGCGTCCCGACCAGGCTCTCAAAACATTCGACCGCCTGCTGACGCAGTATCCCGGCACCGACGAGGCCCGCGATGCCTTGAGCACGGTGAAGAACATATATATTGCGCAGAATAGAGTGGATGACTATTTCACCTATGTGAAGCGTACCACCAAGGTGACCGTCTCCACTGTGGAGCAGGACAGCACCACCTTCCTCGCCGTCGAGGGCCGCGACCAGGAAGGCGACGATGATAATG